>JAEEGL011165407.1_pt1 | contig 15838 bp, 11 predicted proteins | sample 9134231 | NCBI WGS metagenome assembly JAEEGL01 (sample SAMN16246548, study PRJNA631951) | gut metagenome | biome: gut microbiome; feature: rumen; material: fiber-attached | host: Bos | place: Iran: Karaj | collected 2018-10
CTTTCTGAGCGCGGAAATAACGAAGTTTGACAGGATGAGAACGGCAGTAGTTGAGAGACCCATACCTATTCCGTTCATCGCCCTCGTAGAAACGGCGAGGGTCGGGCACATTCCGAGCATCAGGACGAGAGTGGGATTTTCCTTTATTACGCCGTTGTAGAGGCGTTCAAAGTATTTGTTCATCTCAGTTTCCTCCCTTCAGCACGTTAGCGTAGAAGTCGACGCCGGCATTTACTGCGTTTACGACCTCCTTGGAGGTTACGGTTGCGCCCGTGATCGCGTCTATATCTCCATCAGACGCGGCGCCGGATTTAACGAGGGTGAATTTTGAAACTTCCTTACCCTCGAACTGGGACATAAACTCCGGCTCGCCGCAGCGCATTCCCATACCCGGCGTCTCGTTCAGCTCTGTGAAGGCAATACCGTTAACCACTCCGTCCGCGCTGATTCCCACAGAGAGGGTGATATTCCCGTCGTTGCCCTCGGCTGTGGTGACGCTTATAACGTAACCGACGACAGATCCGTCGGCTCCCCTGCCGACCACGGCGCCGTTTATATAGACCTTGCCGAAGCCTGAGCCGTAAACTCCGCCGTCAAGCTCCTCGATGAAGCTCTTCGCAGCCTCGCTCGGCTCGAAGCTCACCGCGTCCGGGCATACCGCCTTGTACGATTCGGTATTTGCTGCGAGCTTCTGCTCCTCTATCGTGTCCTTAGTAAGCGTGAAGACTCCGCTGAGCGCGGCTCCCGCCAAAAGGGTTATGATTCCGATAGCAACAACTGGCTTGGGGATTCGGAATTTTCTTCTCTCCCTGTTCTGCGCGCCCTTTCTGTAGGCAAAGGGCTTGGGAATGATATACGTGTCTATGAGCGGGACGAGAAGGTTTCCGATTATTATCGAATAGCTGAAGGAATCGGCAGACGAGCCAAAAATGCGGAACAGAGCGCCGAGGACTCCGATAGTAAGTCCGTAGATAAGCTGTCCGAGTCGGCTCACAGGGCTGGTAACGTAATCCGTCGCCATAAAGAAGGCGCCCATTATTACTCCGCCGCCGCAGAGATTCGCGGCAAGGAACCGCGGGTCAAAGCCCTGCCCGCCGAAGAGCCCGATAAGCAGCGTGAAGCCGCCGATAACGGAGAAGCATATCTCACCGTGGATGATGTCCATAGCCCAGAGGACGAGACCGCCTGCGAGAAGCGCGATAGCCGAGCTTCCGATGACTCCGTTGGCAGTTCCGAGAAACATCTCGGTGATATTGACGGCTCTTCCCGCCATAAGGTCGCCGATAGGCGTTGCCGCCGTCACTCCGTCGACCGTGAACATAGTCATCGTCTTTCCGAAGGAGATAAGCAGGAAGCATCTGGCGGCAAGCGCCGGGTTTACAAAGTTTTTCCCGAGTCCGCCAAAGCAGCATTTGACTATGAAAATGGCGAATACGCTTCCTATCACGGGTATGTAGAGCGGAACGCTCGGAGACAGGGTTAGCGCAAGCATAAGTCCCGTAACTACCGCGCTTCCGTCGAGCCAGGTGTCGGGCTTATGCGCAATCTTATCGAAAATGAACTCGGTCAGAACTGCCGTTCCTACGGAGGCGAGGATCACCCAGAGAGCTCTCAGTCCGTATGCTAAAACGCCGATGACCGCAGTCGGAAGAAGGGCGAGAGCGACGACGCCCATTATAAATCTCGTCGTCCACCTGTCTCTTGCGTGAGGCGCGGGAGAAATATTAAGCGTTGTGTTCATTTCTTACCTCCCGCCGCAAGGCGCTTGAGCGCCATGATCTCAGCCTTCGTCTCCTTAAAGGTCTGCGTAAGCGGACGCTTTGCAGGGCAGACGTAGGTGCATGAGCCGCAGGCTATGCACTCAAGGCCGTATAGCTTTTTCTCGTATCTCTCAAGATCACCTATATATACGGCGTCCGCCATAAGCTGAGGCAGAAGTCCCTGCGGGCAGACGGTGGTGCAGCGACCGCAGTGCAGGCATGCCGTCTCCTGCTTCTCCGCCTTTTCGCAGGCGTCCTCGGCAAATACCGTCACGCCGTTCGTCGTCTTGACCGCGGGCACATCGAGAGAAGCGAAAGCAAAGCCCATCATCGGACCGCCGGCGAGGACTTTCTTCAGAGTTTTCCCGTCATTAACGCCGCCGCAGGCCTCCAAAAGCTCAGAAATGCTCGTTCCGTTCCTAACAATGAGATTTGCGGGCTCCTTCACCGCGTCGCCGCTTACGGTAAGAACGCATCTGAACAGCGGCTCATTAAACGCCACTGCGCGCTGAACGGCGTAGATAGTGCCCACGTTGTCGACAATGCAGCCGACGTCGGCCGGAAGAGCGGTTATCGGGAAGTCGACCCCCGCGATAACGCTGATCAGACTGCGTTCGCCGCCCTGAGGATATTTCGTTTTGAGAGGGAGCACTCTTATTCTCTCCTCGCCCTCAGACGCCTTCCTCATCGCCTCAATAGCCTCTGGCTTGTTCTTCTCGACGGCTATAACTCCCTCTGCGTTCGGGAAAAGGCTGAGTATTATCCTCAGACCCTCGACTATCTCCTCCGGTCTCTCGCGCATCAGCCTGTCGTTCCCGGTGAGGCAGGGCTCGCACTCCGCTCCGTTTGCGATAACGTACTTGATCTTGTCCGGTTCCTTCGGCGCGAGCTTAACATGAGTGGGAAATCCCGCTCCCCCAAGTCCGACTATCCCCGCCGCCTTTACCCTTGCGATTATCTCATCGCGGGTAAAATGTGAGTAGTCCTCCCTCCTGCCAAAGCTGCCCGTCTCGGTGAACTGTCCGTCGTTTTCAATTACGATGCACTCCTGCATAGTGCCGGCGATCGTTCTTCGCTTTTCTATCGCTTTGACCTTGCCGGAGCAGGATGATATGACGTTCGCGGAAATAAAACCGTCAGCCTCTGCGATAAGCTGACCTGTCAGTACCGGGTCGCCCTTTTTGACTATCGGCTTCGCCGGCTTGCCGATGTGCTGGCTGAGCGGCAGGACTATATCCCCGACCGCTTCGTAAACTCGCAGCGGTCTTTTGCTCTGAGGATCCTTTAGGCCCTTCGGATGCACGCCGCCGCGGAAACTGTCCTTCACTGGCATTTCCCCCTCCCTGGTTATGTAAAGACCGTATATTATTAAGCATACCTTCACATCTCGTATTTTATCAGAAACCCGGCTCCATGTAAACAGCCATTTTTGCATAAAGCGACAAAAAACCGCTCCCGATAATGATATTCGGGAGCGGTATGAATTATTATTCGATTATTTTGCGTATTCGACCGCCTTTGTCTCGCGGAAGAGATTGACCTTGATCTGACCTGGATACTCAAGCTCCGCCTCGATCTTGTTTGCGATCTGACGGGCGAGTATGACCATCTCGTCCTCGCTGACCTCCTCGGGCTTGACCATTATGCGGACCTCTCTGCCCGCCTGTATAGCGTAGCAGCTGTCAACTCCGGCAAAGCTCTTGGTGACCTCTTCGAGCTTCTCAAGGCGCTTGATATAATTCTCGATATTCTCGCGTCTTGCTCCGGGACGGGCCGCGGAAATCGTGTCTGCAGCCTGGACTATAACTGCGATTATGCTGTGAGGCTCAACGTCGCCGTGGTGCGACTCAATAGCATGTACGACCTCTTCGGATTCCTTGTATCTCCTCGCAAGCTCCACTCCGAGCTGTACGTGGCTGCCCTCCATCTCGTGGTCCACAGCCTTGCCGAGATCGTGGAGAAGTCCTGCGCGCTTTGCAAGCTGAACGTCTACCCCGAGCTCGCTCGCAATCAGGCCGGCGATGAACGCGACCTCCTTCGAGTGGTTCAAAACGTTCTGACCGTAGCTCGTGCGGTACTTCATTCTGCCGATAAGCTTTACAATCTCCGGATGGAGTCCGCGGACTCCTGTCTCGAATACGGCTCTCTCGCCTTCCGCCTTGATAGTCGCGTCGACCTCGCTCTGGGCCTTGCGGACCATATCCTCGATCCTCGCCGGATGAATACGCCCGTCGATTATGAGCTTTTCAAGGGCGAGCCTTGCGACCTCGCGCCTTACCGGGTCGAAGCAGGAGACCGTTATCGCCTCCGGCGTGTCGTCGATTATCAGATCGACGCCGGTCATCTGCTCGATTGAGCGGATATTTCTGCCCTCGCGGCCGATTATGCGGCCCTTCATCTCATCGTTCGGGAGGGCGACGACGGATACCGTCGCCTCCGCAACGAGGTCTGCCGAGCAGCGCTGGATCGCAAGAGTTACGATCTCCTTCGCCTTCTCATCGGCTTCGTCTCTGAGGCGCGCCTCTATCTCCTTGATCTTGACGGCCGCCTCGTGAGTGCACTCGGCCTCCACATTGGCGATCAGGTATGCCTTCGCCTCCTCTACCGTATAGCCCGAGATGCGCTCGAGCACCTCCATCTGGCTCTTTTTGAGAAGACTTACCTCCTCCTTCTGCGTTTCGATGTCCTGAAGCTTCTTCGCTATCTGGTCGTTCTTCTTTTCAAGGGCGTCGGTCTTCTTGTCGAGGTTCTCTTCCTTCTGCTGAAGGCGGCGCTCCTGCTTGGAGAGCTCGGCTCTCCTTTCCTTTACCTCTCGCTCGTATTCGGAGCGATTCTTGTGTATTTCCTCTTTTGCCTCCAACAACGCCTCGCGCTTTTTCGATTCAGCGGATTTCAGAGCGTCGTTCATTATTCTTTTGGCTTCCTCCTCGGCTGAACCGATCTCACGCTCGGCGACCTTCTTGCGGTAACCGATTCCGAGGAAAAACGTCAGGGCGGCAAGAACAGCGCCGATCCCAAGTCCAATAAACATCCATGGCCACATCTGAGTATACACACCTCCATTTCCGTTGTATTAAAGTATCAAAAAGGGACTACCGGTGGTGCAGAGCATAAATCCCCATAAATACCATATTAGTAATTTTACCTCTAAATGTAAAGGTTGTCAAGGTGTTTCTTGACCGCGCAGGCGGTGTGCGTGAAGCTCGGCGCAGATCGAGGGCGCAAGCAGAATAAGAGCGGAAATGTTCGGAAGCGCCATCAGAGCGCACATGAGGTCCGACACCGCCACAGCGGACTCAAGGCTCAAAAAAGCGGACAGTCCGGCTGCTGCGACGAATGCTATCCTGTACAGTTCGATCCGCCTCGAACCGAAAAGGTACTCAAACGCCTTCTCGCCATAAAACGACCAGCTCAGCACGCTTGAAAAGGCAAAGAGCGTAAGTGACACCGCAGTGAAAATCCGGGCCGATCCTCCGAAGACTGACGAGAGAGCGCGAGACGGCCACAGCGCCGGATTTTCGGCAGTGCCGCAGGATAAGAGCATCAGTCCGGTAAAGGTCGATATTATGAGGGTGTCGACTGCCGTCTCCACGACGCCGAGAGCTCCCTCCTGCCTCGGAGAGGCTCCTCTGTTCTCCGCGTGAGCTATAGGCGAGGAGCCGACTCCCGCCTCATTCGAAGCTATACCCCTGCGAAAGCCCCAGGCAATCGCCTCCGGTCTGAGCGAGCCCTTCAGTATATCGGCGAAAGCCGCGGGCAGAGCAGCGCTGTTTTTTGCTATCACGGCAGCGCAGCCTAACAGATAAAAAGCAGCCATAAAGGGCACGAGATAATTCAGCGTTTTTCCCCTTGTTTCGGTCTTCATAGAGATTGTCAGAAACGCCGCTACTACAAAGCCGCACAAAGCGCGGATACCCGCAGAGTCTCCGAAAAGATCTGCCGCCGTTTCTGCAATGGCTCCGACCTGCGCGGCGTTTCCGACGGCGAGGGATGCGACGGCGGCAACTGAGGCAAAGGCTCCAGCGAGGCGCGAAAACCTGCTTCCCAGTCCTCTGCTAATATAGAACATCGGACCGCCCCGGTATTTTGAGGCGAGATACGCCTCGGAATATTTTACCGCCATGCCCGTGACGGCAGATACCCACATCCAGAGAAGCGCGCCCGGCCCTCCAAAGAACAGAGCGACAGCGACGCCGACTATATTTCCTGTTCCGACCGTGCCCGCAAGAGCGGTGCATAAGGCGGAAAACCCGTTTTTATCCAGTCTTCTGAGTCCGTTTTTTTTAATAACAGACGGTCTCAGTTCACTAAACGTCCCGCCTCTTATACCGAGCCAAAGGCCGGTAAAGGCGATAAGAAGCGGCATGGGAAAACTCCAGAGCATGCCGGACAGAGCGGATATAGCGCGCAAAAAGATCACCCCGTACAAGCTTATGTGTACGGGGCGCCGGTTTATTATTCATTTACGTAGCTTCCGTAGAGAAGATTTTCCTCTGTCTCCGGGTCGAAGACGTGTATTCTCTGAGGCTCCGGACTGAGGTGGATGGGAGTTCCGACCTGCGGTGCGTGTATATCGTCGTCGGTAAGCTGTATGACGGCAGTTACGTCCGCGCCTCCGACGTTTGCGTGGAGGTTGAGCGTGCCTCCGTTCAGCTCGGAGACGTCGGCTGAGGCGGGTATGCCGTTTTCGGACAAGTGCAGATGTTCAGGTCTTATGCCTATCTTTACCTTGCCGCCCTTGACCTGTCTGCCCTTCAGCAGGGTTTGATGCGTTTCGGTGAGCTCAAGCTCTGCGCCCGCCGTGAAGAGACGGTAGCCGTTCTCGCTCTCCATAAGCTCGCCGTCTATGAAGTTCATCTGAGGCATTCCGATAAAGCCGGCGACGAACATATTCGACGGCTTGCCCCAGAGCTCCTTCGGCGTTCCGACCTGCTGGATAACGCCCCTGTTCATTATTACTATCCGGTCTCCGAGGGTCATAGCCTCGGTCTGATCGTGAGTTACGTAGATAAAAGTCGTGTTCAGCTTGCGGCGCAGCTTGATAAGCTCCGTGCGCATCTGGTTTCTGAGCTTCGCGTCGAGGTTTGAGAGAGGTTCGTCCATAAGGAACACCTTCGGCTCTCTGACTATCGATCTGCCTATTGCGACGCGCTGACGCTGTCCTCCTGAGAGAGCCTTGGGCTTGCGCTTCAGAAGGTCGCTTATCTCAAGAATTGCCGCAGCCTCCTCAACTCTCTTCTTTATTTCGCTCATAGGCATCTTGCGCATTTTGAGCGGAAATGCGATATTATCGAAAACCGTCATATGCGGGTATAGCGCGTAGTTCTGGAAGACCATGGAAATGTCCCTGTTTTTCGGCAGGACGTGGTTCATAAGCTGACCGTCTATATACAACTCGCCGCCGGATATCGCCTCAAGTCCCGCTACCATTCGCAGCGTTGTGCTCTTTCCGCAGCCTGAGGGTCCGACGAAGACCACGAATTCCTTATCCTTTATATGGAGATTAAAGTCCTTGACGGCCTCAAATCCGCTTTCGTATATTTTCCAAACGTGCTTCAATTCAACTTCTGCCAATTTACCTTCCCGCCTTTCTTTCATACCTTCTCTCGAGAGCGCGCTCCCTGTATTCAGGTATCTTCTCTTTCAGCGTTTTGAGCCCCTTTGAAATAAGCTTTACCGCCGTTATCACAACGCAAGCAATGGGGAAAAACGATACAAGCAGCAAAAATGAGATAAGAACGAAAAGCTTATCCTCAACGTATCTCGCCGCGTTTTCCCAATACGGAAAGGCGACCGCCTCTTTTATCATAGATCTCGTTCCGCTGTTTTTAGCCAGCTTAAGAATATTCCCCGGCGCAAAACGGTCAGTATTGTTAACAACGACTGCAGACGGGAAATTATTCTCAACGACGTTCTTCAAGAAGCCTTTAATCGGGTCTGCTCCGACCACCTCATATTCCGTTATCCATCCGCTCTGTGAAAAGTCCGACTCTTCGCCGCCGCCGAGCATTTCGCTGAGCGCGGAGTAGTGCATGAATATTCCGGGCTCGCCGCTGTACGCCGCCATTGATGCTTCGTCCTTCTCACGCTCGACGACTCCGGCGATCGTAAACCGCTTTTCTCCTATCTCCATCGTCATTCCGGTTAGTTCATAGCCGCCGAAGAGCCTCCAAGCCGCCGCCTCGTCGAGAATGACAACGTCCTTCATCAGGTCCGTCCCGTTCAGATAGCTTCCCGAGCGCAGCTTCAGCGGATGGAAGAAAAACCAGTCTCCTCCAATGCCGACAGCTTCAAGATTTGCCGTGCCTCGCAGTCCTTTTGCGTCTACCGTGGACGTCATGCTGTAAGCGTCCTTATAAAGGCTTCCGTTTTTCGGAGTCTCCAGGGATGCGTTAACGTACTCCGTATCGAGCGCCGCTCTGAAGGAGTAGATATCGTCCTCAGACCCCGTAACGCCCGCCTTGTAGAAGGCGGTGACCTGACCGAACGCGAGTTTGCTCGTCCCCCTGAACTTCTCCGCAGCGCCTTGAGTTTTTACCATGTCCGAAAGGCCGGAGTATATAACTGCATCAACTGCAATCAGAATAAGTGAAAGAACGAAAGCGATAAGCAGTATGAGAACCTTTCTGTTCTTCAAAAGCTTCATGTCTCGTCCGCCAATCTGACCTGCATGCCGGAGCTTATCGGCGCAGAGGTCGTGGTTATAAGGCAGTCGTTATACGAGAGGTCGCTCGTAACGGCTACCATCGTATCATCCTCCGCGACCTTGGTAATGGCGACACGCTCTGCTATGTATCTCGTTGAAAGCGGGGTCTGCTTTGTGATAATTCTGAGAACGAAATCACCGTTCGTATCTGAGCGAAGCGCGCTCTTCGGGATTATCGTATCGTAGTTGCGGCTGCGCTCTCCTATCGCTATGTTTATATTCGCTCCGCTCTCCACATCGGAACCGGTCACCTCGAAAACAAGGATTCTCTTATCTCTCGGGCTCTGCGGGTCGGCGCGCATGGAAACGAGCTTAGCCTGGATATCGCTTCCGCCCCACCATCCCATGGAAACCTTTGCATTATCGCCCACTGTAACTCTATCGGCCTGCTCGGTCGTTACGGACATCTCTGCTGAGTAGCCTCTGTCCGGCACCTCTATCGTAGCGATAATCTCGCCCTTCTGCGGTGTAGTCCCCGCGGACGCGCTGACGGTTTTTACTACGCCGTTGACGTCCGACCTGACCTCAAGGCCGTTCTCCTCAGCTCCTATCGCGAGAGCGTCGAGCTTCTCCTGAGCGTCCGCCACCTTGCCCTCCTGCTTCTCAACGGCACGCTCCGCCTTGTCAATGCCGCTGCGCATCGCCTGCAGGTCGAGATCCTTCAGCTTCTTCGAGAGCTGGTCTGATTTCTTCTGCTCCGAGAGCTGGAACAAGGCGTCCTCAAGCTGTGTCTGGAGGTTCTCGATTTCACCCGTCAAGGTGTCGTACTTTGTCTGAACTCCGTCGGCAGCCGTCTTAGCGGCGTCGTATGCGGTCTGCGCCTTCTCCTTCTTCGAGCTTGCAGCCGCGAGAGTGCCGTTCTTGATATAATCGACGTCCTCCTGCGCGTGCTCGACCGCCTTATCTTTGGCGTTCTTTTCCTTCTGCGCTTCCTTATACGCCGTTTCAAGCGGCTCGAGGGCCTTCTTCGCCTCGTTAAGCTCACGGCTGAGCCTTGAGTACTCCGAGCTGTCGGCATTTGATTTTGCGTAGACGTCGTATGCGTCGTCGTAGGTTACGTAAGCGCTCTGCTCCTTCAGTTCCGCCTGCTTGACCTCGTTTTCAGCGTCTAAAATAGCCTGCTCTGCGGCAAGGATAGCCTTATATGCGTCGTAAGCCTCGGTATCGGTATCCTTCAGCTTCTCCGCGGCGGCCGGGATATAGGTCGGGTACTTCATGTTGAAATATGAGGTTTTATGCTCCGGAGCGGGGAAATCGGTGTCGAACGAGCCTGCGCCCTTCTCCGCCTCGTAATCGGCTATTATCATCTCCTCAGCCTTTGCGGTAACTCTCGCGTTGCCTGCGTCGTAGAGGATATGCGCGGTCTCAAGGGCAGTCTTCGCGGCTTCAACACCGTCCTTTGCCTTCTGCGTCTCAGCCTTTGCGGCGTCATAGGCGTCCCTTGCCGCCTGAACGGAGGCATAGCTGGCGTCGCCGCTCGATATCTTAGCTCTCTCAGCCTCGATCGCTTCAACCTTTGACTTCGCCTCGTTATAAGGCTCTTCGGCTGTATCGAATCTCTCCTTTGCCTTCTTTGCCTCGTTCTTTGCCTTCAAGAGCGCGTCCTGAGCCTCGTCGTATTTCTTCTGCTCAGCCTCGTAAGCCTTTTCAGCCTCCTCCAGAGCGTCTCTCGCCGTCTTAAGCGCGGTATCTGAGAAGTCGAGTTCGTCGCGCTCCTTTGTTTTCTCGCTTATTTCTTCCCTCAGCTTCTGGATATTTCGGTTTTCCTTGGTGTAGTCTGCAGCTGAGGCAGCCTCGAGAAGAGAACGCTGGTAGCTTCTCCTCGAATTCTCAAGCGAATCCTTGAGATTCTGAAGCTCGGTTTCCGCGGCCTCAAGCTCCTGCTTTGCCGTCTCTATCTCCTGTGAGTCGCCTGCGGCGAGAAGGAAGAGCAAATCGCCCGTCTCGACCTGCTGGCCGACCTTGGCATAGACCGTTCTGACCTTTCTCGTGTCCTGCATGACGACCTCAAAGCTCTCAGTCGCCTTTATCGTAGCCTGACCTCTTATCTGCGCGCTTATCGTGCCGGAATCGACATACTGCACAGCAACCTCAGGGAGATTCGCGTTCATAATCGTATTTGAGAAGAATGTAAGCACCAGCATTATCGATAGGAAAATGATAACAGCCGTCTGTACCCATCCTCTTTTCTTCGTCTTGTTTTCTTCATTCATTGAGACGTCTTCCTTTCCTTTTCTTTTACGGTCATCCCTTAACGGAGCCCTGATGCGCTATTCCCTCCACAAGGTAATCCTCGCCGCCGAGGAAGAGGAGGAGCGTCGGTATCATATAAAACGTTGCAACTGCGAAGGCGAGTCCGACTTCTCCCGCGTTTATCTGGGAGAGGAAAACGCTCAGCGGCTGCTGGTCGGGGTCAGGCAGAAGGATAAGCGCCTGCTCGACCATATTCCAGTAATCGATGAAAACGAGTATCGCGATGGAGAACAGAGCGGCTCTGCACTGCGGCAGACATACCCTTGTGAAAACCCTCCATTCGCTCGCTCCGTCAAGCTTTGCCGCCTCAATGAGGCTCTTCGGTATCCTGCGCATAAATTTCGTTAGCAGGAAAACGGAAAACGGCGCGAAGGCTCCCGGCAGTATTATCGACCATCGGGTACCTACGAGCCCGAGAGCGTCGCTTACAAGATAGTTCGGAACAAGAGTGACCTGATACGGCATCAACATCAGTATAACGTATGAAAAGAAGATCGCCGCTCTCGCCTTGCCCCTCCAACGCGTAAAGCCGTAGGCCGCTATGGACGCAACCGCAAGCTGGAAGAGGACAACGGGAATAGTAAGAAGGGCGCTGTTCCAGAACTTGAAAAGAAAATCGGGACTCTTTATAAGAGCCGTTACATACTGAGAAACAGTCACCTTTTCGGGGATGAATTTCAGGTTGACCTTCTCGGAAACGTAGCTGTGACCTGCCCTCGCAGTGCCGAAAACTGCGCCGTAGTTCGCCTCTATCTCGCTCTCGGTCATAAACGAGTTCGTAATCGTAAGAATAGTCGGAGTGATAAAAGCGACGGCAAAGATAAGGCAGGCTATGAATACGGCAGTCCTTCCCGCAATATTCTTTTTCTTCATCCCTCCACGTCCTTTCCGAACCAGTTCTCCACTATGAACAGGACGGCAATGATGATCACCATCGCTATCGCCATCAGCACGGCGGCAGCCGAGAGCTTCTGGTAGTTCAGAGCGTTGAACATATTGTTCATAAAGTGCTGCAGAGTGTACAGCTTTTCATAAGGGTAGCTTCCGGCCAGAAGGTAGACCTCGCGGAACACCTTGAAGCTGTTAATAAGGCTCAGTATAGCGACGAAGAGTATGGTCGGCGACAGGTATCTGAGCTTTATACCGAAGAATTTATAAAGCGGGGACGCGCCCTCGACGTCCGCGACCTCAAGAAGCTCTCCGGGCACGTTCGCAAGCGCGGACATAAATAGGATCATATTGTATCCGAGGTTCTTCCAGAGGAAGAGGACTATTACAACCCACTGCGCGTAATCTGAGTTCAGCCAGTCGATCTTGTCCGCCCCGAAAAGCGCCGTAAAGTCGTTCAGCACTCCGTTATTTGAGAACACCACCTGCCAGATCAGAACTACCGATGCGACAGGCACCATCATCGGGCTCAGGAAAAACGTCCTGAATTTGCTTTTTCCCGGTATCCTCGCCTCAAGCAGAAGCGCCAGAGTCAGAGAGAGGATAACCGAGAGCGGAACAACGAGAAGCGAAAGAGTTCCCGTATTCTTTGCCGCGAGCAGAAAGCCCGGGTTCTGCAAAAGGTTTTTATAGTTATCAAAGCCGGCGAACGACGGATCGAGATTGCTTTTCGTGAAGCTGTAGTAGATTACCACTCCGAACGGGAGCACGAAGAAAAGCATAACTCCCATAAAGCTCGGTCCGAGGAAGCCTATGCTTGTGAGGAATTCGCGCGTCCTCGTTCTCTTTATCGCACGCCGCTGCTCAGGCGAAAGCTCTGCGCTCACCTCGCGTATCCGCTCTCTCACCCTCCGCTTTTCAGCGCGGGCTTCCCGCCATTTCTTAAAAGGATTTGAAATCTCACTCACTTCCTCTCTTATCTCTGCTCGTTAACGTATAGGAACGCTCTGGAGTTTATCGCCTTTGCCGCGTCCTGTGCGCTCTGCTGCCCGGAAAAATATGCGCTTGCTCTGTCGACAATAATCTCATATATAGCGTCGTCAAAGCCGTATATCCTCGTCGTCTCATTTATGAGCGAGGTAATCTTTTCGACCTGCTCGTCGGTAAGGTGGTAAATCTGTCCGCCGCCTAAGCCAACGCTATCCGAAACCGCGATCTTGGCGTCGTAATAAACTTCCCCGAAGCCGCCCCATCCCTTCGGCTCCTCGATCTTCTCGCCGTTCTCATCCAGGATATATGCGCCGCGCTCGTCGCGCCTGTAAACCGGAGTCCTTGCCTCAAGAAGCTTTCTGTCGAACGCCGCCTTGTTGGACGGAAACCCGTACATGTCCCTGGACTGGTAAGACTCAGACAGGAAACGGCTCATAAACTCCCACGCGCCCGCCTTATCGGCGCAGGTCGCGCTCATGGCAATTCCCATATTGGTTGAAAACGCGCTTCCGCCTCCGCTCTCAACGGGATAGCCGACAAAGGTCATATCCCCGCCCATGCTCATCTCGTTACGGCGCCATTCGATAAAGTCGCCTATATCCAATACCTCAAGAAGTTGGTAGCCCTCAAGTATCGCGCTTGAGCCGGGGAACGGATCTCCCTGCTCTTCCCTGTAGTATTTTTCCGCGTCGAAGGTCGCGGGGAACATATTCGCAAATTCCAGTATTCCGACGAAATTCGGGCTGTTGAAGCTCACCTGACCGTTAGACCAGTTTACGAAGCCGTCGAGCATTATAGCGCAAACATCGTGCAGAGCGTCGCTCTTCGTGTATTCAACGCTGAATACCGTTGCCTCCGGCCACAGCGTTTTGTATGCGCGCATTAGCTCCTTCATATTCCAGCCCATATGGTCTCCGACTACGTCCGTCTGACCTGCTACCGTACGCACAGTGAAGGACGGCGATATCTGATACAGCTTTCCTTCAGTCGACAGGGCGTTGAAGAAGGGCTCGACTACGCCCTGTCTTCCGTAAGTGGATTCTATGTACGGCCAGAGATCCTCAAGATATCCCTTCGCGCTGAGCTGGCGCATCGGCATATCCGTGCAGGAGAATAAATCCGGTATCTTACCAGACAAAAGCTCAGTTGTAAGCTTCTTCAGTGCTCCCTCGCTCGAGCCCTTGCCATTGTCGTCGTCGAACTGCGAGTAGTCTATGACCTCAATGCGGTACTTCTGGCTCGTTCTGTTAAACTTAATTATTTCGCGGCGCACATTGCTGTCGAGTCCGAGGCAAGCATAGGAAAGATACGTCTTCTCCGGCAGGCTCTCCGTTCTGACCTTGTAGATCCTGTACATTCCGGTGGTCTCGCCCTGGTCGTCGTACTGCGTTGAGAATGCAAGAACGCTGCCCTCATCGGTGACTATGAGGTTTTCAAGGTAGTCCGCGTCAACGTCGCAGTTTGTGAAGTTGAACAGAAGCTCCGACTCTCCGCTGTCCATTTTGAGCCCCATAAAGTTGAGCCCGTTCGTATAGAAATAGTCGTACTCGTCGTTGCCCATGTATAGCCTGTTTGATGAAATGGACGGAAGCATCTCCGGCTCGTCAAGCTTGCCTGCGGCAATATTGATTCTCGACACCATCATTGTTTCGCCGCCGTCGCCCCTTTCGGTGCTTGTTACGCCTACCGAACCGTCGCTCATCCTTACCGGTGAGCTGAACCAGGATTCGCCCGTTATCATTGCCCTGAGGTCGCCGGACTTGTCAAGGCAGATTATCGAATCTCCTCCTACCAGATATAGATTACCGAGAGCGTCAGCTATCATATCGTTGACGTAAAAGCCGTAAGCATTCTCTTCTTCGCCCAGGAACCTGGTCAGATCAGAGGATAATATCTTATTCCCGTCATAATCCAGTTTTGAAAGAGTGTAGCTCTGCTTAGACTCATAGTAGTCCCAGTACTTATCGCCGACATCCTCCCGTGTCATTCCCTCCGGAAGATTTACTCGGCTCATATATGCCTGCTCGCATATCCACATTCCGTCCGTCGAAGCAAGAAAAGCCTGAACGTTGTTTCTCCCGTCCCAGCCATCCTCGACCGGCGAAGGGGCAAACTCAGCTATCACCTTCAGGTCCGTTCCGTCAAGCGCCATGCTGTTCACGTGGTATATACTGTTCTCTCGGTAACTGTACTCGCCCGTTTCCTCGTCAAGCACCTCTTCATAGCCGCTCGTAAACGACAGGTAATACACCCTCCTTCCGGAGTATGCAAATCCCCTTATGCTTTGATCCTCGTTCTGCAGCTGGGTAAAGGCGGAGGTATACGTAAATTCCGGTCTCTCCTCAGCTCCCGGGTTCTCTTTTTTCCCGCAGCCGGTAAAAAGAGATATCGTTATCACGGCGGCAAGAAGAAGCGCCGTCAGTCTCTTCATAAGCTGTATCCTCCTATAGCATAGTTTCAAAAGTCCACGCTGTTATCAAAGCTTCGAGAACACCTCGCCTATCCTGCCCTTTATCGCAAGGTCGGCTGAATTGTCGAGCCCCGTGGGCGAGAGGTTTATAACTGCAAGCCAGCGCCCTCCGAAATATCTCACAAGTCCGGCAGCCGGATAAACGACAAGGCTCGTGCCGCCCACTATCAGCATATCCGCTCTCTCGATGGCGTTAACGCTCTTTCTCAGCACCTTATCGTCGAGCATCTCCTCATAAAGAACGATATCCGGCCTCACTATCCCACCGCACTCGCAGCGAGGAACGCCTGTAGCCCTCTGGCAGAAGTCGGCGGAGTAGCGCATGCCGCATTTTGAGCAATAGTTCCGCAGGAGCGAGCCGTGGAGCTCAAGGACGTTCTTCGAGCCTGCGGCCTGATGGAGCCCGTCAATATTCTGTGTGATGACAGCCTTCAGCTTGCCTCTCTCCTCCAGCTTTGCAAGATAGAGATGCGCGGCGTTGGGTTTCGCGCCGCGGACTATGAGCTTGTCTCTGTAGAATCTGTAAAACTCCTCGGGATTCCTTTCAAAAAAGCTTCTCGAAATGATCTCCTCCGGCGGGTATTTGTATTTCTGGTTATACAAGCCGTCGACGCTCCGGAAATCGGGGATCCCGCTCTCCGTGGACACTCCTGCGCCCCCGAAGAAAACGATGTTTTCAGAGTTTTCTATCATTTCCCGGAGCCGTGAAATCTTTTCTTCCACTATTATCACCCTTTATTTTGTTGTAGCGTTCCGCCGGCAATCAATATA
>JAEEGL011182373.1_pt1 | contig 15838 bp, 13 predicted proteins | sample 9134231 | NCBI WGS metagenome assembly JAEEGL01 (sample SAMN16246548, study PRJNA631951) | gut metagenome | biome: gut microbiome; feature: rumen; material: fiber-attached | host: Bos | place: Iran: Karaj | collected 2018-10
GTAAAGGAACCATTTTAGGTGGTGGAAGATATTATTATATTAAATATTGGGGTATAGATAAAAAAGGTGGCTATAGAGCCATTTATGATAAAAAGAATTTAAGATTTGCAGCTGATTATGATTGTAAAAGGCCAAGAAATTTATTAATTCAAAAATCATCTAATATAAATATATCAGATATTAAGTTAGAAGATTCTGGCTTTTGGAATTTACATATTTTATATTCAAATAATATTAATATTGATAACATTAATGTTTTATCTGAAGATGAAATAGGTCCATCTACAGATGGAATAGATATTGATTCTTCAAATAATATAAAAATTACAAATTCTATAATATCTACAAATGATGATGGTATTTCAATTAAATCAGGAAGAGGTCCTGATGGAATTAGAAGAAATATTCCATCATATAATATTAAAATAGATAATATTTTATTTAATAAAGGCTACGGTATAGCCTTTGGCTCTGAATTATCTGCAGGTATATATGATGTAGATATTTCTAATATTAAATATGAAAATACATTATCTGCGATAAGAATTAAATCATCTAGAAATAGATCTGGTTATGTTAAAAATATTAATATTTCTAATATTAAAGCATTAAATGTATCATATTTATTTCATTTTCATCTAGATTGGAATAAAAATTATAATCAATTATTTATTCCAAAGGAAATTAAAAATTATCCGAAATATTATGATACATTAATAGAAAATATAGATGAAAATACACCATTAACAGAAATAACTAATTTCAATATCGAAAATATTGAATCTAATTATGATAATAATTATGAAGGTGTATCAAGATTATTTACTTTAATTGGTTATGAAAATAAACCTATAAATAATATTAATTTCAAAAATATGAATATTAATATGAAAGAATATGGTATATTAAAATATAGCAATATAAATATTTCATCATCAAATATTAATACTAAAATTAAATATGATAATAAAAATGATGATTTTGATAATAGGTGAAGGGTATGAAAAAGAAAATATTATTTTTAAGCTTAATAGGAACAATGCTTCTTGCATCATGTACAAGTAAAGAAAAAGAAGATGTTAAAGAAACAACTACTAGTGAGGTATCTAGTACTACATCTCAAGATACTAATACATCAACAAGTACAAGTACATCAACTAGCACAAGTACATCAACTTCAACTAGTACGCAAACATCTACAATGACATCTACTAGTGATGATGTAACAGAAAAGGTTTATATAAAAATATATGAAGATTCATCATTTAATAAATTATTAAAATCTGTTGAATATAATAAAGGAACTAAAATATATACTGCAGATTTAGAAAATCTTGTTATAGAAAAAGATGGATATGAATTTGAAAAATGGGTTGGCACTGATGGTAATGAATATACTATTGGTACAAGAGGAAAGATGTTAAATGAGGATTTAGAAATATCTCCTATTTATACTGAAATACCTATTACATTAAGAGAATTATTGAATTATACTCCAACAGTTCCAACACTATCTGGTAAAGATTATGTTGATTCATTAGCTGATGATGTTAAAGCTAATTTATCTACACCTGGATTTGTTAATGGAAAAATATCTGATTTTTCAAAATATGAAAATACATCAGCTTATGTAAAGGTATCTAATTTAGATCAATTAATTAACGCATTAGTAAATGCGAAAGAGACTTATAAAAATACCTATAATGAAGATGGCTCAATAACACAAGATTTAACAAAAGAAGGTAGTGTTAAGGTTATTGAAATAACAGCTGATATTGACCTTGGTTATAATCATATGTCAGAGACTGCAAAAGGGACTGAAATTGTTGATGATTTTTGTAGGGGCAAAGTCACTGATGGTACTGTGGCTACAATGTCTAGTATGTGGAAGACACATGGTATTTCACAAATTAAAATTGAAGGAACATCTAATTTATTAATTTATTCAAAAAATGGCGCTAAATTAAAACATGGTGGATTCAAGTTAACCTCTTGTACAGATATTGCGATAAGAAATTTAGAATTTGATGAATTATGGCAATGGGAGGATGCAAATACATTAACTCCAAACTTTACAGTTGGCGATTGTGATTCATTTGGTTGGGCTTATATGAAGATTTCAAATTGTGGCAATGTTTGGATTGATCATTGCTCATTTGGTAAAGCATTTGATGGTATCATTGATATTTCATCCCCTGATTATTTAGCAAATGCCGGTGTTGCATTTCGTGCCCCTTATGGTGCAGATGGACAGTGTAATATTCAAATTTCAAATTGTGATTTCCATTCAGGTTCTGATGATCCAAATGGATATTTATATAAGATGATGGAGGAGGTTGATGCTGATTATCAAAAAGCTAAATCAGATTCAACATATACATGTCAATATCAATATTATAAGATATTAAGAGATCAATATAATTTAACATTTGATGAAATATTACATGGTATCGCAATGCCTCATAAGAAAGCTTTCTTATGTGGCGATAGAGAAGATTATTATGAATATAATTTAAATTTAAATTTAGGTATCTCTGGATGTACATTTAAAAATATTGAATCTAGAATACCTAAGGTTCGTGGTGGTTTCTGTTATATGTATAATTCAATAATTGATAATAGAGATTATTATACATATCGTCAAATATTAATTGATAAAGGCGTTAAAGGCATTGCAGCTGCATATCCAAGACCAAATGATAATAAAAATCCATATTATTTCAAATGTGCAATGGTTTCAGAATGCTTCATATTTGGTGTAGGTGCATCAATTTGTTCAAACAACAATATAATTATGGGTGTAGATAGTTTAATAAAAAATAATGATAAAGCATCTGATTTTGGTTCTGATAAGGTTAGAGATATGACTAATGCAGAAACATGTGGTGGTTATAATTATACAAATACATATTTTACAAATAATTTTGACTTAGATACTGAATTTACTTCAACACCTAATGGAATACCATTATCACCAGATAATGATCCGGCATTTGTTGTAAATCCTAAATATTTCTCTTGGCATACAGAAGATGGTGAAGAACCATTTGAACCTGTATTATATAAAAGAACAGAGCTTGCACAAAAGGTATATGATAATGCAGGTGTATCAGCTGCAATAGGAGATAGATTCTTATTTACAGAACAAGAATAAAAAAATAACTCACAATCGATTTTGATTGTGAGTATTTTTTATACTTAATAATTATTAGATAGCTTGAGCAATCATAGCTTCAGCAACCTTCTTGAAGCCTGCGATATTTGCACCTGCAAGAAGATCATATGGGTTACCAGCTTCACAAGCTTCTTTGTATGAAGCATTGAAGATGTTTACCATAATACCATGTAATTTTTGATCAACTTCTTCAAATGACCAAGATAATCTTTCAGAGTTTTGGCTCATTTCAAGACCAGAAGTAGCAACACCACCAGCGTTAGAAGCCTTAGCAGGAGTAAATACTAATTTTTGAGCGATTAAATATTTAGCTGCTTCAAGTTCTGTAGGCATGTTTGCACCTTCACAAACTGCGATACAACCATTCTTAACTAATGTTTCAGCATCCTTCATTAATAATTCGTTTTGTGTAGCGCATGGTAATGCGATATCACATTTAACATTCCAAATTCTATCAGTAGCAGTAGTTTCATGATATTCAACACCTTTAACTCTAGATGCTAATTCTTTAATTCTACCACGTTCAACTTCCTTAATTTGTTTAACTACCTTTAAGATTTCTGGAGTAATACCATCTTTTACATATACATAACCATTAGAATCAGATAAAGCAACAACCTTACCACCTAATTGAGTAGCTTTTTCACATGCATAAATAGCAACGTTACCAGAACCAGAAATTACAACTGTCTTTCCTTCGAAAGAAGTATTCTTTAATGTCTTTAATGCTTCTTGAGCATAGTAGCATAAACCATAACCAGTAGCTTGAGTTCTAGCTAATGAACCACCATATGTTAAACCTTTACCAGTTAATACACCAGTGAATTCATCACGAATTCTCTTATATTGACCAAATAAGTAGCCGATTTCTCTTGCACCTACACCGATATCTCCAGCTGGAACGTCAGTGTCTGGTCCGATATGACGATATAATTCAGTCATGAATGATTGACAGAATCTCATAACTTCATTATCGCTCTTTCCTTTAGGGTCGAAATCAGATCCACCCTTACCACCACCCATAGGTAATGTAGTTAAAGAGTTCTTTAATACTTGTTCAAGACCTAAGAATTTAATGATAGAAGCATTTACAGATGGATGTAATCTTAAACCACCCTTGTAAGGTCCGATTGCACTATTATATTGTACACGGAAGCCTCTATTTACTTGGAATTGACCCTTGTCATCAACCCAAACAACCTTGAATTGAACGAATCTTTCAGGTTCTAAGAATCTTTCAAGAATCTTTTGTTGTTCTAATTTAGGATTCTTAGCAATGTAGCCTTCAAGAGATTCAGTGATTTCTCTTGCAGCTTGTAAGAATTCTTTTTCGCCTGGGTTTTTCTTTTCTAACTCAGCATAAACTTTTGCAGCATATTCTGTTTTAAACATAATTTTTATATCTCCTTTTTAATGTTTATTTTAAAAACACACTCATTTTATACAAAAAATTTGTAAAAATCAATATAATATTGATAATTATTTTAAAAAAATATATTTTTGACAAATTTTATTATATTAAAACTAAAAAGTATGATTTTAATGCCGAATATTATTTCAAAAAGGATATAAAAAATATGTTATAATTGTATTATATATAATATATAAATAAGGAGTGTAAAATGAAGGCTGTAATTTTTGATTTAGATGGAACAATATTATATACTCTTCCAGATCTTAATAATGCATTAAATTATACATTGCCAATTTATAATCATAATAAAATATCTATAGAAGATACAAGAAAGCTTATAGGTCATGGAATTAGAAATTTAATTCTAGATAGCTCAGGACATGATAATATCAATATTAATAATATGTATAATACATTTATGGAATATTATCATCAACACTGTGATGATAATACTATTCCATATGAAGGTATAAAAGAATTATTATCATATTTAAAATCTAAAGATTATATTTTAGGTGTTATTACAAATAAAAATATTATTATGACTGAAAAATTATTAAATAATCATTTTAATAATATCTTTGATGTTGTTATAGGTGATGGAGTAGGCTTTAAAAGAAAGCCTGATATAGAATCTTTAGAATATATTAGAACTAAATTTAATGTTTTAAAGGATGACATCATTTATATTGGTGATAGTGAAGTAGATTTTGAATTTAGTAAAAATTTTGGTTGTAAGAATATAATTGTTTCTTATGGCTATAGAGATAAGAAAGATTTAGAAGCTTATGGTATAAATAATATTATTGATAATGTTTCATTATTAAAAAATGAAATAAATAATATTTTTAAATCATAATGATTTATTTACATTTAAATAAAATTTGATATAATATTTTAGGTGATATTATGAATAACCCTGAACTTAAAAATTTAGAGCTTTTTTATGATGTTGTATCAAAATCAAATAATCTATTATATGATGTTTATCATAAACCATATATAGATTTATTATTAATGACAACTGATAATATCTTATCAGGTGAAATTAAAAATGAATTTGAAAATGAAGAAGATTATAAAAAACTACAATCTATTTATGATGAATTAAAAGATAAGGACTTTACTGTAGAAGATATTAGAAAAGCTATGCAAGCTATAGTCCTTAGATGCTTGAAGGAAATGAAGATTCCAAATGATCTTCAAACTCCTGATACTATAGGTCTTATTTATACATATCTCTTAAGAAAAGTGATTGGAGAAAAAAAGAAATTATCCATTTTAGATCCATTAGCTGGAACAGGTAATTTATTATTTAATATATCTAATCATTTAAATGTTGATCTTGATTTATATGCTTGTGATAATGATTCTAATTTATGTAAGCTTTTAAAAGCTGAAGCGGATTTATTATCTACAAATGTTAATATATATTATCAAGATGCATTAACATTAAATTTAGCTAATATGGATGCGGTAATATTTGATATGCCTTCATCTATAGATAGTAAAGATTATTTCCCTTATAATATTATGCTTCATTCAATGAATATGCTTAAAGATAAAGGGGCAATAATCGCAATGGTTGAAAATGATTTTTTTGATCATGATAATGATAAGAAATTCAAAAATGGATTTTTATCATCAATGTCAATCATTGGTTTAATTGAACTTCCTGATGAGCTTTTTAATAAAAGAAAGCCAAAGATTATTATTGTTGCAGTAAAACAAAGTATTCCAAAGGAAGTAGGCTGTTTTATGGTCAAATTACCAGATTTCACTGATGTTAAGAGTTTTCAAAACTCTATAACACAGATTGAAAGTTGGTTTTTGAAAAATAGAAATATATTTGAAAATTAAGGAGAATAACAATGGCAAAAATAATGGCAATTAACGCAGGTTCATCTTCAATTAAGTTCCAACTTCTTGATATGCCTGCAGAAGAAGTTATCGCATCAGGCGTTATGGAAAGAATTGGAACAAAAGATCAAAATGGTAATCTTCAAGATGGTATTTTCACATTAAAATATACAAAGAATGGTGAAAAGACTAAAGAAGAAACTAATCCAAAGCTTCCTGATCATGCAGCTGGCGTTGAATTATTATTAAAGACTTTAACTGAAAAGAATATTGTTAAATCATTAGATGAAATTACAGGTGTTGGTCACCGTGTAGTTCAAGGTGGAGAATATTTCAAGGATTCTGCAATCATTGATGGTCCAGATGGAACAGTTGTTAAAAAGATTTTAGAATTAGCTGATCTTGCACCACTTCATAACCGTGCACACGTTGTAGGTATTAGAGCATTCATCAAAGCTTTACCTTCAGTTCCTGAGGTTGCAGTATTTGATACTACATTCCATCAAACAATGGCTGAAGAAGCATATATGTATGCAACTCCATATGAATGGTATACAAAATATGGCATTCGTAAATATGGTGCACATGGTACAAGCCATAAATATGTTTCACAAAGAACAGCTGAGCTTTTAGGCAAGAAAAAAGAAGATACAAAGATTATTGTTTGCCATTTAGGTAATGGTGCATCTATTTCTGCAGTTAAGGGCGGAAAATGTGTAGATACATCAATGGGCTTAACACCACTTGAAGGTATCCCAATGGGTACAAGATCTGGTAACATTGACCCAACTGTATTACAAATCGTTGCACATAAAGAAAATAAAGATATTGATACATTAATCAATGAATTAAATAAGAAGTCAGGATTACTTGGTATGGGCGGAAGAACAAATGATGCTCGTGATGTTACTGCAGGTATGAATGAAGGCGATCATCGTTGTATTATGGCATTTAATGTTCAATCAAAGAGAATTGCTGATTATGTAGCTTCTTATTATATGTATATGGGTGGATGTGATGCAATCGCATTTACTGCAGGTATGGGTGAATATTTAGCTCACTTACGTTCTAAGATTTGTGCTCGTTTAGGCGCAATGGGCGTTAAGCTTGATGAAGAAGTAAACAACCAAGCTTATGGCAAAGAAATGGAAATTTCTGCTAAAGATTCTAAGGTTAAAGTATTCGTTGTACCTACAAATGAAGAAGTTATGATTGCAAGAGATGTAATTCGTATTGCAAACATAAAATAATGAATCTATAAAAAATTATAATTGTCAGGTGTGTGAAAACTTGACAATTATTTTTTTAAAAATTATAATTTTTTTGAGGTATTTATATGAAAAAATGGGTATTTTTGATAATATTATCTTCATTTTTATTGATAATATCATCATTTGGCTTATTTATGGCAATTAAAGCTAATAAGCCTATTGCGACAATCAAAGATAAAGAAACAGATTATAATTCATATGAATTAGAAACCCCAACAGAAGGTTCACCTGAAGATTATAATGTAAAAGATAATGTGGCATATACATTATATAAAATAAAGCACACTGATTCATTTAAGGTTATTACAACAGGCTCATCAACTGCCGCAGGCTTTGTTAAGCAAGAAGTATTAAACACAAGAACAGTAATTGGTGATGAAGCAATGGTTACAACAATTACTGCAGGTGTTATAAATAATGCTACAGAAAGATTTTTTATAGGAAATAATCAAAATGTATTATATAGGACTGCAACTTCTGTAGATAAAAGCTCTTTAACTGCTGTATTTCCTACAAATAAGGCACCAAAAAATGTAACAAAAGAACAATATATTTCTGATTATGGCTGGTATCCATATCAATTAACAGGCTATATTATTTCTAACGATACATATTTAAAAGATCCTACAATGAAGAAAAATGATGATGGAACATATACATTATCTCTAGATCTAGATCCAGATGGAGATAAGGCTCCATTTTGGTATCGTAGAGAAATATTAATTAATTCATCATCAACTATGGTTCCTGAATTTTCTAAAATACATTTAAATATAACAATTAATTCATCATGGCTACCAATAAAGGTTAATTATGAAGAATCATATAAGGTAGAAAGAATATTTGTAGTATCTACTGTAACAAATGTAACAGATACATTTTATTATGATGATATTTCATTTGATGAAGAGAAATATGATTATTATAACCAATACAAATAAGAAATGTTTAAATAACGGACAAAAATGTCCGTTTTTTAAATGCATATATTTATAAATATATGATATAATAGTCAAGGACGGTTAATAAAGATGAAAACAAAGATTTTTATATCAAGCTCATCTGGTGCAAATTTTATTCCCCATTCACATGGAATAAAGGTCTTACCAGATATTATTTCAATAAATAATGATGTTTATGAAGATTATAAAGAATTATCAATTGATAATTTCTTAGGAATGGTTAAATTAAGAAAATTAAAAAATATAAATGTCTTATCGCAGGATAAAGAAGAAATAAAAAAAGAAATTAAAAATGCAGAAGAAAAAGAATATAAAGAATTTTTATTTTTAACTCCTCCAAGTATTATTTGTGATTATGATGATAAGATAAAAGATATTCAAGATGAAAATAAAAAGAAAAAGATATATGAATATAAATCTACATTAATTTCTTATTTATATTTTCAGCAAGCGCAAATTGCTGAAAATATGCTTAAAAATGGTAAAAAAATAAAAGATATTTTACCTAAGCTAAATAAGGTATCAAATCCAGATAATTCATTTTTAATATTTTTATGTCCGAAAAAGGATATTAAAGAAGATTTATTATTAGATGAAAAGAAAGCTTTAGCTTTAGCATCTAAAGCTGAAATTAAAGTATTTTCTAATGGTAAATTTGTTACAGTTAAGCCTCCAAAAAGAGAAAATCCTTTAACATATTTTATTAGATTATATGGTGAGCATATAAGAGAAAGAAATATAACACCATTTTTAGTTTATACTAATAAAAAATCATATTTAAAGGATTATAGTAAAAATATGTTAAAGCCTTTATTCCCTCGTCTTAAGAAATATGATGAGGTGCCACTTTCTCCAGCACTTGTTAAATATGTTGGCTTAAATGCCTTTGGTATAGGCTTTATAAGCAAAGATATCTAGACAATTTATTGAAAAGAGTCTAGTATTATGCTAATATTAGGAAGAATTTATTATACAATAATAAAGTAAGGATACATGATGAGAATCTTAATTGTTGGGTTAGGCCTAATTGGTGGAGCATATGCTAAAAAGCTATCTGAATTAGGTTATGAAATTTATGGCGTTAATCATAGACAAGAGTCTATTGATTTTGCTTTAAAAAATAAATATATAAAAGCGGGTAGTAAGGATGCTAAAGACTTTTTAAATATAGTTGATATGGTTATTATTGGAACATATCCAAGCCATATAATTGATTTTTTAAAGCAATATCAGCCATATTTTAAAAAGGATTTATTAATAACTGATGTAACAGGTGTTAAATCAAATTATATTGAAGAAGCTACTAAGCTTGCAAAGCCTGCAACATATCTTGCACATCATCCAATGGCAGGAAGAGAGAAAAAGGGCATTGAATTTGCACATGAGGTAGTTTTTAGTAAAGCTAATTTTATTATCACACCTATTAAAGGATATGAATATGATAATAAATTCTTTGATATGCTTTATAAAATTGGAACAGATCTTGATTTTAAAAATATTTCTAAGCTTGATACTAAATCACATGATTTTATGATTGGCTATACAAGCCAATTAACTCATGCAATTGCTGTTGCATTAGTTAATTCAGATAATAAGACTGATACAAAGAAATTTATTGGAGATTCTTATAGAGATTTAACAAGAATTGCGATGATTAATGAAAAATTATGGACAGAGCTTTTCTTTGAAAATAAAGATTTTTTAATTGAAAATATCCAATTATTTATGGATCAATTAAATGAAATAAAAGAAGCATTAGAAAATAATGATTCTGATGCATTAAAAGAATTATTTATAAAATCAACTAAAAAAAGAAAAGAGATGGTTGAATGAGAAAGCTTACTGTTAACTTAAAAGATCATTCATATGATATTATTATAGAAAAAAATTTATTAGAAAATATTAATACATATGTAAAAAATGTATATAAGAATAAAAAAATATTCATTATCACAGATGATAAGGTTGCACCTTTATATCTTGATAAGGTTTTAAATTCTTTAAAAAAGGATTTTTTAGTTGATTATGTCATCATTAAAAATGGTGAAGCATCTAAAAATTTAGAAACATATGCATATGTTTGTGAAAAGTTAATAGAAAAAGGTGTTAAAAGACAGGAAGCATTAATTGCCCTTGGTGGGGGAGTAATTGGTGATTTAACCGGCTTTGTTGCAGCATCATTATATCGTGGTATTCCATATATTGGTGTTCCTACATCATTACTTGCTGATATGGATTCATCAATTGGTGGCAAAACTGGAATTGATTTTGCAGGAAGAAAAAATATTTTAGGTGCATTTAAACAGCCTTTAGCTGTATTAATCGATCCTAAAACATTTGAATCTTTAGATAAAAGAGAATTCAACAATGGTATGGGTGAATTAATTAAGCATGGTGCAATAGGTAATAAAAAATTATTAGAATTATTAAAAGATCATCCAGATATTGATGAAAATATTATTTATGAATCTTTATCTGTTAAAAAAGAAGTAGTTGAAAAGGATGAATTTGACCTTGGTGATAGAATGAAATTAAATTTCGGTCACACATTTGGTCATGCAATAGAATTAAAATATGGCTATAAGCATGGTGAAGCTGTCGCAATCGGTATGCTTATGGCATTAAAGATGGGCATTGATCTTAAAATAACTAATCCAAATTGTTACCAAACAATTTATGATATATTAAAATTATATGATCTTCCTTTAGATGAATATGATTATCATGATTATTTAAAAGATATTTTATATGATAAGAAAAATATTGCTGGAACTGTTAATTTTATATTTTTAAAAGAAATAGGTAGCTCAATAATTTATAAAATAAGTGAAAGCGAGGTCTTAAAATTATATGAAAGTAATCATAACGCCAAATAAATTAAGTGGAAAAGTAAAAGTTCCTCCTTCAAAAAGCTTACTTCATAGAGCAATAATGGCTTCATCCCTTGCCCAAGGTAAAAGTGTTATTACAAATGTATCTTATTCAAAGGATATTGAAGCTACAATTAAGGCTATGGCCTCATTTGGAGCTAAAATAAATACATTTGAGGATAGAATTGAAATAGAAGGATGCTATCCTAAAAGAATTAATGATGTAATTGATGCAAATGAATCAGGCTCTACATTAAGATTTATTATCCCACTTGCTCTATTAGATGATAAGCCTGTTACATTTGTAGGTCATGGTAAACTACCAAAAAGACCATTAGATCCATATTTTGATATATTTAGAAGAGCGGGTATTAAATATGAAAAGGGTGAAGATAATTTACCTTTAAAAATTAAAGGTAAATTAAAAGCTTCAATGTATTTAATTCAGGGTGATGTATCTTCACAATTTATTACTGGCTTATTATTTACATTACCTTTATTAGAAGGTAAATCTGAATTATATATAACAACTGAAATGGAATCAACAAGCTATGTTGATTTAACATTAGATATATTAAAAAAATATGGTATTGAAGTAGAAAATAATCATTATCATAATTTTGATGTTATAGGAAAACAATCTTATAAGGCTCATGATTATGAGGTTGAAGGAGATTATTCTCAGGCAGCATTTTTCTTAGTTGCAAATATGCTTGGTGCAGATATTAAGGTTGATGGCTTAAAGAAAGATTCTAAACAAGGTGATAAGAAAATATTAGAAGATATTCAAGCCTTTAATGGTGAAATTATTTATGATAATAACCTTGTTAGCTGTAAGACAGATCAAATATATGCAAATCAAATAAGCTTTTCAAATTCACCTGATTTAGGTCCAATATTATCAGTTTTAGCTGCCTTAGCTAAGGGTAGAACAGAATTTATACACGCCGAAAGATTACGTTTAAAGGAATGTGATAGAATAAGCTGTGTTGTAGAAGAATTAACAAAGCTTGGCGCAAATGTCACAGAAACTGATAATGGTATGATTTTTGAAGGTGTAAATAGCTTTAAGGGTGGAGTTGTAGATTCTCATAATGATCATCGTCTTGCTATGGCATTTGCTATGGCATCACTAAAATGTGAGGGAGAAATAACTATATTAAATGCTGAATGTGTAGCTAAATCATATCCAGATTTCTTTAAAGTATTTGAAAGTTTAGGAGGCAAAGTAAGATATGAAGACTAAAATTGATGAAGCAAGAGAAATAATTGATGTTGTTGATAAAGAAATGATGAAATTATTTATCAAAAGAATGAGTGCTTGTAGAATGGTTGCTGAATATAAAATTGAAACAGGAAAGCCAGTTTTAGATTCTGATAGAGAAGCTTCAATGAAAGAAAAAAATATTGAATTATTATCTAGTAAGACTTTAGAAAAATATTATCTTACATTCCTTGAAGGATGCCTTAAGGCTTCAAGAGATTATCAAGAAGATTTAGTTTTAAAATCAAAGGAAAATAAATAATGTTAAAATTTGCATTATTAGGAGAAAAGCTAGGCCATAGCTATTCACCTATTATTCACAATGAAATATTTAAAGATTTAGGTATTAATGCTACATATGAAAAGCTTGAATGTAGTATAGATGAATTAAAAGATATAATTAATAGCCTAAAGGATGGTAAATATAATGGATTTAATGTTACTATTCCTTATAAAAAAGAAGTAATGAAATATCTAGATGAAATAGATGATAGAGCAAAAGCTATTGGGGCAGTTAATACAATAGCTTATAAGGATGGTAAAATAATTGGTTATAATACTGATTATTATGGATTTTATAATTCATTAGATTATTTTAATATCAATGTATTAAATAAAAAATGCTTTATTTTAGGTACAGGTGGTGCATCCTTAGCTTTATATAAAGCATTAATAGATAAGGGTGCTGATACAAAATTTGTATCAAGAAACAAAAAAGATATAAATGTAGTATCATATGATGATTTAAAAGAATTAAATCACATTGATTTAATTGTTAATGCAACACCTATTGGTATGTATCCTAATGTTGATGCATCTCCATTAGATGAAAAAATAATTAAAAAATGTGATTATGTAATGGATATTATATTTAATCCAAATCAAACAAAGCTATTAAGATACGCTAATTCCAATATGAATGGCCTTTTCATGCTTGTAGGACAAGCAGTAAAGGCTGAAGAAATATGGAATGATAAAAAATATAATAATGATATATTAGATTTATTAAAGCGTGTTGAATTATGTATTAATAATAAATAGATTTATTTTTATAAAAAGAAAGGAGTATAATTATGAATCATTTTGGACGTCTCTTTCAAATTAATATTTTTGGTGAAAGCCATGGGGATGAAGTAGGTATCCTACTTGATGGAGTTAAGCCTGGTATAAAGCTTTCAAAAGAAGATTTTGTTCCTGATCTTGCAAGAAGAAAATCTGGTGGTCTTGGAACTACTCCAAGAATTGAAAGTGATGAAATAATGATTAAAAGTGGCCTATTTAATGGTTACACTACTGGGGCTCCTATTTTATTATCATTTAATAATAACAATACTATAAGTAAAGATTATAGCGAATTATTATATCATCCAAGACCAAGCCATGCAGATTTTGTTGCAAAAGAAAAATATAATGGCTTTAATGATTATCGTGGTGGTGGACATTTCTCAGGTAGATTAACACTTGGAATTGTATCTGCAGGTGTTGTTGCAAAAAAGATGCTTGAAGGTGTTTCATTTGATACAAAGATTGTTAATTTAAATGGTGAACGTGATAAAAATAAATTCCAATCAATTATAAAAGATGCAGTTGAAAATAAAGATTCAATTGGAGGCGTAGTAGAAATTAAAATTACAGGTGTACCTGTAGGACTTGGAGAGCCTTATTTTGATTCTTTAGAATCTACTATTTCACATATGTTATTTTCAATTGGTGGTGTAAAAGGCGTTGAATTTGGTGTAGGCTTTGATGGTGCAAAGCTTAAAGGAAGTCAATTTAATGATTTAATTATTGATGAAAAAGGTACTACAAAAACTAATAATAATGGTGGTATTAATGGTGGTATTTCTAATGGAAATCCAATCATTATTAGAGCCTTTGTTAAGCCAACTCCATCTATTGGAATTGATGAAGAAACATATAATTTTAAAACAGGTAAGGTTGATACATTAAATATTAAAGGTAGACATGATGCAGCCATTATTTTACGTGCCATGGTATGCTTAGAAAATGCTTGTGCAGTTGCACTTGCTGATTCTTATTTAGTTTATGAATCTTATAAAAAATAATTTATTATTAGAGTCGGTTTGACCGACTCTTTATTTTTAAAAAAATATGTCAAAACGGCCAAAAATGCATAATTTTATATCGAAAATGGCCGTTTAAACGACATTTTTAACGTTTATTCGGCCAAAACTTACGTTTTTATATTGAAAATGGCCGTTTAAGATAATATAATATACGTGACATGGAGGCATGTAAAAATGAAAATCATAGGCAGATTAGAAGAACAAAAAAAAATAAAATATATTTTGGAAAGTAAAAAAGCTGAATTTGTTGTAGTATATGGTAGAAGAAGAGTTGGCAAAACTTATTTAATAAAAGAATATTTTAATGATTTATTTTCATTTTATGCTTCTGGTGTTTTATCTAAAAAAATGAAAGATGAATTATTTGCATTTAATCAATCATTAATAAATTATGGTTCTACAAATAAAAAAACACCTAAAAACTGGTTTGAAGCATTTGATAGATTAAAAAATATGATTGAAAGTGGAATAATAAAAAATGATAAAAGATATAACAAAAAAATCATTTTTTTAGATGAATTACCTTGGCTCGATACGGTAAGAAGCGATTTTAAAGGTGCATTTGATTTCTTTTGGAATACTTATGCCTCTAGACTTGATGATTTAGTTTTAATTGTTTGTGGTTCTGCAACATCATGGATTTTAAATAATTTATTAAATGATAAAGGTGGATTTCATAATAGAATCACAGCTAAAATTCACTTAAAACCTTTTTCATTAAAAGAAACAGAACAATTATTAAATGATATAAATGGAAATAATTTTAGTAAAAAAGAAATAATAGATGCTTATATGATATTTGGTGGCATACCTTATTATTTAAATTTTATTAATTCTAATTTTTCTTTGATGCAAAACATTGATAATGTATTTTTTAAAGAAGGTGGTGAATTAGAGAATGAATTCAATAATTTATTCTCTTCATTATTCAGTAA
>JAEEGL011857201.1_pt1 | contig 15838 bp, 21 predicted proteins | sample 9134231 | NCBI WGS metagenome assembly JAEEGL01 (sample SAMN16246548, study PRJNA631951) | gut metagenome | biome: gut microbiome; feature: rumen; material: fiber-attached | host: Bos | place: Iran: Karaj | collected 2018-10
AAACAAGGACACTGCGCATCGGGTCAGAGTCCCTCTCAAGAAATCTCATAAGTTCGGGGAAGTTTCTGCCCGATTTTTTTAGTATCTCTTCACATTCCGGATAGGCAGCCGCCCGCGCTTCATCGAAATCACCGGCATGATTTGCAGCTCTTGTATCGTCCACCTCCGTTTTTCCGAAAAATGCGAGTCTTTCCTCTTCCGTATAAGTATTAAGTCTCTTTGCAGGAGCGTCACTATATTGAACTTTCAATGACTCCCAGCAATCAAATGCCGAATCATCCTGAAACGAAACGACCATCTCAGTCTCATCCACGGGGATCATCACAAACCGCATATCTTTGTTGTACGTTACAAATGCAAAGGCAGTGCCGAGTCCAAGCTTACACAATGCTTTTCCGTTTTCTCCGGTAACCAGACTGCTTCCCGGCCTTATCCAGCTTCCGTTTTCAAGATAAACCAAATTTATGACTGCTCCCGGCGCAATTTCCCCTTTCTCGCCAAGTACTGTAAAAGCAAGGTCTTTGGTGTCGGTAAAGTCTCCTATATCGTTCAGGATATACATGCCTTTGACATTTGACACATCCCCGCCGACTCCTATGTCAGAGTAGAAAGGAAAAGATGTCATAAGGAGACTTCCCAGCCTATCGTTAAACCAGGAACTGTCAAGCACCGGGTCCGGTTCACAGGGGCCCATAAAATGCCACTCCCCGTCGACAAGCACCTGAACGAATTCGTGATCTCCCGCAACAACGGTCCAATCGACAGCGCACCCGCGCGCGGGAATACCTACGCTCCTAAACGCATTAACCGTAAAGCATGTCTCCTCGCCGCATCTGCCTTCCCCTCCGTTATACATTCCGAGCGGTGAAGCAAGTCTTTGATCCGACGGACAGTACCCTGCCTGTTCACCGCACCAGTTATTTACCAGCAGTATAGCATCGTTCAGAGATCTTCCTTCTACAATACTTTTAAGCTCCTTATAGAAAAACTCGCGGCAGTCTGTGACCCGCTCGCTGTGATGCCTGTATGAAGCAACGTAACACAGGAATGTGTCTTCCGGCAGTTCTTTTGTCCAGGGCATAGTCTCCCGCAGCATTGCCGCATGGGATGCGTATTTATGAAGAAGTGAAAAATCGATACCGCAGAGAGTGCTCATATCCGTCGTGATAAAATAATATTTCATTATCCGCTTCTCTTCTTCGTTGCAGAGAGCCATCTCCTGCTCCCATTCATCGGTGCGAACACGAAGATCGGGATAATAAGCCTCATACAGCTCATCAAGCTTCTTTTCCCATTCCGGTTTTTCAGGTGTCTGATGGTCTTCAGGTCCTGTCGAAGACTGCGAAGGTATACTGTTTTCGTTCCCGGCCTCATTTTTCCCACATGCCGAAAGTCCGCTCAACAGCAGGGCAAAGCCCAGTATCAGGCATATGGTCTTTAAGGTCATCTTTTTCATTGACATAGAAGCACTCCCGTCAGACAATTTCCGTTTCTTGCACCATTATTAAAAACATTTCAAAATATAACCTGTAATTAAAAGATAATTGTATCATACAGGCCCTTTACAGTCAATGTTTTCCGTCTTTTCAAGCGTTCTCCCTTAAGATATCCTCATACCATGTAAACACAGAAGTTACCCTGTAAAGCTCTGATTCCCGGCTTGTCTCCCTAAAGCTCTCTTTATACTCGTTATACCAGTTCTCAAGCAGACCTGCCATTTCTTTCGGATCGAGGGCTCCCGGGAGCCCTCTCTTGTTTTTGGTAACCTTCATACATTTAAGGATCTTTGTGCCGATGGTTCCCATAAGGCTGTTTATGAGCATCTGTCCTTTTGCGTGAAGCATGTAGACAGGGATGATACGGCGTGCTTCTTCCGAGAGTTCCCCGGAAACGGCTGCGAGTTCGGTCACAAGCCCCTCTATCTCTTCGTTCTTTTCCGAAACATCGCTGACGTTCATGCCTAAAAAGAATTCCTTCTGCTCGGAAAGGGAAGGCTTTTTCTCTCCGGTCATATATTCCATGTATTCAACGACATTCTCCCAGGTGGCTCCTTCACAGTTTCCGAGGCGTGTCAGTATGTCAACGGTCTTTCCCGTCCTGTCACCGTATTCCGTGCGTGATATTCTCCCGTTTTCCGTATCAGCATCGGGAACAGAGCCTTTCCATGCATATTCCGCACCATATATAAGGCCCGGCAGGGAGAATCGAGGATCCGAAACATGCCCGTAATCGCCCCAGTCGGTATTTAAAAATCCCAAAGCATGATACTTTATTGCATATTTCCCCATGGTCGAGATGTTCAGATATGCTGATCCCAGCCTGTTCATCATATGTCTCCAGCCGTGAACACCGGGACACAGATACTGCACAGCTCCGGCCTCATACATGGTCTTTACCTGTCTCTCCTCCTCATCTTCGGCATAACCCCACGTAAGGCACACCGTCCCCTCCGGCAGCTCCTTCACAAGCTCGGGGGAATTTACGATGATGTCTCCCCAAAACAGCGGTCTTCTGCCGTTTGCAACAAGATACCTGCATATCTTTCCGATAAAATCCACATACATCCTGTCGGTTCCGATCTTATCAGCAAGTGCTTTGCTTCTGCCCTTTCCGAGATCAAAAGTCTCATCGCCGCAAAGATTGAACTTTTTAGACGAAAATAGGGGCATGAACTCATCAAGCATCTTTTTCACGAACTCCCAGGCTTCGGGGTCTGAGATATTTAGGGTATGATGCTCCATGCGTCCCCGGAAGGTAAAGCGCTCCTTATCGGAGTCCGGAAGCTCACATAGACCGGTAAAGCTCTTGGTCTTAAGCACCTTATCAAGATGGGCGAGGGTTGCGATGGCAGGCACAAGCTCTACCCCGATATTTTTGCAATACATATCAAGTTCAAGGATGTCTCCGGCGGTAAGGGGAGTGTCATCACGCCAGACCTCGGAAAACTCCTTAAACATAAAACTGTGTTCGATGTAAAGCTGAAGCTGATTAAGCTTATAATACGAGCACTTATCGGCAAGGCGCTTATAATGATCAAGCTTCCCGATGCGTCCTCTTGTGGCATCGTGGAAAAAGCCGCGGTTTGGAATTGCCGGGCAATCATCTATATACATGCAGGGGATCGTCATCTTGCACTGACTTATAAGCTGGCGCAGGGTTTGAATGCCGTAAAGAATGCCCTTTGAACTGCCTGCGCTTATGGTTATCCCGGTTTTCTCAACGGACAGTTCATAGTTTTCCGCCTCCGGCTCTCCGCACTTTTCTTCACATGTATTGCAAAGATATACGCAGTCGCTTTCCGGTCTGCCTCCTTTTTCGATAGCTGCTTTTATACCGGTCTCCTTATAAACAGTTTCCGAGAGGAGCTTTGCATAACGGTATTCGTCCGCTCCGGAATTCAGGTTCATCAAGATCTTAAGGTCATAGGGAAGCACAAAAACGCCCTGCTTCTTATTCAGTTTAAAAGGTTCCGGGATTATGCAGTACTTGGGCTGTTCGGTCATATTCTGTCTCCTGTTCTTGTACTATAGTAAGATGCGCCTTTCAAGAAAAATATACCCGTAGGGTAATACAATGTCAATAAACAAGGATCCGGCCGCTTTATAAGCAGCCGGATCCCGATCTATCATTTCACAACTTCCCACAATTTTTTCATATTTTTTCTCCCTTTGTTTTATATCTTTTCCCGCGAATTGCGGGTCAAAGTCATTTGTATTGTTTCATGCAATTAAGCATGGTATATCCTGCGGATGCGATTATATTTCGCAGCTCCTCTTCGGATTCATTATTTTTTGACCTGAGGAACACTTCTTTTTTGCCGACATCCGCGCTCGCCCACCTTCCTTCCGTTTTATTAAAAGCATTTTCAACTCTTCGGGCACAGTTTGAACAATGCATGCCATCTATTCGAAGAATATATGTGTTCGGATAATTCCTTTTATTTCTGTCACGTACTCTTATCTTTTTTTCATCCGGTTCGCGCTCCCCGCAACAGGCCGAGCCGTAACGTATCCTGTGTACGGTGCTGCGTATAGCAAGTGCTACTATTATTGCAAGAACCGCGATGATAACAACATTTCCCATCAGTCCTCCGTCGGTTAGAATTAACTAACCATGTTCCAAAAAATATATGGTTAGATTTATCTAACCACTGTCTTAAAAAAGGTGGTTAGTATTTACTAACCGCGCTTTATTATAATAAAGCCCATTTGTCTTGTCAAGATATTTCTTATATTCTTGAAAAGCCTTCGCCCATAACGTCTCTGGCGTCGGAGATCACCATAAAAGCACGCTTGTCATGACGGGCAACTATGTCTTTGAGCTCCGGTATCTGCTTCTTGGAAACGACGCAGAAGAGCATCTGCTTGTCTTCCTTTGAGTACATGCCCTTTACTTCTATACCGGTAACGCCGCGGTCGATGTCCTCTAAGATCTCATCGGATATGGCTTCGGCATGCTCGGATATGATGAAAGCGACCTTGGCGAATTTCAGACCTTCGAGAATGCTGTCGGATATCTTGGATACGAGAAATACAACTATTACCGAATAGATGACATTTTCAATGCTGAAAACGAAAATACCGAGAAGCACGATGGTACCGTCTGCAACCGCAAGGAGATTGGGGATGGAGATGTGCCTCCATTTGTCATGAATGAGCGTTGCAAAAAGGTCGGTACCGCCTGTTGTGGCAAGGGTGGAGAATACAAGCCCCATTCCCGCTCCCGAAAGGACTCCGCCCACAAGGGCGCAAAGCATGGGATCGTTAAGGAGCGCTTTTACCGGGAGAAGATACATCCAAGCGGTAAGGAGAAGCGTTGAATAGGTGGTCTTTGCAAGGAATTTCCATCCTTTTTTGCTTATGGCCGCAATGAACAACGGAACGTTCAAAACGAAGGTACAAAACCAAACGGGGATACCATCCTTCAGAAACGGAGTATTAAGCCCGCCAAGGGCCGCTTTGGACGCATACCTTACAACTATAGCCAAGCCGCTCACACCGCCCACGTCGAGGCCTATAGGATCAAATATGAGGTTGATGGCGAGGGCCATGAGAAACGTTCCGAGAACGATCACGAAAAGATCTTTGAAATTAATCCTTTCGGCTATCTTTTTAATGCTGGTTTCCATACCTGCTCCGGGATCAAAAGTTTTTTACACAGAAAAGTGACAGGAGAACAAGTCTCCTGTCACATAAGTTTACACTTCTTATCAAACGAGTTCAAGAACAACTTCCATAGCTGCATCGCCCTTGCGCTGTCCGATCTTTACGATACGGGTGTAGCCGCCCTTGCGATCTGCATACTTGGGAGCGATCTCTTCGAAAAGCTTGTTGGTAAGATCGATCTTCTTTGTGTTCTTCTTCTTGCCTGCTTCTTCGGTAGGAACCTCGGTAACAGTGTAGAGATATGCCTTCATCTGTCTGCGGGCATGAAGTCTTGAAGGGCTGTCCTTCTTGATCTCCTTCTCTACCTCGTCGTAAACTGTAACTTTCTTACCGTCTACAACTTCCTTAACGTTCTTGCCGTCTTTGTCCTTGCGGGCAACCTTAGCCTTTACGGTTACGGTCTCAAAATTATCTTTTTCCTTGATAGCAAGTGTTATCATCTTCTCAGCAATGCTCTTAACTTCCTTGGCTCTGCATTCGGTTGTAACGATCTTGCCGTTATATAACAGATTAGTTACCTGGTTACGGAGCAGAGCCTTTCTCTGGTCTGCAGTACGTCCAAGCTTTCTGTAGCCTGCCATTTGTGTTTCCTCCTTAACCTTATTCCTCGCCCTGTCTGAGTGACAGTCCGAGTTCCTTCAACTTGATAAGCACTTCGTCGAGTGACTTTCTGCCGAGGTTACGAACCTTCATCATGTCATCTGAAGTCTTATTTACCAATTCACCAACAGTGTTTACACCTGCGCGCTTCAGGCAGTTGAAAGAACGTACCGAAAGCTCTAGCTCGTCGATGCTCATATCAAGGATCTTCTCGCTTCCGGAATCGCCCTGAGGCTTAATGATCTCAACCACATCGGTACGATCTGAAAGCATGATGAATGAATCGAGATGAGCTGACAGAACCTTTGCGGCAAGGCTTACAGCCTCGTCGGGAGCCAGTGTTCCGTTTGTGTATACTTCAAGCGTAAGCTTGTCATAATCGGTCATCTGACCTACACGGGTATTTTCAACCGTCAGGTTAACTCTCTCAACAGGTGTGTAAATGGAATCAACAGCAATAACTCCAATGGGGGTTTCTTCTTTTTTATTCTTGTCGGCGCCAACGTAACCACGTCCGTTTGTAATGGTGAGTTCCATGAAAAGCTTGGAATCCGGACCGCCGTTTAAAGTCGCGATGACCTGATCCTTATTGATTATCTCAATATCCTGGTCCACAACGATGTCAGATGCTCTGACAACGCCTTCACCCTCAAACTCTATATAAGCTGTTTTCGGTGTGTTTTCCGTGCTGCTGTTCTTTATGGAAAGGCTCTTGATATTCATAATGATCTCTGTGATGTCCTCTTTGACACCCGGGAGACCTGAGAATTCATGAACCACACCGTCGATCTTAACCTGACTTACCGCAGAACCCGGAAGTGAAGAAAGCATGATTCTTCTTAAGGAATTGCCAAGGGTTGTACCATAGCCTCTCTCAAGAGGTTCAACAACGAAACGACCATACTTGTCGGTAATCTCAGCAACCTCAATCTTTGCGGGCTTAAAATCGAAATCAAACATAGCCTATCCTCCTTGTTTTTATAGTTACGGATACAGTTATTTGCTGCATTATTTGGAATAGAGCTCGACGATAAGCGTTGCGTTAACGGGAACGTCGATCTGATCCATCTTGGGAAGCTCAACTACTTCACCGGTAAGGTTTGCATGATCTGCTGTGAGCCAGCCGGGAATGAGTCTTCCTTCAGTAACTTCAAGGATATCTTTGTATCTCTGAGAACCTTTCTTGGTCTCTCTGACTTCAATCTTATCCCCTGCCTTTACAAGGTAGGAAGGAATGTTAACGCACTTGCCGTTGACAAGGATCTGCTTGTGGTCAACGATCTGACGTGCTTCTGTTCTTGTTCTGCCGTAACCCATACGGAAGATAACGTTGTCAAGACGACGCTCAAGGAGGATCATCATGTTCTCACCTGTTGTGCCGGTCTTGATCTTCTTTGCTTTTTCAAAGTTGTTGCGGAAAGGCTTTTCGAGAACGCCATAGATGAACTTAGCCTTCTGCTTTTCCTTTAACTGCATACCATATTCGCTGACCTTCTTGCCCTGGCGAGCGAAGTTTCTGTTGGACTTCTTGCTGATGCCGAGAACTGAAGGCTCAATGCCGAGTGATCTGCACTGCTTTAATACAGGATCAGTATTTCTTGCCATTTGTAATTACCTCCTTAATCAGACTCTTCTGCGCTTGGGCGGTCTGCATCCGTTGTGAGGAACGGGTGTTACGTCCTTGATAGATGTTACGTTGATTCCGCATGCCTGAAGCGCACGGATAGCAGCCTCACGGCCTGTGCCGGGACCCTTAACCATAACATCAACGCTCTTTAAGCCATGAACAACTGCAGCCTTTGCAGCTGTCTCAGCTGCCATCTGAGCAGCATAAGGAGTGGATTTTCTTGATCCTCTGAAACCTAAGCCGCCTGCGCTTGCCCATGAAATGGCATTGCCTTCGGCGTCTGTAAGTGTAACGATAGTATTGTTGAAGCTGGCCTGGATATGTGCCTGACCATGGTCAACGTTCTTTTTTACGCGCTTTTTAGCAGACTTTTTTGCTGCTGTAGAAACTTTCTTCGTAGCCATCTTGATCCTCCCTTATTACTTCTTCTTGTTAGCCACAGTTCTCTTCGGGCCTTTTCTTGTTCTTGCGTTGTTCTTTGTGTTCTGACCGCGAACAGGAAGTCCCTTTCTGTGACGAATGCCTCTGAAGCATCCGATTTCCTGGAGTCTCTTGATGTTTAAGGCTGTCTCACGACGAAGATCACCCTCTACCTGATATTCCGCGTCGATAACGTCACGGATGCGGGCAACCTCGTCATCGGTAAGGTCGCGAACACGAGTGTCCGGATTAACCTTTGCCTTCTCAAGGATCTTGTTTGAGCTTACTCTTCCGATACCATAGATGTAAGTAAGTCCGATTTCTACACGCTTCTCTCTTGGTAAATCAACACCACTGATTCGAGCCATGTATTTTGTACCTCCGTATAAAATGAAAAATAAATGTTTTGCCGCGCTTTGCACGGCCCAGCCGCTTTAAACCATGAATCTCATGCATGTCACGAAGTGACATACCGCCCGTCCGGCTTTCGGATAAGCTGTAAGACCAGGGGAAATGATATCTGTCATCTCAGACGTTAACTTCCCTCTGAAGGCGCTTGGCCCCACGGTATCACAAGATAATCGTTCTTAAATGTAAGAAGATTATGCCCGGAAAATTCCATCCGGTGTCCGCCACTGCAATCCTGACGGAACATTGCAACAAAGAAAGCAAGTTACCGGTTTTCTATGGGAAAGTTTTGATGCTTTCCTTGAAAACGGATACTTATCTAAGTACCGGTATCAGCCCTGTCTCTGTTTGTGCTTGGGATTCTCGCAGATGATTCTGATGGAACCCTTTCTCTTGATGACTTTGCATTTCTCGCAAATCGGTTTAACTGAAGATCTGACTTTCATTGTGTTTACTCCTTTCACAATATTCTTTCCGTGAAGCATCGCCATGCTATACGGCGAATTTTACACGAAAAAAGTCCGTGTAGCATTATACACCGTTTAATATCAAAGGTCAAGTATTATTTTTTCCTTTTTCCGAAATAATTATAAAACTTAAAAAAAGGCAAAGAAGCCGGCTTATATGCATGTGTCCGCGGGATACGGAATGCATGCATATAAACCGGCTTAACATTTTGGTCTTTAAGATCCTACTTGTCTCTCCAGATGATCCTGGCCTTTGTAAGATCATAAGGTGACATCTCAAGTGTTACCTTATCACCGGGAACTATCTTGATATAGTTCATACGGAGCTTGCCGCTGATGTGGGCAAGTACAACGTGCTTGTTTTCAAGCTCCACACGGAACATGGCGTTGGGGAGCTTTTCTAAAACTGTTCCTTCAAGTTCGATTACATCTTGTTTTGACATTTCTTCCCTTTCCTAATTATTCGACGAGCGACAGGATCTCGGGCTCATCTTCGGTTATAAGTATCGTATTTTCATAATGTGCGGAGATGGATCCGTCTTCGGTCACAACGGTCCAATCGTCATCGAGCCAGCGCACTTCTCCTCTTCCCATGTTTATCATGGGTTCTACGGCTATTGTCATACCGGGCGAAAGCAGCGGCCCTTTCCTTGCCTGTCTGAAGTTCGGGATCTCCGGTGCTTCGTGAAGCTCGGTCCCTATCCCGTGACCGACAAGATCCCGGACAACGCCGTATCCGTAAGGAGTGACATAATCCTCAACGGTGGCACCGATCTCATTTAAGTGGTGACCGGGCCTGCATACTTTTACGGCTTCAAAGAAGCTTTCCCTTGTGATGCGGATCAGGTCCTCGGCTTCTTTGGATATCTCGCCCACAGCCCATGTCCGGGCCGCATCGGAGTGGTAGCCTTTATAGATCACGCCGGCATCAAGGCTTATTATGTCACCGTCCTTTAAGAATCTCTTCTTTGACGGTATCCCGTGAACTACTTCGTCGTTTACGGAGCAGCATATGGAGCCGGGATAGCCGTTGTAATTCAGGAACGACGGGATGCAGCCGTGTTTTCTTATGAGCTCCTCGCCTTTTTTATCTATGTCATGTGTGGAAATGCCCGGGCGGATGAAGTCACGGAGGGCATTATGCACTTCCCCGAGTATCTTTCCGGCTTCACGCATGAGTTCGATCTCGCTTTTTGATTTGATGGTTATCATATTAAACGGTCTCAAGTATCTTAACGATACTGTCGAAAACTTCTCCCATGGGCTTTGTTCCGTCTACGGTGCGAAGCTTTCCGAAGCCCTCATAGTATTCGATGAGGGGCTGTGTCTGCTCATGATATACCTTAAGGCGGTTAAGCACAGTCTCAGGCTTATCGTCGTTACGAAGGATAAGCTCGGAACCGCAGGAATCACATTTTCCTTCGGTCTTGGGAGGATTGAATACGACGTGATATGTCATGCCGCATGTAACGCATGCTCTGCGTCCGGACATACGGTTTACGATGGTCTCATCGGGAACATCGACATTTATTGCAAAATCAACATCGTCGTTATTCTTCTTAAGAGCCTCTGTAAGAGCTTCGGCCTGAGGTATTGTTCTCGGGAATCCGTCAAGCACATAACCGTTTGCGCAATCGGGATTTGAGAATCTGTCCATGATAAGCTCAAGTGTGAGGGAATCGGGTACAAGAGCACCCTTGTCCATGTATTCCTTTGCTTTAAGACCGAGCGGTGTGCCTGCCTTTAAATTTGCTCTGAAAATATCTCCCGTTGAAATGTGAGGGATACCGAATCTATCGGCGATCTGCTTAGCCTGGGTTCCTTTTCCCGCACCGGGAGCTCCTAACATGATAATCTTCATAAGTGCTCTGCTCCTTTTTTGTGGATCAAAAAGTTTGACCGTTATATTCTTCTTTAAACACATTTAGGGGAGAACCCAAACTCAGTATTCCCGAGCAGGGCACCCCCCAAACTTATTAATTAGTCCTCTGAAAGGAAGCCTTTGTAATGACGCTCCCTCATCATTGTTTCAACCTGGTCGATCATCTCAAGGATAACACCTACTACGATGATGATGCTCGTTCCACCGAATGATACGGACGCATTGAAGAGTCCGGTGAAAAGGATCGGTATGATGGCAACGATGGTAAGACCGGTTGCACCGATAAGGATCACATAGTTAAGAACCTTTGTGAGGTAATCGGATGTAGGACGTCCGGGTCTGATACCGGGAACAAATCCGCCCTGCTTCTTTAAGTTGTTTGATACTTCGTTGGGATTAAATGTAATTCCTGTATAGAAGTATGCAAAGAAGAAAAGCATTGCGATGTAGAATATAAGACCTAAGGAATAGATCGCATATCCTTCTGTGGTGAATCTGCACCAGTTCCTCTGGTTAAGGAACATAAGGATCTTCTCCCATACATTTCCGTTAGGGCTGCCGGAAACGCCGAACAGTGAGGAAATGATGATCGGAGTCTGTAAAAGGCTCACTGCGAAGATCACGGGAATAACACCCGCGGTGTTGACACGGAGCGGAATGAATGAAGACTGGCCGCCTACCATTCTTCTGCCCTGCATCTTCTTAGCGTACTGAACGCTGATCCTTCTCTGAGCATCCTGTAAAAGGATGATGAGAACAACAAGCGCGATGGTAACCGCTACGATAACAAGTGCGCCGATGATCGCCTTAGCAACCGAAGCGCCGAGAACAAACTGTTCGAAGAGACCTACATAGTCTCCGGGAAGTGCGTCTACGATGTTGATAAGGAGGATAACGGAAATACCGTTACCGATTCCCTTTTCGGTGATCTGCTCACCGAGCCACATCAGGAATGCTGAACCTGCTGTGAAGGATGCAGTGATAACGAGGATATGAAGGAATGCGTTTCCTTCCTCGAGAACTCCGCTGTTGTTGAATCCGATGCCCATGGCAACTGACTCGAAAACAGCAAGTCCGATGGTCACATAACGTGTGATCTCTGCGATCTTCTTTCTGCCGGTCTCTCCGTCCTTTTGCATTTCCTCTAACTTGGGAATTGCAATGGTAAGGAGCTGCATGATGATGGATGATGTGATATATGGCGATATGTTAAGAGCAAATATCGACATCTGTGAGAACGATCCGCCGGTAAGCACATCGAGGAAGCCAAGGCCTCCTCCCTGTGTTACTCCTGCAAGCCAGGATGCGAAATAGTCTCTGTTAACGCCCGGAACGGGAAGGATACATCCCACACGGACTATGATCAGGCAAATAAATGTGTATAAAAGCTTTGTTCTAATGTCCTTAATCTTAAGTGCATTTGCAAAAGTCTTAAACATCAGATCACCTCAGCTTTTCCACCTGCAGCCTGAATCTTCTCTACTGCATTCGCGCTGAATGCATTCAACTTCACGTCAAGCTTTTTGGTAATCTCACCGTTTCCGAGAAGCTTAACGCCATCTTTAGGGTTATTAATGATACCTGCGTTAATAAGGGTCTCTACGGTTACTTCGGTTCCATCCTCAAATCTGTTGAGAGCGTCAAGATTGATCGTGATGATCTCTTTTGTATTTCTGCAATTGAAGCCTCTCTTAGGGAGTCTTCTGTACAGAGGGTTCTGGCCGCCTTCAAAGCCAAGTCTGGGTCTGCCGGAACGAGCCTTCTGACCTTTATGTCCGTAGCCTGCAGTCTTACCGTTTCCTGAAGCGTGACCACGTCCTTTTCTGAAGTTGTTGGACTGGGTCGAGCCTTCTGCAGGTCTCAGTGTTGTTAAATTCATACTTACCTCCTAGCTACGTATTAGATTTCTTCAACTTTTACCAAATGTAAAATCTTCTGGATCTGACCTTTGGTAGCACCGTTGTTCTTCTGAACAACGGACTGTCCTACCTTGTGGAGGCCGAGAGCCTCAACGGTTCTCTTCTGCTTCGGGATAGCTCCGAGGGGAGACTTTACCAATGTGATCTTTAAATTCTCTGCCATTTTTGTTTTCCCCTTTCTATCAGCCTAACTGCTCAACGGAAACGCCACGAAGTACAGCAACCTGCTCAGGAGTCTTTAACTGGCTTAATCCATTAACCGTAGCAAGAACGACGTTCTGCTTGTTGTTCGAGCCGAGTGACTTTGTACGGATGTTTCTGTAACCTGCGAGCTCAAGAACGATACGTGCGGGACCACCTGCGATGATACCGGTACCTTCGGGGCTGGTCTTTAAAAGAACATTTGAGCTGCCGTAGTAACCGATGAAATCATGAGGTGTGCTTCCGTTGTCGTTCATAGGAACTTCGATTATCTTCTTTGTCGCATCTTCCTTTGCCTTACGGATTGCTTCAGGAACTTCTGCAGCCTTTCCGAGGCCGACGCCGACATGGCCCTTCTTATCGCCGACTACAACGAGTGCAGCGAATCTCATTTTACGGCCACCCTTTACAGTCTTGGATACGCGCTTGATCTCAACGACTTTATCCTCGAACTCTGACTTGGGGGTATTATCTATTGTTTCTCTCATCGTCTTTCCTCCTGATTAGAACTCTAGTCCGGCTTCTCTTGCAGCCTCGGCAAGTGCCTTAACCTTACCCTGATATACGAAACCGCCGCGGTCGAATACAACCTCTTTGATGTTCTTATCAAGAGCGCGCTCTGCGATAACCTTACCAAGATATGCTGCTGCTGCCACATCATCTGTGTTCTCGAGCTCAGACTGGATGTCTTTCTCAACGGTGGAAGCTGCAACGAGTGTGTTGCCTGCTACGTCATCGATGATCTGAGCATACATGTGCTTGTTACTTCTGAATACAGCAAGTCTGGGTCTTTCGGATGTGCCGGAGAAACGATTACGGATCTTCATGTGCTTTTTGGCACGAATTTCACTTCTACTTTCTTTGCTTACCATTTTCTATTCTCCTCTCCTACTTCTTACCTGTCTTGCCGGCCTTACGTCTGATAACCTCATCAGCGTACTTGATACCCTTGCCCTTATAAGGCTCAGGTCCGCGCTTGCTTCTGATCTCAGCTGCATCCTGTCCGACTTTCTCTTTGTCGATACCCTTCACATTGATCTTCAGCTGATCGATAACTTCTGTTGTGATGCCTTCGGGATCGATCATTACAACGGGATGTGAATAACCAAGTGTAAGAGTAAGCTCCTTACCGGACTTAGCTGCTCTGTAACCTGTACCGTTGATCTCGAGAGATTTTGTATAGCCTTCGGTAACACCTACAACCATGTTGTTGATGAGTGTTCTTGTGAGGCCGTGAAGAGATCTTGTACGCTTAAGATCATCGGGTCTTCCAACTGTGATGAACTTACCCTTGTGATGCTCGTCGTTAAGATCTTCTACTTTGATAATGAGTTCTGCGGGAAGCACTCTCTCAAGTGTTCCCTTGGGTCCCTTAACGGTAACCTTATTATTTTCTGCCACTTCGACAGTTACACCTGCCGGAACGGCGATTGGCATCTTACCTATACGTGACATGCCCGTACCTCCTATATGAAATTACCAAATGAAAGCGAGAACTTCACCGCCAACGCCCTGTGTACGAGCTTCTCTGTCAGTGATTACGCCCTTATTGGTGGAAATGATCGCTGTACCAAGACCGCCGAGAACCTTGGGAAGGTCTTCCTTGCTTGCATAAACGCGGAGACCGGGCTTTGAGATTCTCTTTAAGCCTGTGATTACCTTTTCATTTTTATCTTTACCATACTTTAATGTGATGACGATGTCTTTTGCCGCACCGTCTTCAACAACTTCATAGCTTCTGATGTAGCCTTCGTTAACAAGAATATCAGCGATAGCGAGCTTCATCTTGGAAGAAGGTACCTTAACAGTATCGTGCTTAGCAGTATTTGCGTTACGGATTCTCGTAAGCATATCTGCGATCGGATCGCTCATTGTCATAATGAAAATTCCTCCTTAAAAAACCGTCTTGCGAAGTCCGGGCATACGCCCGCTTGTCGCAATGTGAGAGACGGGAAACCCGTCACTTTTCTACCAGGATGCCTTCTTTACACCCGGGATCTCGCCCTTGTATGCAAGCTCACGGAAGCAGATTCTGCAAATTCCGTACTTTCTTAAGAATGCATGAGGACGACCACAGATCTTGCAACGTGTGTAAGCCTGAGTTGAGAACTTGGGCTTGCGCTGCTGTTTTAACTTCATGGAAGTTTTAGCCATTATTATTTATCCTCCTATTTAGCAAAAGGCATACCGAACTGGGTAAGTAACTCGCGTGCTTCCTCATCGGTCTTAGCGGTTGTAACGAAGATGATGTCCATACCGCGAACCTTGTCTACCTTATCGTACTCGATCTCGGGGAAGATGAGCTGCTCCTTGATACCAAGTGCATAGTTTCCTCTGCCGTCGAATGCGTTGGGGTTAACGCCTCTGAAGTCACGTACGCGGGGAAGGGAAAGGTTGATAAGGCGATCTGCGAACTCGTACATCTTGTCGCCGCGAAGTGTAACCTTACATCCGATTGCAAGTCCCTCTCTGATCTTGAAGTTTGCAATTGACTTCTTTGCCTTTGTGATAACTGCCTTCTGACCTGTGATTGTTTCCATGTCCTTAACGGCAGACTCAAGTGCCTTAGCGTTTTCCTTTGCATCGCCGACACCCATGTTTATAACAATTTTGTCAAGCTTCGGAATCTGCATAGCATTCTTGTAACCGAACTTCTTCTGCATTGCCGGAGCAATTTCTTTAGTGTAAATTTCTTTTAAACGTGCCAAATTATTGACCTCCTCTCATAGAATTAGTCGATTACTTCGCCTGTTGTCTTGGCAACACGAACCTTCTTGGGTCCCTTCTTGCCTTCAACCGTTGTGAATCCGATTCTTGTAGCCTTTCCCTTGTGCACATACATTACGTTAGATGCATCAATAGGAGCTTCTTCATGGACAATTCCGCCCTTGGGATTAGCCTGAGATGCCTTGGTGTGCTTTGTGATGCTGTTAACACCTTCAACGATCACTTTGTTATCATCAACAGTCTTAATTACCTTGCCTTCTTTGCCCTTATCTTTACCGGCGATAACCTTAACAGTATCACCTTTTTTAATCTTTAACATTGACATGTTAGGCGACCTCCTACAGTACTTCGGGAGCAAGAGATACAATCTTCATGAACTGCTTATCTCTCAACTCTCTTGCAACGGGCCCAAAAATACGTGT
>JAEEGL013179229.1_pt1 | contig 15838 bp, 13 predicted proteins | sample 9134231 | NCBI WGS metagenome assembly JAEEGL01 (sample SAMN16246548, study PRJNA631951) | gut metagenome | biome: gut microbiome; feature: rumen; material: fiber-attached | host: Bos | place: Iran: Karaj | collected 2018-10
CCGATCTCAACGGTGTCCCCTTCTGTCTGGCATATCTCTTCATCATATGCTTTACCAAGGGCGGTACTGCAGTACAGCTTTGCCCTGTTGTCGCCGAAAACTATACGTAGCGGGCTCTTCAGCCTGTCTGTAATGAGAAGGGAAACCCTTTCTATACTTTCTGCAAAAGATCTTGCAGACACAGTTATCGAAGTTGTGCTTTTTGAAGGTATCGAGGAGCGATAATCATGAAATTCCCCTTCAAGTAGCCGGGATATCACGGTATACCCAGATATCATGAATACGACATGTCTTTTATTATTAGCCACCTTTATCTCGGCCATTTCCTTTTCGTCATCGGAAAGAAGTTTCGATATCTCCGACAGTGTCTTTCCCGGCACAACAAATGATATATCCGTGTTGCCTCCTATCTTTTCCTTCCTTATAGCCAGCCTGTGTCCGTCTACGGATACAACGGTGATATTTCCGTTTTCAAGTTCGAACAGGGATCCTGAATGAACGGGATTGAGTTCTGATACCGCTGTTGCAAAAATAGTCTGATTTATCATGGAATATAGAACCGGCTGTTCTATTTCGAAGTATTCGGTATCCGCTACTTCAGGAAGTTCCGGAAAATCATCCGCATTTATTCCCGGTATGGTATATTCAGTCATACCGCAGCGAATCTCAGTAAGATTCTTTTCCCCTACCGCTATTTCGACCCTTCCGTCGACCATCTTTTTCAGCATATCGGAAAAAAATCTTGCCGGAAGAACTATCGAACCAGGTCTTATCACCGTTGCTTCGATATCTATCGATATACCGAGTTCAAGATTATACGCAGTAAGGGTCAGTATACCGTTATATGCCTTCAATAATATCCCTTCCAGTGCGGGAACTGTGCTTTTTGGCGGTACGGTACGTGATATATTGGCTACTGCAGCTGAAAGTTCTTGTCTCTGACAGGTTATCTTCATATTGGCACTTCCTTTGAATAGTTTTTAACAGCATATATTTTATCTATTAAAATAAAAAGAACGATTCTTTTAATGATAAAAATAATCATTTTAGAAAGATTAGTAGAATCCGTTGATATGTTGAATAAACCATGTTTTTTCTGAAATCATGAGAAAAACTCTGGTTTTTCTGATATTAAGAAACTGTTATGTAAAAGTTTAAAAGCAATGAAATAAAGTAAAAACTCTGAACAAGTTCAATTTTGTCTGTTAAAAGATAATAATTCGGTTAAAAACAGACGGATATTAAACTTATTAGGTTAAAAAAGGATAACCGTAAGGTAAAAAAGTTTAAAGATCAAAAAAATTATTTTTCCCTTATATTATTGATTATGTCCCCCACGGTATCCCGGCAGCGTGGATCTTTTTTTATCAGCTTTTCTACCTGCTGTATCGCATAGACCATGGTGGAGTGATCCCTTCCGCCGAACTCCTCACCGATCGAAGACATGGATATCTGTGTAATCTCCCTGACGATATAAATGGCTATCTGTCGTGCATACGATATCTGGGCAGAACGTTTTTTCGACCGTATGTCTTCAGGAGAAACTCCGTATGTTCTTGCGACTTCTGAAATGATCCGGTCTACTGTGACAGGGATAGGCTGCTCATCGCTGAGTATCTCTCTTATTGCTGTCTGTGCGACGATAATCGAAGGAGCAGATTCGGTAATGACCATATATGCTTTGAGTTTTTTTACGACACCTTCGAGCTGTCTGATATTCGTTTTAAGGCGGTTCGCGATATATTCGGCAACATCGTTCGGTATATCTATATTCATTGCCTGCGCCTTGCGTTTTATTATGGCTACGCGTGTTTCAAAATCAGGAGGCTGGATATCAGCAAGGAGACCGCCTTCAAAGCGGGTACGTAGTCTATCCTCAAGAGTTTTGATTTCCAGGGGGGGCCTGTCCGAGGTCAGGACGATCTGTTTTCCCGATTCATAAAGAATATTGAAGGTATGGAAAAACTCCTCCTGGGTGCTTTCCTTTCCGGCTATGAACTGAATGTCATCCATAAGAAGGACATCGGCAGAACGGTACTTATCATGGAACTGTTTGGTCTTTTCGGTCTGGATGGCGTATATCAGCTCGTTTGTAAACTCTTCGCCCTTGCAGTATATGAGCTTTTTCTGAGGAAAATTTTTTTCAATTTCACTGCAGATAGCGCAAAGCAGATGTGTCTTTCCCAGACCAGAACCGCCGTAGATGAAAAGGGGGTTATAAGAACCGGCAGGATTCACCGCCACCGCAAGGGATGCTGCGTGTGCGAATTTATTGGATGATCCGACGATGAACGTATCAAAGGTATATTCGTAGATTCCGGAAGGGGTGGGATCCGCAGCAGGAGGAGGCGCCGGCTTTTCGCAGTCTATTACCACCTTAACGGGAAAACCGAATATATTTGAGAAGCAGGACTCAAAACCCGCCAGATATTTGGATTCTACGATCTCCTTTTTGAATTCGCTTTTGATAAAAAGACGTACGGTATTATCTTTAAAGCTTACTGGTTCTATATCTTTGATCCATAGCTGGTACGCATTTTCGGATATGTTTTTTCTGGTCTCTTCCTTTACTTTTTCGAAAGCATCTTTTATGGAATCCATCTTTAGCCGCCCTTCCGGTTTATGCTTGATTAATAATAATCTTTCAGTTTAAGTATAACAAAAACAGCCCTTATTTTCAAGCTTTCAACATATTATTAAGCATATATTTATAATAAGAAGAACAATGGAAAAAACAGGACGCTGAAGGACTTTTTTCCGGAACATCCACATGTCCCGGCCGTATGTCTTTCATGGCAGAAAAAGAAAGGCCATAAAACACGGAAAAGGGAATAAAAACGCTTATTAAAGGTTTTTTCTATTGACTTTTAGTTAAATATTAGGTTATACTGTCCTAATGTAAGGTCGGACAGCTGTTGCCGGCCGATTTTGTGCCTGCAAAAATAAAACAACGGAGATTCTCATACTCTGATAGTTTATATAACCTCGAAGGGAGGCGCACAGAAGTGTTAAGAACATATCAACCCAAAAAGATACACCGCAAGAAGGAACATGGTTTCCGCAAGAGAATGGCTACCAAAAACGGGCGCAAGGTACTTGCGAGAAGAAGAGCAAAAGGAAGAGCAAGGCTGACCTATTAATGATAAAACGGCCACAGCTGGTGTGGCCGTTTTTTTAAACGAGAACATTTGTGTTATGAAAGATATTTTTTATGTAACACTGAAAAAAAACGAAGACTTCCGCCGAATCTACAGAAGCAGCACACCGCTTGTAAGCCCGCTGCTTGTGACATACCGGGCAAAAAACAGCCTTGACATAAACCGGATAGGTATAACGGCATCGAAAAAGATTGGAACCGCCGTTATGAGAAACCGTTCGAAACGTTTGATAAGGGAAGCCTGCCGCAGTCTGATGGAGCAGTATCCGAAAGGATATGATTTTATTTTTGCAGCCAGAACAAAAACCGCATATTCGAATATGAACGATGTGAAGGAGACGATGAGGCGTCATCTTTCGGCATCGGAAAACGAACGGTCCTATAAGAGATGAAAAAGCTTTTACTGCTCCTGATAAAAGGATATCAGAAGTTCATTTCGCCCCTGCACAAAGCTTCCTGCATATATTATCCCACCTGTTCCCAATACGCACTGCAGGCAATAGAACGTTTCGGCGCATTCAGGGGAAGCATTCTGGCGGTTCGCCGCCTGTTGAGATGTCATCCCCTTTCAAAACGGGAGTATTACGATCCCGTACCGAAAAGCTTTCCCCGGCCGTTCAAACGCGGTCCGGCAGACTCTTCCGAAAGCTGAGGCATCGAACAAGTCGCGATGTCATTTAATAGTATGCTGCGGTCACCGATCATAGCTGGCCGTAAAGCTGGAGGACCAGACATATGAGTTTTATTATTTCGATAATCGGATATCCTCTTGGTTGGATAATGTGGGCCTGTTATAAGCTGATACCCAATTATGGTATAGCCCTTATTTTATTTACAATTATCACACGCATCATTCTTTTCCCGCTGTCTCTGAGACAGCACCGCTCTTCTATAAAAATGGCATATATGAAACCGCGTATAGACGAGCTCTCAAAGATGTACAAAACGAACAGGGAAAAACTGGCAGAAGAGCAGAGCAAGCTCTTCGCGGAAGAAAAATACAAACCTTCCGCCGGCTGCCTGCCGCTACTTATACAGTTCCCCGTGCTTTTCGGCCTTATAGACGTTATATATAAACCTTTGCGGCATCTTCTGCGCATGAGCAATGCAACGGTAGATCATGCCGCAAAAATAGCAATGATAGTTTTGGGACTCGATAAGATAGGACGTACGCCGCAGATCACGGTTATCAATGCCGTCAGAACCGATCCGGCGGCGTTTGCCGGCATGGCTGATTCTTTTGCATCCAAGGTCCTGGCTCTGAATCTTTCTTTTCTGGGGCTGGATCTTACCGAGATACCCACGTGGGGCTTCAACACGACGATAATAATCCCGCTGCTTGCAGGTTTATCCAACCTGCTGCTTACCATATATTCGATGAGCAAAAACCCCGAAGCAGCAGGCACCGGATCCACAAAAATAATGATGTATACCATGCCGCTCATATCGGTGGTATTTGCCATGCAGGTACCTTCGGGTGTAGGTCTCTATTGGATTTTCTCTTCGCTGGTCATGTTTATCCAGAATGTGATCCTCAACAAGATACTTGACCCGAAAGTTGAGATAGCGAAGATGGAAAAAGAACGTCAGGAGCGCCGCAAAGAGGAACGCAAGGCACGTCTTGAATCCAGAAAGCTCGCCCAGGCCGGTCAGAACGGCAAGTACGGGGAATCGATGTCCCAGAAGGAGATCAACCGCCGTAAACTTGCGGAATCAAGAAGACGCGAGGCGGAACGCTACGGGGAGACCTATTACGAAGAGGATGACCTGTAAAGGATGAAATTTAGCAGGAGGTAATAATTGTGACTATGGAATATACGGCATCCGCGAAGACGGTCGAAGAGGCTATAGACGAAGCCTGCGAGAAACTTGGCCGCAGCCGCGATGAGGTGTCGTTTGAAATAATCGACCTTCCGAAAAAAGGAGGACTGTTCGGTCTGAAAGCCCTGCCGGCAAAGGTGAGGGTATATGTTGAAGAACCGGAACCGGACAAAGCACAGACAGCCGCAAAGTATGTTAAGGATATTCTGGAATGCATAGGGATAGACTGTACGGTAAGTGCAGCTGAGGAAAACGGCAATATCAACATCACGCTTTCCGGAGAAGGCGTAGGCGTTATAATAGGACGGAGGGGAGAGACCCTCAGCGCAATACAGTATCTGGCTGGATTGGCTGCAAACCGTATAGACGGGAACTATTCCAGAGTGACCATAGACAGCGGTAATTACCGCGAAAAACGTGAAAAAACGCTTGAAGCTCTTGCAAAGAAGATAGCATCGCAGGTCCTGCGACGCGGAAGGAGCATCACTCTTGAACCGATGAATCCTTATGAAAGAAGGATCATCCACGCAACCATCTCATCGATAGAGGGCGTAGAGTCAAAATCCGTCGGGGATGAGCCCCGCCGCCGCGTTGTGGTTTCTCCTTCAGGGGGCGCAAAAGATCCTGTGAAAACCGAAAAGAACAGGAAAAACGGAAAAAACAGGTCCTCCAAAGAAGAACACGGCGAAAAGAACTCCTATCCGAAAGAAAAAAGAGGCAGACACCAGTCAGGCTCGGGCCGGAGGGAGAAAAAAGAACCGTATGTTCCGACCAGGGAAAGAGAAACGGCTCCTGCGGAATCGGGAAGCAGTGCGCTGTATTCCAAGATCGAACTTGACTTTGACGAATAATTTTTACGGCGGGAGACTGGACTCCCGCCGGTTTTTGAATAAAGAAATTTCCATTCAGTAGGAATAAGAGACCGGAGGAAAGACCATGGCGGACAAGATGATGATGCCCTGCATAGCAGCCATATCCACACCTCACGGAGTAGGGGGCATAGGAGTGGTGCGCCTTTCGGGCGAAGATGCCTTTGTCATTCTGGAAAGGGTTTTTAAGCCCGCGAAAGAAAGACCGGTAAACGGGATACCCGGATATACCGCTGTATACGGACGTATTTTCGATCCGGAGAACGGTGAGCCTATAGATGAAGCGGTAGCGGTCATTTTCAGGGCTCCGAAAAGCTTCACGGGGGAGAATGTCGCCGAAATAAGCTGCCACGGAGGCATATATCTGATGCAGAAAGCCCTGCGGGCCTGTATATCCGCCGGTGCAGCACCGGCACTTCCGGGAGAGTTCACGCGCAGGGCATTTCTGAACGGAAAGATGGATCTTGCTCAGGCGGAAGCGGTAAGCGAACTGATCTACGCAGAGGACAGATTTTCTTCCCAGGCAGCCCTTGCCGCCAGGGACGGAGAACTATCGAGACGCCTGACCGATATAAAAGCCGATATGCTGGCTGCGGCGGCACATATAGCGGCATATACAGACTATCCCGAAGAGGATGTAGAACCGGTAACGGTCAAAGAACTCCGGACACTGCTGGAAAGTTCCAGGGACCGGTTCCGGCGGATTCTGAGCGACGGAGACAAGGGGAGCATGATCAGCGGAGGGATCCCGACTGCTATAATCGGAAAACCGAACGTTGGGAAATCCAGTCTGATGAACATCCTGTCCGGGTGCGACAGGTCCATAGTGACCGATATACCGGGAACTACAAGGGATGTCGTCAGTGACAGGGTGGATATAGGGGGGATAACCCTGGACCTGTCGGATACAGCGGGAATGAGGGAGACGACAGATCCCGTCGAGATGATAGGAGTTGAACGGGCTGAGAAAGCCATGAAGAGATCATCCCTGATAATAGCAGTGTTTGATTCTTCCCAGCCGCTCGAGGATTCAGATCGGCGGATCATAGACATGATCAGAAACCGCCGCGCAGTTGCAGTGATAAACAAATGCGACCTTAAGATGAAGATCCAGAAGGAAGAGATAACGAAAGCATGCGGGGAAGCCGTAACGCTCTCTGCAAAAACAAAAGAAGGATGCGAAGAACTGATCCCCGCCATATTAAGGGTCATAGGAGTGGAAAACTGTTCCGGGTTTGCCTCGATCACCTTTAACGAACGCCGCCGGGCATGTATCACAGGCGCTGTAAACGCCCTTTCCGATGCTGTTTCCGCCATTGATGAGGGCTTTACCCTTGACGCGGTTTCAGTATGCCTCGATGAAGCCCTCATGCAGCTCTTTTCACTGACAGGGGAGAATGTGAGCGATGCCGTTGTGGATGAAGTCTTTTCACGCTTCTGCGTCGGTAAATAGCAAGGATGGATAGAACGATATGACTAAAGAAATATACAGAGCTGAAGGATATGACGTGATCGTAGTCGGGGCCGGGCATGCCGGCATAGAGGCTGCACTCGCTTCGGCACGGCTGGGACTGAAAACTGCCGTATTTACCCTGTCGCTCGATGCAATCGGGAATATGCCGTGCAATCCTTCCGTAGGAGGTACCGCAAAGGCTCATCTTGTCAAAGAACTTGACGCTCTCGGAGGAGAGATGGCAAGGGCAGCAGACGCGACAATGCTCCAGAGCCGTACACTCAACCGGGGGAAAGGACCTGCAGTACACAGCCTTCGGATGCAGTCTGACCGGAAAAGATATCACATCTATATGAAGCACGCTCTTGAGCTCTGTGAAAATCTTGACATCAGGCAGGATGAAATAGTGAGGATCATGCTTGAAGGCGGCAGTATAGCGGGAGCAATGTCTGCAAAAGGGGCATACTATCCGGCAAAAGCCGTTATCATCTGTTCGGGGACTTACCTGAAGGGACGCATATACATAGGAGAATACAGGGCAGAAAGCGGCCCGGACGCATCACATCCCTCGGCAGAGCTGTCAGATTCCCTTCATGAAGCGGGAATCCCTACACGGCGTTTTAAGACCGGGACCCCGGCGAGGGTGCATCGCCGCAGCATCGATTTTTCAAAGTTTGAGATACAGAAGGGAGAGGAACCGGCTCTTCCGTTTTCCGCGGAGACCCTGACGCCGCTTAAAAACACTGAAGTCTGTTATATGGGATACACCAATGAAAAGACCCATGAGGTCATTCGGCGCAACCTGCACCGTTCCCCCCTCTATGGCGGAGATATAGAGGGGATAGGTCCCAGATACTGTCCTTCCATAGAGGATAAAGTCGTCAGGTTTTCGGATAAGCCCAGACACCAGTTCTTTATCGAGCCGATCGGCGCGGACAGTGAGGAAATGTATCTTCAGGGACTTTCATCTTCACTTCCGGAGGATGTCCAGATAGAAATGTACCGAACGATCGAAGGGCTAGAGAACGTCAGGCTCATGCGGGCAGCATATGCAATAGAATATGACTGTATAGACCCGCTGATGCTGTTTCCGACGCTTGAATTCAAGACGGTGCCGGGACTGTACGGAGCCGGACAGTTCTGCGGGACCTCTGGCTATGAGGAAGCGGCAGTTCAGGGTTTTGTGGCAGGAGTAAACGCTGCCCGGAAGATAAAAGGAAAGCATCCGGTGCTCTTTCCCCGGGACAGTTCATATATCGGGACGCTCATAGACGATATCGTCACCAAAGGCTGCCTTGACCCATACAGGATGATGACTTCACGTTCGGAATACAGGCTTCTGCTAAGACAGGACAATGCCGAAGAACGCATGTTCGATATTTCCCTCGAGATAGGAATCATATCGGAAGAGCGGCAAAAATGCTTTTTAAGAAAGCAGCAGCAGAAGAAAAATGAGATAAGAAGACTATCCGAGACAGTGATACATCCGTCCGACGCACTCAGCGGCCTTCTTGTTTCACGTGAAACAACACCGCCCGGGGGAGCGGTAAGAGCTTCCGAACTGCTTAAAAGACCACGCGTGACATATGATGACCTGGCACCTTTTGATCCCGGCCGCCCTCCGTTGCCGAGGGAGATAACGGAACAGGCTGAGATAGAGATAAAATATGAGGGATATATAAAAAAACAGCTTCAGCACGTACAACAGATGAAGCGGCTTGAAGAACTGATGCTGCCGGAAGACACTGATTACAGTAAGATCGAAGGGCTCAGACTGGAAGCAAGGGAGAAACTCGGCAAGATACGGCCGAAAAGCATAGGGCAGGCATCGAGGATATCGGGGGTGAGTCCGGCTGACATTTCAGTACTTATAATATGGACACAACAGAGGAGGCGTTCGGACAATGATAGATAAACAACAGCTTAAGACCGTATGCGAAAGATGCGGGATGCTGCTGTCTCCAGGGGCGGAAGACCTTTTTGACAGATATGCGGAAATGCTTGTCCGCGCGAACCAGAAAACAAATCTGACAGCGATAACCGACCCGAACGATATACTGTATAAGCATTTTGTAGACAGCCTGATGCCGCTCAGGGTAATGCCGATAAGCCAGGGGGCGAAACTTCTGGATGTAGGCAGCGGGGCAGGATTTCCGGGCATGCCGCTGAAAATAGCAAGACCCGACCTTAATGTCACACTGCTGGAGGCAAGAAAAAAACGAGCTGATTTTTTATCTGATCTTTCTTACGAGCTGGAACTGGAAACGGAAGTGATTGCAGGAAGAGCTGAGGAACGGGCGCATGATGAAGCCTACAGGGAATGTTTCGATATCGTATGTGCACGCGCAGTTGCTTCGCTTTCGCTGATGTGCGAGTATTGTATCCCCTTTTTAAAGCCGCAGGGTATTTTTGTCGCTTATAAAGGACCGTCGGCAGACGAAGAGATAGCAGAGGCGGGAGAGGCCATATCGCTTCTGGGGGGAGAATTGAAATCAAAACGGAGCCTGACACTTCCTGGAGGGGATATGAGAACGCTGGTCCTGATCAGGAAAACATCCCCGACCCCGCCGAAATATCCCCGCACAGCCGCACAGATGGCGAAAAGACCTCTTTAGGAACAAACATACAGGAACCGGCCGTGATTCACGGCCGGTTTTTTAGGCAGACAAGCGGTTACCGGACTGCAATCATCCGCCGTTTTCTTTCCGAAACGGCAAAAAAGACGGAATACTGAAAAACAAGAAATCCTACGGATTGTTTCACGTGAAACAGGGCTTGAAAAACAGGCGGGAAATGGTGTATAATAACCGTCAGCGGGTCAGCATTCCGGCGGCAGAGCCTTAACGCAAACAACGACCCGACAACAACAGACCATTTTACGCTGACAGGGATGAAAGGGCTTCATAATGGCAAGAATCATAGCAACAGCCAACCAAAAAGGGGGAGTGGGAAAGACCTCCACCGCGGTAAACATAGCTGCATCTTTCGGACTGCTGGACAAAAAGACCCTGCTGGTAGACTGCGATCCCCAGGGAAACAGCACAACGGCGCTGGGGATCAATAAGCGAAGCATTGAAAAAGGGATATATGATGTCCTTATCGAGTCTGTCCCGGCTGAAGAAGCTATAATAAGCACCGGGTTTAAAAATCTGGATATCCTCCCAACAGATATTTCACTGGCAGGAGCAGAGCTGGAACTTGCCGACATGGATAACCGTGCGATGCGCCTGAAACAGGCGGTACTGCCCGTTTCCGACAGATATGACTATATTATTATAGACTGCCCGCCTTCCCTGGGACTTCTGACCGTAAACGCGCTTTCGGCTTCATCGGGAGTGCTTATTCCCATCCAATGCGAATTCTTCGCACTGGAAGGACTGTCTCAGCTGATGAACACACTGAGACAGATAAAAAGAAAATACAACTCCTCCATAGAAATAGAAGGAGTGCTCCTTACGATGTATGATGCCAGGCTGAACCTGACCCTGCAGGTACTCGCGGAAGTAAAGAAGTACTTTCCCTCGAAGGTGCTATCCACAACGATACCGAGGACGGTAAGGATAGCAGAAGCACCGAGTTTCGGCATGCCGGTATATTACTACGAAAAAAACTCCAAAGGGGCCCAGGCATATGTGGAAGCCGCAAAGGAGCTTATTAAAAGAGATAAAAAGAGATAAAGGAGGAAAAACATGTCTTCCTCGAAAAGAAAGGGACTTGGCAAAGGCCTTGATCTGCTGTTTGAAGAGATAAAAAGCGAAGAAAACACGATAAACATGCTGCCGATAGGTGATGTTGAGCCGAACAGGGATCAGCCCCGCAAAAGTTTCACCGAGCAGTCCATGCGTGAGCTGGCTGATTCGATAGCGGAGCACGGCGTCATACAGCCGATCATCGTCAGGGAGATGCCGGGCGGCCTTTGGCAGATCATTGCCGGGGAAAGGCGCTGGAGGGCAGCACGGATGGCGGGACTGAGCAAGATACCGGCGATAATCCGTGATGCGGATGATGACCGGATTATGGAACTCGCCATGATAGAAAACCTCCAGAGGGAAGACCTCAACCCGATAGAAGAGGCGAAAGGATATCAGATGCTGGCGGAAAGGTTCGGCCTTACGCAGGAGGAACTGGCTAAACGGATGGGAAAATCCCGTTCGGCGGTAGCAAACATATTAAGGCTGCTGACCCTTCCCGAAAAGATAACGGACATGGTGAAAAACGGGGAGCTTTCCGCAGGACATGCAAGGGCGCTGATAACCATAAATGACGAAAAAACAGCCTGTGAAGTAGCTCTCAGAGTAAAAAAACAGGGACTTTCAGTCAGGGAAACGGAAAGACTGGCCGCGGCCATGGCAAAGGAGAGCCGGAAAACACCGAGGAAGACCGATCTGGGGGCAGGAAGCTATTTAAGGCAGATGGAGCTCGCCCTTTCCCAGGAACTCGGAAGGAAAATCCAGATAACGGGAAAAGAAGAGATAGGGCATATCAGCTTTGAATACTTTTCAAAGAAAGAACTCGAGCAGATCGCCCAGACATTATGCAAGACCTTAGGGAAAAAACAATAAACCCATAAAATACATGCGGAAGAAGGAAAATATATGCTGGACATTAAAAGAATAAGGACAGATCCCGATGCAGTGAAAGCAGGGGTAAAACGCCGCGGAGCTGATATGAGCGGTCTTATCGACGAGCTTCTTGAGATAGATAAACAGCGCAGAGACGTCGCATCAAGGACAGATGCGGACAAAGCAAGACAGAATCAGGTCAGCCGCAGCATACCCCAGATGAAAAAAGCCGGAGAAGATATTTCCGGCCTTCTGGAAGAGATGAAAGCCCTTTCGGACGATATAAAAAAGAATGACCAGAAAATAACTGAACTGGAACAAAGGCAGAGAGACATACTGCTCTCCATACCGAATGTTCCTGACAAAACCGTTCCTGACGGCAAGGATGACAGCGCCAACGTGGAGATACGCCGCTGGGGAGAACCTACGGTCTTCGATTTCGAGCCGAAAGCCCACTGGGATCTGGGTGCCGACCTGGGGATCCTTGATCCTGAAAGAGCTGCAAAAGTCACCGGAGCACGTTTCCATTTCTACAGTGGCGCCGGAGCAAAGCTTGAGAGATCGATAACGAACTTTTTCCTTAATACACATACTGAACACGGATATAAAGAAATATTTCCTCCATATATGGCAAATACCGCGTCCATGACAGGAACGGGACAGCTGCCGAAGTTTTCCGAGGATATGTTCAAGCTTGAGGGGCTGGATTATTATCTTATCCCCACGGCAGAGGTCCCTGTGACCAATCTTCACAGGGAAGAGATACTTGATGCAAGCCAGCTGCCTATAAAATACTGTGCATATTCCGCATGCTTCAGGGCTGAGGCAGGAAGCGCGGGCAGAGATACGAGAGGACTTATCAGACAGCATCAGTTCAACAAGGTAGAGCTTGTGAAGTTTACCACACCTGAGACGTCCTATGAGGAACTGGAAAAACTGACGAATGACGCCGAAAGGGTGCTGCAGCTGCTGGGGCTGCCATACCGCGTGGTGGCTCTTTCTGCCGGCGATCTGGGCTTCTCCAGCGCAAAGACCTATGATATAGAGGTATGGATGCCGGCATATAACCGTTATGTCGAGATCTCAAGCTGTTCGAACTTTGAAGATTATCAGGCACGCCGTGCGCAGATACGTTATAAGAACGGGCCGAAGGGAAAGGTATCGCTGGTGCATACTCTTAACGGGTCCGGAGTGGCTATAGGACGGACGACCGCCGCAATTCTTGAGAATTATCAGAATTCTGACGGAAGCGTTACAGTACCGGAAGTGCTTCGTCCTTATATGGGGATTGATGTCATTAAATAAACTGATTGTATTATCAGCTAACGATTTAACAGTCAGTAATCATATTCGTTGCTGATGACAGCTAAAATAAGCATGAAAAAGCGCATAAGAGGATGTTTTTCCTCTTATGCGCTTTTTATATTGAAACAGTTATTACAGGGTGGAATCTTCCGTGCAGCGGTCTATGAACAACATTCCGCCCCTTTCGCTGCTGCCTGTACGCCAGAGTCTGAGAAAAGGCAGTTCCCTGCGCTCGCCCCAGGTCCCGATAACAGCCCATAGTTCACCGTTACGGAAAAAGCTCCCCGTCAGATTGAACCAGTGCCATTCATAATCTTCAAAAAAATCGTCCTTATGATGAAGAAGAAGAAACTGCACAGGAAGGCCCTTCCTTATGCAGGAAAGGAAAAAGAGCGCGGCTTTTTCCTCATCTTCAAAGCCGGATAAAGTTTTTATATCGACACGGCATCCGCGGGAGGCGGCAAACTCATGAAATCCGTCAACAAACAGGGAAAGTTTTGAAAGACCGCGTTCCCTTGGGTATATGTACCGGAACATCTCCCTTCCGAACTCGAGAAATTCATCTTTTGTCGGAGTACATTCAGAAAAAGGAGAAAGGCCTTTAAGAGAAGGATATTTTCTGGAAAGACATATGGCGGCTTCGCAGGCGCAGACAGTGGAACACCCGCCGCGGTTGCGGTGAGGCTCTGTAAGAAAGCGGTACCAGTACTGGTTGCCGCCGTAAGCGCCCTCAATATCGGGAAAGGGGATCTCGAAAAGGGTTGTGTATTCTTTCACGGATGAAGCTCCTTTGGTCAATTAATGCCCGGTTCAGTCTTCCTTGTAAGGAGGAGCAAGAAGATGAGCGGTCTCATAGCTGAATACCATGCTGCCGCGGATATCGCGGGAACGGGGAGGATGCCCCGGAAGTTCTTTCCTCATATATGCCCGGGTGGCTTTTATAAGTATCCTGACCTGATCTTTCGGAACCACGGGTTCCCCGTGGTCACAGCAGACATAGTCGTAATAATCGCTCAGGTCATTGAGCTTTATCAGAGAAGATATATAGGCGTCAAAATCGGTTTCTTCCAGACACATGAAGATAGGGGCAGTAGAAACGGTATCTCCGGCGAAGAGCAGCCTTGCCTCCCGGTCAAGCAGCGCTACCGAACCGGGAGTGTGTCCGGGAATATGGATGACTTCAAGATAACGGCCTCCGAGGTCAAACACACAGTTATCAAATAGAGGAAGGAGAGGTTCCTTGCTTACGACCTTGTCTGCAGGATGAGCATATATCTCGGAAAAATACTTATTGCCGCCAACATGGTCAAAATGCTGATGTGTATTGACAACCGTTACGGGAAGAGAAGTCAGTTCCCTGACGGTTGCACCGATATCGGTCTTGCCGATGCCCGTATCGCAGAGCAGAGCAGCCTCGGTGCCAAGAATGAGCCAGCAGCGGACGATAGTCTCCTCATCGATAGAATAAACTCCTGGAAAAGGATTTTTAACATTATCTCTCAAATCAAGAACCTCCGGATTAAAAATTAAAGGCCGCCGCTTATGCGGCGGCCTTCTTTCGGATCGGAATTATGAAAATACAGGAGCTTTAGGAGAAGGATTCACGGTAACCTTGACGGTGTTGGAAGTCGGCTCCCCTGCCCGTACCAGGCGGGCCATAACGACATATCGCTGCTCATGGGTCGATCCGTATAGATAAGTACAGGTCGAGAAGGTTAGTATCTTATCGGAAGGAAGGACATCAACGTCAAAGTTGAGCTGGGAGCGGCGTCTTACGTCGTCGATCATAGCCATGAATTCAGTCTCGGTGGGATTAACCTTGATATAGTCGAAAGAGGCCTCGCAGTAGAAGCAGGCGAATACCTTCCAGACCATGTCATCGGTCGTTGTGGAGAAATAAACATAAGGATTCTTTGAAGCAAAATCCGCTTTGAGATATTTTTTCATCTGGGAAAACTTCAGGCCGTTGGGATCATCATCCATGCTGTGACCGAAAATGGTCAGGTTTTTACTCATTTCATCGCGGGTACCGATATTAGCACGGAAGTGCGCCCAGTAACATCCGTACCAGTCATAATATCCTTCATAGTTGAGACGGCTGTAATAGCTATTGCTCGATTCATGCTGGACTACCGGGTCATTGATGGTAGTATTGGGAACAGTGAGCCAGCCTACAACATCATCATTTTTCTGTTTAGCTGCAATGATCTTGTCAAGAACGGATTTTTCAGGCTCTACAGGGTTACCCAATTCCTCGGGATTATATTCCGTCTCTTCTGAAGAAAGTCCTTCGGACGATAAAGACGATAAAGATGACAGGGATGTCGACGAAGAAGGATCCGGATCAGAGGTTTTGCCGCATGCCGTCAGTGAAAAAATAAGAGCAATGCTCAAAACCAGGCATAAAAATGCGCTGACAAGGCGGTTTCTTTTCATATTAACGTACCTCTTTCTCTATAAAAAAAGATGACCGTAACAACGGTATGATGGCAAGGTTGCCAGATAGGAATAATTTTAATATGGATAGGTATTTTTGTCAATGGCAAAGCATAAAAGAGGCCGTATAAGGGAAGGTAATAAAAAATTTTAGCAATTTGTTCACAAAAAATACTATTATGGCAGAAAAGCGAGTGTTATACTGCAACTGTATTAATCGACATAGTACAATTAA
>JAEEGL014305400.1_pt1 | contig 15838 bp, 7 predicted proteins | sample 9134231 | NCBI WGS metagenome assembly JAEEGL01 (sample SAMN16246548, study PRJNA631951) | gut metagenome | biome: gut microbiome; feature: rumen; material: fiber-attached | host: Bos | place: Iran: Karaj | collected 2018-10
AACAAAGTATCTGAAATTAACGAAATGAGCCGGGGGTCAGAAGATCAGTGAACGCCACTACCGATTAACTGTTTTTATGTTCAGCATATTCAATTAGTTTTTTGTTTCAACGAGAACTCAACAGTTCTCGTTTTTCCGCACTGTGGTATAAACAAACAATTTATTTTGAAACAACCAATTGATAATTGAAATAATCCCCGCCTGCGTTTATAATGAACTCGCACCGGTGAAATTCATCAACGAAGCAAGGAGAATTATTATGGTTGTATTAGGTGAACAAATAAAAGAATTGCGCCAGCGTCACGGAAGGACGCAGGAGGCGCTTGCGAACGAGCTCGGCGTTACCGCGCAGGCTGTCTCGCGCTGGGAGAACGGAATCTGTTACCCCGACGTGGAGCTCATTCCTTCGATTGCAAATTTCTTCGGGGTCTCCATTGACGAGCTCTTCGGCTACGACAACGAGCGGGCGAAAAAAGTCGATTCCCTTTACGAAACGATCTGTGAAATGAACCGCAGGAACAACGGCGTCGACGTCGATCTTGACGACTGTATCGCGCTCGCGAGGAACGCGCTGATTGAGTTCCCGGGGAATCCCAAACTCGGCCTTGCGCTTGCCGCCGTGCTGTTCAATGTGGGCTATGTAAGGCGCGGGGAGTTTCATATTGCCGGCCCGGACGGGTACTCGCTGTATGACATCGAGAGGCACAGGACGTATCCTGAGTGGCGGGAAGCGATAAAGATTTACGAGAAGATCATTCCCGAGCTTCAGGAAGGCGCCTTGCGGCAGCAGGCGGTAACCGAACTTTCGCAGCTTTACAAGAACATGGGCGAGCACGAAAAGGCGCTGCAGCTTGCCGAATCCGCCCCCGATTTGTCCGCGTCAAAGCTGTTTTTGAGGATCAACGCGGTTGACGGTGTTGAAGCGGTGGCTGAGTGCGGGAATGCGCTTCTGGAAACGGTGCGATGTTCGGCGGAGTTGATTGAAAGCATCGTACTCTCGGATCACAACATCCCGCCGGAAACCGCCGCCGGTCTGCTCCAGAACGCGGTCGGGCTCTTCGATCTCGTCTGCACCGACGGTTTCTACGGCCGCCTTTCCGGGTTCATATCCTGCCTGCACATGCTGCGTTCCTATTATCTGTGGCTTGCCGGTGAACGTGACGCGGCGTTTGACGCGCTGGATCTGGCGCTTGAAAACGCGAAGGCTTTGGACAGGCTTTCGGAAAACAGTCCCGAAAACTTTTCCGCCCCGCTTCTCGCCCACGTGAAGGTCGGCGTTCACAAGTCAGAAAGCCGCTTCGCGCTTGAACTTCTGGAAGTTTGGCCGTGGTGGGACGTGCCGGAGCAAGGCAAAGTCAAAAGCGAAATGCAGGCCGACCCGCGCTGGGACAAGTGGGTCCGCGCCGCGAAGTAAAGCGACACGTTTGGGTCGAATCTACACAAATCTCTTTTTTCGATAAGAACTACTTTAATATAGAAAAGCCGGGAAACTATTCTTTCACAGTCTCCACGGCTTTTCTATTAAGCAGATCATCCCAAAAACACGCGTTTGAAATAAACCTGATTACGGCAATGAGATTACTCTAAAGCCTTTCCGTCTTAATAACATGAACTAAATCCATCTTACCAATCATTATCTTTATCCAATTCCCTTGCTTTGTAAACATCTTCCAAAGTTACACACGATGTCTCTTCCAAAAACTGCTTTGCTTTGTCAGAGAGTTCTTTTTCCCAACCGATAATATATCTTGTCAAGTCATCTATTTCCCAACCGCGGCTCATAATACTGTCCGGAAATATTCTTTGAGCTGCTTGTTGTACAGTTTGAGGCATATAATAGTCTATTGCCCCGAACTGGTGCAAAATCTCATGAATCATCGTCCTAACACAAGAATTAATATCGTCGTTGAAAGAGACAAAAGAATACTCGCTTCCAGTGGGATTCAAATCGACATTCCTCGCGAAAGAACGAAAGTTTCTATTTATTATGAATATCAACGGAGCTTCATTCTTTTTGAATTTTGCTTCATAGTGTCCCTTATAGTCCGCGGCATTGTCAAAGCCATACTGTTTGAGCACCTCACGAACAATTGACCTATCATTCTCCCCGTCATATCTAAACTGAATGGGAACGTCGTCAAAGGCATACGAAACTGTGAGCCTATTGTCGGTCAGTCCGCTTTTTTCCTTGATAAACCTTGCTGTTTGCTTAAGTACAGATTTGATTTTTTCAACGTCCGCTTGCTTCCAAGCACTACTTCGGTCATGCACAAGAAAAGCCACAAGTGTAACTTTACCGTAAAGTTTTTTTGCACACCCCTTCTCCATTGCGGCGAAGGCAAAATGGCCGGTATAATCAATTTCTGGGTTAACATCGGTATCTTCTGTTTTTATTTCTGTTTCATCTGTTTTCATATTCTACCCTCTTATTTTACCACGTACGATGCAGATGCAGATGCAGGGTAATTCGAACGCTCCCATTTTCTTGAAAGGGCCATAAATCTGTCTGTGACAAGGAAGTAATCATCCGTACCGCTGCCATCGTTCCATGTAACGTCCAAGTGATACCACTCGCCATCAATATTAACAAGATTCCAGGCATGGCCCTCGTTTACAGCGGAGCTATCGCAAGTTCCCACCACATAATAACACTCCAAGCCTGCAAGTTCGCACAATATCTTTGCTGCTCGCGAATAGCCCTCGCACACAGCGCGTCCCGAGAGCAGAGCACCATATGGCGTAAAGTCATGAGATATATACGGCTTCTCCGGATAGTAAACGTTATCACATAGGTACCCATTTATTTCCTTGACCTTTTCATAGTCGCTCTTCCCACCAAGCTTTAAATCTCGCACTATGTCCTTAGAACGCGTATCTATCAAAGAACGAAGTTCAAGTATCTCCTCCTGAGTGCATCCATCTATATATTCAAACTGCAATAGGTAAGACTCTGTGGATCCACTGGTTGTTATAGTTACCGTATATGAATACAGCCCGAGCGCGTCTATCATATAAACATCGTGGATGCGATAAAAGACAATATCATAAAGAAGGTCACTATCAAGCCATCCGCCTATAACCTTAAATCTTACTTCTTTATCCGCGGCTCGAATGACGTCAAGAATTACATTTTCAAGCTCCGCCTCGTTATAGACAATGGTCTTAGCACTGTCAATAAGTTCTTGCGAATCGGCCGGGTCACAGACTGTGTTTATAATCGATGACGGAGATGGATTGGAGATGCCGCTGACATAGTCTGCTATCATTTTATCTAACATATCAGCGATGCTGCCACCATGTGTATCAATTTCTTGATTGGCTATATAATTATCGTAGTCCTGCTGCAGTGCATCTATCGCATCGTTAATATCATCTGCCAAGTTGCCATTCACACACCCACTTAAAGCAGCGATTAGAACCAACAGAATAACGAGTAAGGTAAAAAAACGCTTCAAGTTTCACACCTCCTCACATGTTTTTGATATGCCGGAAAATATTCTTGTCGGACTCGTGTTTCATTCTATTCTTCCAATAGCGGAGACCTTCGCCGTATTCATCGGAACTAGCTTCTATCAATTTTTCCCAAAAATCAGCATATACCCTCTGCCCAAGAAGTCTGGAACACTCAATCTCTACAAATACGCTATGGCCCTCTATATATTTAAGATCGAGCCTGTTCATGTTGATATTTTCGTGTTGCCAAGCATGTGTAAGTTCGTGCATAAGAGTGGAGAGCACACATGGCGCTGGACCTCCACGCTCAATCCAAACTTCTCTGTGCTTCAAACTATAGAAGCCTAAGACCCGTCCTCCAGGAACTATCCCCCCTGCTTTTGCAATGGAATCCGCAGTTTTAAAACGTATCTTTATCCCTTTTGGCAAATTAATATTATACCTTTTTTCCAGAGTATCATACGCTTTCGCGAGCAACTCATTCACCTCGCTACGTTCAGTGGTGCGGTGGGCTTCACAATCGGGACACATTATCCTGTCATCATCAAATCTTGAGAATGATACCGACACGGGTCTACCGCAGAAACTGCATCGCTCACTCCCAGATATGGCAGACCTTTCCAACCGTTCATGGAGAATACTTGATTTATCCGGGGAATAATCCGAAATCCTTTTTAGGCAACCGTGAACAGCCGGAATATTAAATATCTTGGGCGTCTCATTGTAACCAAGTTTAAGATATGCATAATCGTATTCGGGATTCTTTATCGTCCAGTCAAGATACCCGTACAAAACATGAAGCACACGCGTCATTTCTTCAGCCAAAGTATACAAAAGGTGACTGCTGCTATCCCCGAAATCAATGAAATAGATGTTGATGCAATCTTTGCTGTTATTTTCAAAATTGGTTTCTCCAAATACAGGAAAAAGCTTCTTAATCCACTGACTTATCGGTAAATCGTAGTACCCCGTCTCTATCCAGTCTGAAGGGAAAGGATCTTTTCTCATGGCGTTCTCAGGAGAATTGTCGAACCATTCTTCTTCGAAAGAACTTTGATCAATTTTCGAAACCACTATAATATCCTGAAAATTTTTAGGAATTACTGTTTCAAGTACTCCTTTGAAAAGCATCACGAACAAGGCAGCCGATGTTTCATAGTTTTCCCCAAACGGGAATGCCAGTCTAAGATGAAGGCATTCGGTTCTCCTGTCCTCGACAATAGGAGTATCCATGTGGTAGCACAAAGTGCTGTCGCCGTTGAAGTCAAGCCCATTAATATGTGAAAAATACCCTTCGATTGAGCGGGTAACGTCAATCTTGACAACATCTCGAGAGAAACTCTCATTTTTGCCGTAATGTTTGCAATCATTATTGTCCAACATAGCTTTGGGAAGATTGAAGAATGTAGTGTATTCCTTCTCTCTCTCAACCGTCTCTTCATTCTTGACATGAACTACACCGTCTTTAATTTCGTCAATTTCATATCTTGTTCCATCTATCGAAATCTTTTGCCCCGGAAGGTAACGATTATATATAGAGGCACATGGAATAGGAATAATCCCGTTGTATGTTCCCGTCACACGAACATTATGTTCAGTCGATTTAATGACGCTTTTATAGAGAGCCTCGTTCGTAAGGCTGATAGTTCGCGAATAATGATAATCCGCCCCGGAAAAAACCGGCGTTTCTTTTTCACCAAAAGAAAAACAGTTGTAAACGGAAAACGGGTGATCGTTTCCAAGCACGGAATTAACCGCTATCGAAAGGCAGTTCTCAACATTTTTCTCAGCGCATCCGAATTTATTCATCCATTGAACTATTTCTTCTCCCGTCATTCCGGTGTGCCGCAGTTTTATTAACAACGTCACAGAAGGCGCCCGCAAGTCAGTAAAGAACGTAGGTACAAGCATTTGAACACCCTTGACATTCGCATCAATGGCATTCATGTTATGAGCAAAGTAATCGCGAAGCATATAAGGCCTCGAGATAATATGAACCATTGAATTTGCTTGTATGTCTCCGCTTAGTGCCCGTTTCTCGATATCGGGAATGTTGTTATACTCGTCGTAAATAATGTCAAAAGCCAGTGCGTTATCACCAAAAACAGAAACCGGGTTGTGTGATATGACGGAATCCATATTAAGTGAGTCATTATGAACGTATTTTCTCGCTATGGATGCAGCATAGTTTTTCACCGTCTCTGCATATGACAGAAACGGAATACTGTCAGGCGCCTGAAAAGATATCTTGGGAACGCCGTTCTTTATTGCGACAAGCGACAGGGTGTAGCCTATTCCAAAATCGTGGTACAAGTCTGCTGCAATTGCTTGCTGTGTTTTATAGTACGACTCACCACGCCAACACATTATTATAACCCCGGTTCTTTCCCTAAGGCTGTTATATTGTTTGATTTCAATTCCTTCAAGATGGTTTTTTATAGCGACACTGATATCATGATTGTTCTGCGGAAGAATAAACGCGTATCGAACCCCGCTGTTCTCTTTCTTAAGCGTATTAAAGAAGCGGAAAGCAAACGATTTAGAGCGACATAGTTCCTCGTATGGATTAAAAACAAGAATATTATAAAGAGAAGCGTAAAAATTCGGATACTTATCCTTCAATCGCGCGGCAAGTAGCTGTTTTTCCGTCAAAATCAATATGTCGGTTTTTGAATCGTCTGTACCAATGTCTCCAAGTTCATTGATTGTCCATATGCTATGAACCTTGTTCATTTTAAGGAATATTGTTTCGAATTGTTCTATTAATCCCTCTACCTGCCATTCGTTTTCACATACTATCATGGCTTTTCTTTGAAGAAAAAGCTCTTTCTGCAAAAAGGCAAGATAATAGAAGAGAAACTCTCCGGAGAGCGAATCAAATACAGCAACACTATCTCCGTTAATAAGATCAACGACCGCATCGATGTAATTGGAAGCCATTGGCTGAATCAAGTTGTTAATATTCCTACATATAGAAGATAACAGCTCCGGATTTTCAACACGGGCAAGCTGTTCAGAAGACACTCCCGAGAACAAATCCTGTTCTTGTGTGTTTTCGTTAACGATATCGTTGATAAGCGCTTCAGAAAAATTTGTCCTATATACTTCCGCAAGGCTGCTTAATTCGCCAAAATGAGTGAGCCCATTTTCCTCCGTTTCGAGCAACAGCTCGCCGTTGTCCGTCCCGGCCTGAAGCATAATGACAATCTGGTCGAGTACAAAATACGAAACCAGCGGTATCATATATAAACTTCTTATGATACCAGCAAAAAGAGCCTCACCGATGATATTAAAAGGGATGCTGATATATGCCGGTATGGCAATTGATTCGATAAGCATAAGAACAGCGAACACATTGCGCATATGCCTTATCCAATTTCCGACAACTGCCCATTGTGGTCTAATCTCAGCGCGCCCAGAGTCATAATTGTAAAACATCGAGGTTATAAGATTAAAAAACTTTGTTATGGGATTTCTCATAACAAGATATGGCTTTTTCGAAAGTGGTTTAAGCCAAAGCATGTATACCAAGAACATGCAGAGACAGTAAACCACAACGAGCAGGAGGTTTGCAAGGAGCGTAATAACAAAGAACAATCCACTCGTTATATTTGTGCCAGGTAAAACTCTATATATGAACTGCTTAACCGGCGCAACCGAAAACAATAGATTCACAAGGGAGAGTATGCTTCCAAACAACAGTACTGCTGCGACGCCTAAACCAATGGCTAATATCACCGATCGAACATGTAAAACTCTATGAACAAAAGGTAGTTTGAACTTTCTGGCAAGCAGAGCGACGAGCGCTATTAATAGAATAACAGCTACGGAGAGCGCCAAATACATAACTATCCTCCTTTTCTATGTCTTGAACCGATATCTGTCAAAATATCTGCATTTGATAGAATTCGCTGTGCATTGCATCGTCCTCGAACAAGTCGAGTTTCGGAACAGAAGTCTCATCCTTTGGTATGGCTCCTTCAATAAAACCGTCAAAATACTTGAGGTTTTCAAGTATTTCAGCAATTCTGCGCCTGTGCCAAAGAACCTTCTCACTATATTCGCGATTGTCATGTCTGTGCAGCAAAGCTCTATTGTCCCGTTCAGCACAGCAGTAATAGTTCATCGCAGAATTGATATTTCTCTCAAACTCCGTTGCTTTTCCAGCAAAGCCTTTCAAATAGTTTCTAACAATCTCTACACTTTTTTTGTATAAATTTCCGACCTTTTTTCTGTAATATATCTTTACGCTAATAAAAACCAAAGAAAACAGTATTGCCGCAACAAGAAGATACAGCACAAAAACATACAGGGTGTGCTCTTTAAAAAAAACACTGTTTTGTACGCCGAAATAGTACAATCCAACAGAAGCAACAGCGAAAACAGTTGTGAAAAGAAACGGAAGGAATCTTATCTTTTCAAGGCATAAACCCGTTTCGCGAATTTGCTCCTCAATTAGATTTAGTTCCTGTTGTAGCCTTAGTTCTTCTGAATAACCCGGAAGTTCATTGACAGAGTACTTGTTCATAAGCTTAGCTAATTCCTGCTCGCTCTCACTTTCGTTTTCCGTCAGGTACTCGTCACCATCTCTGTAGATAATATCCGATTTATGTTTGAGAAAAAAGGTTTTAAAATCACTGACTCTTTCGCCACAAAAATCTTTCATTCGTTTACGAGCGTTTTTAATGAGTTCTTGAAGCGACCTCATAGTGTATGAAGTAAACTCATCCTCGCACAGCTCTTTAATCGAATGCTTTTTAATATCCCGATTCAACAACCTTTTAAGTTCGGTCGACGAGGCCTTCTCGATTTCCTTTTCAAACGCCTTGGAATGATTTTCGCTTTCAAATCTATGTGGCTCAACAGTCTTCTCTTTAGCCGTTTCGGGCTCTTTCCATTCTTCCAGCCTGCGTTTTAGCACAGCTATACGGAGTTTGATATTATCCATGCCGGGATCGAAGTCCGTAAAACTTTTCTCCGTCAGAAAGTCCCTGTATTGTGAATCAAAATCTTTTTCCGCGTCGTATGTTTGCACGAAAGAACAGATGTACTCTACTGTTTTGAGTAAACACTCCATTTTTGTTGATGCATCACCGGAATAATAAGCGACGTGGAAGTCTGATATATCAGATATCATTGCATTGCAGTTACCCAGGAATTCAGTCCCATACCAGTCTTCAGGCCGTATGTCATCGTCTGATGCATCTGTTTCAACCATATTCTCGAGAACACGCAGATAAAACCGCTTTGCCACATCATCGCCAAGCGAGATAATAAGATCCTTAGTTTCAGCAGCGTTGTCATCTTTAGGAGCAAACGATAAGGGCAAAAACGAATTTCGAAGTTCGTGATTATCGGAAGCAAATGCTTCGCAAACATCTTTAATATTCTGGTACTCAGAATCGTTATCAACATTGCGGTCCGCTTTATCCAAGAAGAAGCACTTAAACTTAAAACGCTCATCCAGATGCCTTGACACCAACTCATTTACACAAAGCTTCACATAGTTCTCGTAATCCATAGGAATACGTCGACCAGTCAAATCACGCGGCGCAAAGAAGACAACTATACCTTTGTCTATACTGAAAGGGTTGCGGTTCACCTCATCAGTAAGCCAATCGCACACCAGAGGAAGATCATCGATAGAAGTCAGAGAGCTGTTGAACAGAGCAATGCGACCCTCTTTGATGTCTTTGTAGAAGAACATCTCATAGTGCGGTAACTCAAGGCAACCCATAATGTCAACAATAAACAATTTCATAATAGCACTCCTTATCTTGTCCCACTCCAGCACATGGAGCGGGACAAGGATTGAGCAACTGTCTACAGATACGCCTCGACAAGCATCTTGAAATCGGTGGATGCTTCTTGACGAGATGCAAAGTTACTTCCAATTGCTTTAGCAGCGGCAACGAATAGTTCCCTTGCGGCCCCCGGCTGATTGTTTTTCATTCTAAAGCAGTACTCATTAAGATACTCTGTCAGATTGTCAACCAAAGAGGAAACAAGGTGCAAGTCATAGCTGTCGGTATAGACAGAATAGATGACGTCAAGGATATTTACGGCCTTTTGGTTGTGGTTATAAATATCGGAGTACACTTTTTCTAACCCCTTTATATCTGCAACGGAATAATTGCCCCCAATCAAGCCCTCTATGACTGGCTGTTTCAAAAGGTCAGCTGGCGAAATACTTCCGGTTCGAATCTCGTTGTATGCGTCATCAACGTCTTTTTTATTCTGGGAAACAATATCGTTAACAGCTACTGCGTTCTCATCAAGCGCGAGGAACAATTGATAAAAGGAAGGCCTTGTTACAGTTTCCCCTTCCAACTTCATCACGTCGGGTAGTTTCTGATTTCCCTTTTTAAAAGTCCAACACAACGAGCGGTCCATTTCGATATACCACAGTCTCTTACAAGCAATCCCGATGAGAAATGCCTTCGCAATACGCTTTTGCTCTTCCACCTCGCTATCTGCCATCAAGAGCGGCAGGTAGGCGTGAGCGTGCCAGCGTCTGTCAAGATGAGGGTGAACTGTATCAAGATATGCGCTGGCACCAGCTCCAACTTTGTAGTCGGATTTGATAACCCTGTTCATACGGTTTTTGTATTCTTTGTATGCTCTTGAATTCTTCTTATATTTGTCAAGATTCTCTATGACAAAATCATAAACCGAGGAATAACAAATAAGCGTATTGGAGTCAAATGAATCATCATTTACTATGTAATAAACATCCCCGTCCTTCATCCCAAACATAGAATTTAGTGCATCGCGGTCAATTGGCTTCTGGTCATCACAGTGCTGAAAACGCTCCACGATACTGTTGTTAATACCCCAATAATGCAGTACTCTTCCAGTGCCAAAAGGTATTTCCTCGCCTTCTTCGCCATCCGCAATGTCGTTCACATCAGCGTTTGGCATAATAAGCCGGCGTACTTTCTCGGAAACCGGTTTGTATGAAAGGTATGGTGCGGAAAGTTCCTTCACTTGACTCATGACCGTGGCAAAATACTGCTCGAAGGTGTATGCCGATGAATCGACCTTTTCACCGTTAACAGTCAAACAATCCTGATGGGAGTGAATTTCATACTCAAGTTTGATAGCCGAGATGATATTTGCTCGAACGTGTAGCAGCTCCTTTTGCTTAAATTTGTTTATTAGCGGTTTGATTATTGCAGTTTCAAATAGTTGTTCGGCCGAAATAGGCTTTCTTGTGAATGTTGTACTGTCATTTTTCTCCTTGTACTTGTTCTCGTATTCTCCAAACACAGCATCAAAGAAAGTCTGTTTTACAGAGTCCGGAAGCGAGGTATCCATGCCCTGTATTTTGCTTTCAAATGTATCATACAACCACTTCTTGCAGGAGTTATCGCAACAAACATACACATCTGATCCCTGGATTCTAGGCTGTTCATTTTCAAGATTCTCTCTTTCTTTTCTTCTTTTACTAAGAATAATGCTGAGATTGTTGAAAAAATCTTCATATATTTCGATGAGTATATCAATGCGCTTAATCACGGCATTGTATATTTCTATTTTAAGAAGACCTTTGTTAAGATTTTTGACCCATTGGACAAAAGCATTGGCGTCTTTGACAATGCTTCTTATAAGCCTAGTGTAAGCAGGCGAGTTTACGCCGATATAACTAAGCCATCCGGGGCTAGTCATAGACAAGGCGGTTGGCGGATCCTCACGGGTAGTATCCTTCTCGCCATTCTTGGTTTTTTCTTTATAGTAATCTTTGGTAAAAATGGTCTCCTGATCCTTCAAGGAATTGGTTAGGGCCTCAAGTTCCGTCAGTTTCGCAGAGAGCATCTTTCTCACCTTATAAAGCATGTAGCGTGCAACAATCGGGTGTTTTCCCCTTATCGCAGCGCAGATGTTATATGGATGTTTTACGCCGTCTTTATAAATGTCCGCCACGATACTGTCCACACTAATAATGCTATCAATTGCTCCGGCAGCAACCGTTCCAACTCTTTCTTTTGCGGTTTTCTCATACCTGCGGAGCATTTGCATCTGCTCATTTGCGTAGTTAACAGCGTTATTCGACTCAAGCCGTTTTGGCGATATCTTGCACTTACTCTCTTCGTTCTTTAGCTTTTGAGATTCAAACTGCCTCTCGGTAAAAGCTTCAATTGATTTAAAAAGCGCATCGGCTCTATTAATTGTCTCAGTGTGTTCGTTTCCCTTACTGTCAGTAATGACTGTCTCTGAAATGATCTCCCGCTTCAGCATACCCATATCAGAAGTAAACTCGCTATCGTTCGAATCTGTGAGCTTGTTGAAAACCGTCATGTATTCATCGTGAGGGTCCTTTTCCATAAGCGAAGGGTTGGATGCCAAAAGCCGCTTATGCTGAGTCATATTCAAATCGACCATTTGGTCAATCCTTAACCAGTACCCAGTAAGTATTGATTCCGTGAATCTAAGGGTGCAGTAACGGATATTTTCCTCCTCGGGATACACAGCCTTGGATACACCGGCTCCGCAGTATCTGTTCATTCCGTTTGTCTCTACGGCCTCAATAATTAGATTATCCTCAGACGAATGCATATTTGCAGTCATATCCGAAGCAAAAAGCTGCATCATAACTATCTGCGCAGCTTTGCTGATATAGGCGTCGAAACCGCCTATATTCTGACCGTTAACATCGCTCTTCTCTACAAGAAACAAAAAGTCATAGGGGGCCGGACGACTCGGTGCTGTATGGTCAACAGTAAGATTCTCGTCTGTAATATGGTAGTGTTCCAGTTTGAGTTTTTCGGTACCTCGTTGGAATGTCTGGGCCTTGTTGAAGGCATTCAACTCACGCAGAAAAGCATAACCGTTTACATATACCGCTCTTTTCTTTGGTTCGGTATCCTGGACTTCTTCGACAATGTCTGGCATAATGAAAAGGCCACGAACAATAGCATGCTCATCAAGCATATCCCGCACTAGATAGGGAAGTTGGATGCTCATACCCGAGCCTGTACCTCCACATACCGATCCAACTATCATCACCCGGACGTCCTGACGAACAGTGCTCCCGACATTAATTCTGACCTCATCTATAGCGCTTTTGATTTTCTCAAATCTTCCAGCGCCTTCGCTAGCCAGCGCACCGAGACGTGAAATAGCGCGGACCTGACCCGCACCTTGGGTGAGTTTTTTGCTATTCAAGAGCGGATTTTTAGGGAACCAGTCCTGAAACCTCTCGTTCTGGCGCAAGTAATCGCTTACTGTCATATTCTCACTGGTTTGGACGTAAGGTATGTTCGTACTATCGAGTTTCGATAAATCGTTGGTATTTGTGTCCAACACTATCATACGCACGAACTGCTTGTCGTAGTTCTTCAGTTCATTGTTCACAAGCCTTACGATAGCACCACCTATTCCACCTATACCTATAAGTACGGTCGGTACTCTAGTCGCATGTTTTTCGTTTTTTTGACTCATAATGTCATCCTCCATAAAAAATAAATGCTTACATTTTATTCCTCAATCCAAAACTTCACATAAGAATCTCCATCTCGTATAAAGAGCATCTCCTCCAATTCTGCCGAACTATCATCGCTAATTGAATTAGGTCTTTTATCAGAATCGCTAACAGCCTTGTTTTTGACGTTTCTGACAACAAGAAACTGATTTGAGTTTCTTACAAGCGAACGTTGGCCAACAAAGGTGTATCCTCCGAATCTAACAAATGCATTAAATGGAAGCAATAAGAGAATCAAGTTCGCGAGCAAGATAATTAAATTGCCGCGGCCGAAGAAAAAACCGAACCAGTTCAAATCCACCTGATCGCTGTTGTTGTAGAAAATCTCCCCAGACTCATCCCACATACCAATACCCATACAGAGAGTGACCTTGGGAAAATGCTTTTTGAAAAGGATCCACCATATTACGTAAACTGCAAGACTTGTCCAAAGAAACGGAACAATAATATCCCATGGGTCGTAGAACAGCTTGAAATAAAGTTTTCCTTCGGCTTTTATACCGTCTAAAGTGACACCTACAGTCTGTTCTCCATTGTGCCCCAAATAATAAAGAATGTTGGAAAAGAACCACGTCTGCTTCGTTGGATACACAAGGAAAGAACCATCGTCCATAACTTCAACAGCATAATTGCTGAAATCAGCATGGATACTATCTATAAAATTCTGCTCCATAGCGAGGGCTGCCTGCTTGTCTATTGGCGAGCCATCCACGCTGACAGTAAACCGATACCCCGTACGGTTGTCCTTGAGCCGCGAAACATATACGACATTCTCCCCATCAGGTATACCGTTATCTATTCTCCTCGGACTTCCGTCATAATCCAGCTCCGCTGTAACACCGTCAATCTGCATTGGAGCAGGTGAAAAATCAACTGAGGTTTCTAAATGGAAAAACCCCTGAAGATCGAGAACAGCATGAACCCTGTTATTTCCTACAGTTGCTTTCAACGGATTTATTACGAAAGATCCACCGGATGTTACTGCCTTCCCGTCGACAGAATGTTCGATTGATTTGGTATAGCCGCTTGGAAGCAGTGATTCAAGTATCTCAACATCAGTGCCATATTCATACACTGCGGCTTTTGCCATCAAACCCGGCGTAGTCACAGCTATTGTGCTGGGATCAAATATTTCCTGCCCATTACTATAGAACTTGATTTTAAGCTCAATTGCGGGCTCTAGCATAACTACAATATTGTCAGTGCTAATAGCTTCGGATAATGTTATTGTAATTCGTCCGGCGTCTATATTTTTCCCGTCCTCACCTGCGAGAGTAACAACTCCATGCATGTTAGCTATATCTGGGTTCGAAATGCCCGGGATATTCTCTGAAATACCGACTGGTATCTTATGCTTAATCGGAATCGGGTTCTTATTGTGGTCAAGCAATGATACAACATCCGATTCAGCGTTTTGAACCAAAATGCTGATGTTGAAAAGCGGAATGTTAGAAGATACTATAATAGTGTGATCATCCGAAAGAGTTATCGCAGAGGAATCTACCCTAAATCTGCCCGTAACGCTGGAAGCTATTTCGAAGAGACTGTCAGCAATGTCACGTCCGCTGTTCGCAGAGATAACCTTGATGCTTGAATTAGAGAAATGTGGAGTAAACGACCCACTTCGGTCGCCAATAGTCATATATATTATTCGCGGTTCAGTGCCGTTTGCCATCTTTAATCTACTGAACCCGTCAAGATTACTCTCGACATCTGATGTCGAAGCTCCAGCAAAAGCACCGTCAGTAAAAACGACTAGCCAATATTGTGTGTTCGGATCCGTATTGCTGGACATTTTCAGCCTTTCCATTGCAGTCTCGACAGCTTCATATGGAGTTCCCCCGGCTGATCTATGGCTTCTTATTATTTTGACCTCATTTAGAAGGTCGGAAGTGTCGATTTTTCTGCTAGTCATGTAATCGGACATATAGGTGATATAGAGATCATCCTCCTTGTTAACCATGGCTGCAAAAGTCTGCATGGAGTAATTGGCATATGCTTCATTATCACCTTGCATACTACCCGAATCGTCATAAACGACTGATATGATTTTCCTGGTTCGCACAGTTGCCGCATTTGTTGTAAGAGGTATCATAAACAAACAAAAGCACACACAAAGAATAGCCGAAAGAAAACAAGTGATTTTTTTCCCCATAAAAGCACCTTTTTGAATGACTGTAATTGGCTCGTGAGGTCCCTCTAGTCGAGTCAAATTCATATTTGCAATCAGTCCGCAGTTTATTATTAAATTCAGGCGATTTGCCTGAATTTATGCGTGTTGATATTATACATTCATTTTCAGTAATATTCAAGGCATTTATTCATTTCGATCGTGTTGTGAAGTGAAAAGTTAACTTCCACTTCACTGAATTTCCTGTTGCGTTTTGTCACTTTACAATCCCGCCCACATTTAGTAGAATGAATTTCGAAAGGAGGGACTGTCCATTGTTTAAGAGAAGCAAAACAGTTTTCATTTTCGCGCTCGCTCTCTTGCTTGTGCCGGCGCTTTTAGCGTCGCTCGCGCTTTCTTCATGTTCCCGCGGCGGCAGACCTTCCGGCACGGATCCGCAGAACACCGGCAACAACGGTTCGCAGGAAACCGCTCCTACCGAAGGTCCGGACACGAACCCGGGCAATGACACGGCGAAGCCGAAAACGCTGAAGGCAGAGGTTAAGTGCGAAGAAAAAGAATCCGAAGACGCAAAAAATACCGTGCTCGGGATTTTGAAAGCCCGGGGCTACCGCAGCGTCGCGACGGTCAACGGAGCGTACGCGCACGTTGTCTACACTAACTACAAAACGGACAGCGTCAAGTCGGTGAAGGACTGCACCTCGCCCTACGTTGCCGCAAACTCCGATATCCGCCTGTACCTCCTGGAGAGCGGATTGTTCCTTTTGTATATC
>JAEEGL014934647.1_pt1 | contig 15838 bp, 13 predicted proteins | sample 9134231 | NCBI WGS metagenome assembly JAEEGL01 (sample SAMN16246548, study PRJNA631951) | gut metagenome | biome: gut microbiome; feature: rumen; material: fiber-attached | host: Bos | place: Iran: Karaj | collected 2018-10
ATTACAATATTTGAATATTTCTTTAATGATGAACATCCGAACGGAAGAGACAAAGATAAAAATTCTGATTATTGGTTAGGAAATATTAATTACTGGAATAAAATACTTAGTAAAATTTCACTAAACGAAGATTTTGTAAAAAAGCATATAGAATATAAAAAAACAAATTTATCATCGGAGAAACCAAAATAATGGAATATAAAAGCGATTCTATGATAAGGAAAAAAGATGAGAACAAAGAACAAAATATAAACAACGAAAAAAGTATAGAAAAAAGAATTTATAAATGGAAAGAAAAGCTTATAGATTTATCTAAAAGAAACAGGTTACTTAATTTTAAATTTTCAAAGTTTTCAACTCTTAGAATTATAGATGAACAACCACCTGAAATTTATAAAGCACTAGTTCAAGAATTACACTCTTTAGAATTTTTACCGATAAAAGAAAACATTGAAAATCTTCCCGAACAAGAAAAGAAATCTTTGGAAGAATTGAATGAAGGAATAGAGTTCAATGCTCAAGAATTTAAAGAATACGATATTAAACAATTAAGCAAAAAGCATTCCGATAAATATCTGCAAACAAAATTACCGTTACAAGACTTAAATAAGACATTAGGTAAAATAAGCACGACCGCAAGATCCACCAACGACGATTTAGGATACAATGTTTTGTTTTTAGCTTTAGGAAGCGTAATTTGGTATGAGAAAGATAACAGTAACGAACCTATGGAAGCCCCTGTTCTTTTAGTTCCGGTGGAAATAAAAAGAAAAAGCATCGGACAGCCGTACACTATTAAATATAACGAAGATTCCGTTATCTTAAACCCGGCTCTTACCCTTAAACTTAAAAGAGATTTCGGAATAAACTTGGAAGATATAAATCTGGACGAAGAAGAATTAAATCCAATAGATATTTTCGTTAAAATTCAAAACAAAATAAGCAATAAATCAAAATGGAAACTTTTGAACAATATATATATCGGACTATTTTCTTTTGCAAAATTCGTTATGTACAAAGATTTGGAAGAATATCAGGATATAATAAAAAAGAACTCATTTGTTGAAACCATTTGCGGACTAAACAATGAAAAACAAATTTCAACGGAAGATATTTGTCCGATATCGGAACTGGATAACATTGTTCATCCGCACGGAACTTACCAAATATTGGATGCGGATTCTTCACAACAACAAGCAATACAAGTTGTAAAAGCAGGAAACAATTTGGTTATAGAAGGTCCTCCGGGAACAGGCAAAAGCCAAACAATTGCTAATATGATTGCAGAACTTTTAGCACAAAACAAAAAAGTCTTGTTTGTAAGTCAAAAAATTGCCGCATTGGAAGTTGTAAAAAATCGTTTAGCGGCAAACGGACTTGCACCGTTTTGTTTAGAATTACACAGTAACAAAACCAACAGAAAAAACGTTTTAGCCGAACTGGGCAAAACATTGGAATACAAATTTATCGGAGATTACGATTCTCAAAGTTTATCTAAAATATTAACCGATATAAAGTCTTTAAAAATTTATTCAAACCAGTTACATTCTCCTATGGGAGTACTAAAACTTTCCCCTTACAAAGCATTGGGAATTGTTTTAGATAATACCCATATTCCCGATTTTAGATATATATTTAACAACTACGATAAATGGACAGATGAAGATTTATCAAAAAAGAAAAATCTTTTTAACAACCTTACCGAAACAATAAAAAAGCTTGGTGAGCCTAAAGAATTTGCATGGTACGGAACGCAAATAAAAGAAATATCTCTCGAACAAAAAATAAAATTAAAAAATGAAATAGACTCTCTTATAAAAAATATTACCGAAATTGAAAATGATATTAATATTTTATGTGAAGAACTTTCATTAAACAAAATTACAAAAATCTCACAACTTGAACATTTCTTAAATATTGCCGACATTGTATCAAATATACATGTTTCCGCATTACCGTACATAGAAAAGGAAGATTTGGAAGAAAATATTAAACTTGTTTGTGACACCGTTAAGTATAACAACAGAATAAAAAACAAATATAACTCTGACATTTTAAAACAAGATATTGAAGATTTAATATCAAGATTATCCGTTTACAAGGATAATTTTATATCAAAATTGTTTTTCAAATTTAATAAAGAATATAAAACTTTTAAACAGTTTTTTATTAACAAACATAAACCCGGTTTTAATGAATTGGTTTACGATTTAAACAACGTAAAAGAATTGAAAACTTTACTGAAAAAACTTGACGAAAGTAATGATATGCCGACAAGTTTGTATTCGGAATTTTGGAACAGAGAAAATTCCGGTGAAGATGATATAAACAAACAAAGTAAGCGGCTTTTAAAATTTAAAGAAATTATTAAAGAAAACAATGATTTTACACAAAACATTTTAGAAAAGATAAAAAACAAAAAAATAGATTACAATAAAGTTAAAAAAGCAATAAATGACATATCTAAACTTAAGGGTATATTAAAAGATAATTTTGATATTGTTACCGATATATTAAAATTTGATTGGAATATGGCTTTCTCTTGTAAATATACAGATGTTGATATTGATATATTAAAAAATAAATTCTCGGCGATTTCACAAAAAGCAGATGACTTAACTTTATGGATAAAATATTTAAACTTAACGGATGCGATAGAAGAAGAAGGTTTAAAAGATTTTTGGAATAAATGTTATGAGACAGAGTTACCTTTAGACGATTATGCAACGGCACTTGAAACACAATTTTTAAGAATATGGTTAAACGGATATGTATTTGAAAATAATGATATATTAAAAACATTTAATTCTTTGGAACAAGATGATTTAGTTAAAGATTTTAGAACTCTCGATAAAGGTCAAATTGTTTCGGCAAAAGAAAGACTCATGACAAAACTTTCTTCAAATATAAATTATGCAAAACAACAAAATCCGAAAGAAGTTTCCGAACTTAAAAGATTATGCAAATTACAAAGAATAAGAAAATCTTTAAGACAAATAATTCGTTCGGTACCGAATTTATTTTTGGAACTAAAGCCTTGTTTAATGATGAGCCCGTCAACGGTTGCACAATTGTTAGATCCGAACTTATTTCATTTTGATACGGTCATATTCGATGAAGCAAGTCAATTAACAACCGAAGATTGTATCGGTTCGATAATAAGAGGTGCAAAACTTGTTGTTGCCGGCGACACAAAACAATTACCCCCCACATCTTTCTTTAGAACAGTGGTGGAACCGGAAGATGAAAATTTTGACGATGAACAAGTGCAAGAGCCGGAAAGAGAAGATTTGGATAGTATTCTTGACGAATGTACAACATCCGGATTTCCGCAATGTATGTTAAAGTGGCATTACAGAAGTAAACACGAACATTTAATTGCTTTTTCAAATAAACATTTATATCAAGAACTGTATACTTTCCCTAACTGTATTGAAACATCCGATACCTTGGGAGTAAAATTTGTTTATCATACTCCGACACAAACAACAAAAGAAGAAATGTGTTTGGAAGAAGCAAAAATAGTAGCAAATGCTGTTATGCAACATGCAAAACAGCATCCTAATATGACTTTAGGTGTTGCGACATTAAATATTAAACAAAAAAGTTTAATTGAAAACGAAATCGAAAAATTAAGAGAACAAGATCCTTCCTGCGAAGAATTCTTTAATAACAGCGGACAAGAATATTTCTTCGTTAAAAACTTGGAATCTGTTCAGGGTGACGAAAGAGATGTTATTATGATAAGCGTAGGATATTTTAAAAACAAAAACGGTGTTCTTTCAATGAATTTCGGGCCTATAAACCAAGACGGCGGAGAACGAAGACTTAATGTGCTTGTTACAAGAGCAAGATATATGATACAAGTTTTTAGCGGAATAAAAGCTTCCGATTTTAATCTTGAAAAAACAAACAGTACCGGTGTAAAACTTTTGCAGGCATATTTGGATTTTGCCGAAAAAGGAGAAAGTACATTTGCTAAAAAGGAAGAAGTTTACAATAACAATAAATTTGTTTCCCCTTTTGAAGAATCCGTTTATAAAGCGTTAACGGAAAAAGGATATTCCGTAACATCTCAAGTAGGTTGTTCAAATTATAAAATAGATTTAGCCGTTAGAGATAAGAACAATCCCAATAAATTTTTGGTGGGAATAGAATGCGACGGACCAACTTACAATTCTTGTGCAACTGTTAGAGACAGAGACAGATTAAGACAAGAAGTTTTGGAACGACTCGGTTGGAAAATGTACAGGGTTTGGTCAACCGATTGGTTTAAAAATCCTACGGAACAACTTGAAAGGCTTACAAAGTTTATAGATGGTGTATAAAATCAAAAAAGTTTAAGGAGAAACTCAAATATGTTAAATAAGACCTTAAGTGTTTTTTTAGTTTTTAGCTTTATTTCAATTAATGCAAATATAAGTTTTGCTAAATCTGTTCCTATAACAAAACAAAATTTAACTTCTGCTTTACAAAATTTTTCTAAAACAAAAGTTATAGATGACAACAATTACAATATAACTGTAAAAGATAATGTTATTCTTATTGATTCAGATAACGGAAACTTTACTGTAAATTACAATTTAAAAAACAATCCGATATTTTCATATACATTGAATGTACAAAAAGGTATGAGTTACGAAACATTAAAAGAAGAAATGAAAAATCTGTATGAACCGACATTAATATGCTATTTAGCAGTAGCAAATATTAATGAGATTGATTTCACAAATGCTGCTTTTCATTTTATGCTATCTGCCTTAAATTCTTCTTCGGGTGAGACGAATATAGCTTTAAATGATGTTCCGTATGTTATTGTTTCGGATGATGTAAATATAACAAGTACAGGAAAATCCAAAGCAATAAAAGCATCCGAATTTGGAAATAGAGTAGTAGAGTATACTAAAGCAGTATATGGCAAAAAAGAATCTATTAGTGATTCAAATGATATCAATTCTTTTAAATGTGTAAAAGAATTCAAAGAGATAAATGATAATCTTTGTAAAATTGTTGTAACTCTAACAATTAATTCAGATACAGATTTTTCAAAACTAAAGAAATAAGAATTTTCATTTAGATATTTTAATTCACTTAAAACTTCAATAGAATTATTAGAAAATTTATTCTGGAAAGAGTTAAAAGAAATTTTTGAAATATTCGGTAACTATGTTGTAAAAACCTTTGAATGTCAAAAAATATGATGGTTGTAAATAACAAGAATCCACGCAATTTTTACAGTATTTCAATTTATTGTTGTTTAACTTTAACTTATCAACTTCTTTTAAAAAGTTTTTTATAGTACAAACATCGTTAACTTTAACTTTTGTTTTATCAAAATTACAATATTCACATGGATATTCAAGTTCTGCCGAAGCATTAACCACAATTATATTATTACCCGCTTTACAAAGTTCCTTTCCTGATTTTTTATATTTGTTTTTTTCTGTTTCTAATTGTGTATCTAAATGATTAATATTTATTTTGTATTTGTTTTGTATTTCTAATAAGTTTTTATTGAACATTTGTATATCCGGTAATATTTTCTTTATTTCAACATTATCTTCTTCTTTCAAAGATAAAAGTTTTACCGGAATAAAAAAAGTATCCACCTTATTACCAAATTCTTTAATAATAAAATCCATTATGTCCGACATCTCGTTTATATTGTTTTGATCTATCGGTACATTTATTTGTGTTGGAATTTTTGCCTTTATTGCTAATTTTATTGATTGGCAAACATTATCAAATATTTCTTTTGATGTTTTAGTTATTTTACTGAAATTCTGTATCGTCTGTATTGAAAAATGTATATTGTCTATGTATTTTGAAACAACAGAGAATTTTTCTTTAAACAAAGAACCGTTTGATGCAAGCAAAACATACATTTTTTTTGTTTTGATATATTTTAAAATATCTTCTATATCTTTTCTTAATAAAGCTTCTCCTCCGGTAAGATATATAAAAGAAACACCCGCATAAGCTAAAGCATCTATAATGGTAAATACTTGTTGTGTGGTTAAATCTTCTACCGAATTATTTTCATTATACACATGACAAAACTCACATCTGAAATTACATTTAGATGTGAGTATAAAAATTGCAAACATAGGATAATCTTTAAACATTGAAATGCAAGTTGTTTTTATTAAATTTAATGTAGTTAATGAAAAGATTTTCTGCATATTTATTCCACAAAGTTGAATATATCACAATTTAAAGAAATATTCAAGAATATGTGTTATACGATATTTAATAATAAAATAATAATTAAAGCAATCTGATCATAATCGATATTATCCGATATGATTTTGAACTTTTTTTTATTTATAATAAAATTATTATATGAATCTCAAGAAATTTATTTTAGGTGCAGTATTAGTTGTATTTATTACATTACCTGCAAATGCCGACATTATATGGCCGTCGCTTTATATTGCAAAAGGTATGTTAAGTATTAAAGTAATTCTTCTCGGCTTAATTATTGAATTGTTCTTTGTAAAATATTTTACAAAAGTCGATTGGAAAAAGGCTTTAACAGTTACGTTTTTAATGAATTTAATTACAACTGTTCTCGGAATGATATTTATCCCCCTATCGGGTTTAGGTTCTGAAATCTTTTTTGATTTTGTGTTTCATGCATACGATAAATTCGGTATAGGGACATTTCATTGGAGTCATTGGCTTACATCTTATTTGCTTGTAATTTTTATAAATACACTTATTGAAGGTTTATTTATAAAATTAATGTTAAAATTAAAACTAAAAAAAACTTTTTGGTGGCTACTGATTGCAAACAGTTTAAGTGTATTTATATGCTTTTTATTTTATATTATAAACTTATAATTAAAAAACTTTAGGAGAAATGTATGTATAAAAGTATTATTTTTATGAGCGTTTTTGTGGCATTAGTATTTGTTTCTTGCGATAATACACAAAAAAATATCGAAGAACAACAAACAGATTCCGTTGTTGTAAACTCAACAGATGAAAATATATCGCAAGAGCAAGAAACAGAAACAAATTATTTCCCCGCAATTGAACGCTATTTGGTAAAAGAAATTGGCAGTAAGTATCTTGAAGGAGAATATTGCGTTCCGTTCCAAACGGTTATTGCCGTAGATGAACGAAATGCCGATGATATTCTTGTTTGGGGCGATTTTTGGGTATTTAACTATAATCTTGATGGTGATACACTCAAAACAGTGTCCGGTGGCAGCCATCCCGGACTTATGCATATTAAACAAACCGATACCGGATTTGAAGTAACATCTTTCGATCAAGTAGAAGACGGTTCCAAATATTTACCAACCGCTAAGAAAATTTTCGGCGACAAATACAATAATTTTCATGCAATAAACAGTGATGAACAAAGGCGAGAAAGACACAGAGCGGAAGTTCTTGCAAGCTATGTAAAAAAACATAATATTCCGGCAACAAAATATCAAGATTATGGTTGGCCGGTAAAAAATTTACCTTTCGGGAATAACGAACAATAACAAAAAAACTAACTTAAAATTGCTTTTTTAATATCATTAAGTTAAAATGAACGAAACTTTTATAGGAACAGAAAAATGAGATTATTAATTAAACAAAATTTTATTGTCGGAAAATACATGTCGATTATAGTGCTTATCATTGCACTGTCTGCGCTGCTTGTACCGCAAATATGGTTATGGGTTTCCTTATCTTGGATAAACATCCTTCTTATGATTATAATGTTCGGAATGGGACTCACATTGAAAATTGAAGATTTTAAGCTTGTTTTTACAAGGCCTAAAGATATCATTATAGGTTGCATTGCACAGTTTACAATAATGCCGCTTCTTGCATTTATATTGTGTAAACTTTTTAATCTTGACCCTGCTCTTACCGTGGGTGTTGTTCTTGTAGGAACTTGCCCCGGCGGAACATCAAGTAATGTTATTACATATCTTTCCAGAGGAGATGTTGCTTTGTCTGTAGGTATGACAAGTGTAAATACAATTTTAGCACCTGTTCTTACTCCGACAATTACATATCTTTTGCTAAGCAAAACAATTCATGTAGATATTGTTTCAATGTTTGTTTCTATTATGCTGGTTGTTATTATACCTATATGTTTAGGCTTTATTATCAATAAATTTTTTGGTAATTTCACAAAAAAAGCTGTAAAAAATCTTCCTGTCGTTTCTGTTATAGGTATATGCATGATAGTTGCTTCCGTCGTATCTCACAATTCTTCAAAAATTTTAACAACAAGTTTTGTGGTATTTATAATTGTTATTTTACATAATGCTTTAGGATATCTTTTAGGCTTTTGGTTAGGAAAAATTTTAAAATTTAATTTATCAAAGACAAAAGCTCTTTCCATAGAAATAGGTATGCAAAATTCCGGACTTGCAACAAGTCTTGCTGCCACTTCTTTTTCAACATTGGCTATGGCAACGGTTCCCGGTGCAATATTTTCCATATGGCATAATATATCAGGAGCAATGCTTGCAAATGTTTATACCGTAATGTCAGAGAAAAAAGAAGAAAATTATTTACGATAAAGAGAAAATAATTAAGTTATCTGAAAAACAGTAAAGATATATTAAAATAAAAATTTAACGGAAGGTATATAGCTTATGAAAAATACAGCAATAGTTACAGGTGCAAGCAGCGGACTGGGAAAAGAATTTGTAAAACTATTAATTGATGATAAAAACATTGACGAAATTTTAGTTCTTGCAAGAAGTAAAGATAAATTAGACAAACTAAAAGTTGACTATGGCAATAAAATAAAGCCATACCCTATAGATTTGTCTGATACAAACAACATTAAAACTTTCGGTAAATATTTAGAAGAAGAAAAAGTAAATATTGCACTGTTAATCAACAACGCGGGCTTTGCAAAATTTTGTTCTTATGATGACATTTCCATAGATGAATCTTTAAATATGATTAATCTTAACGTATCCGGTGTTGTTGCTATGGGGCTGGTTTGTATTCCATTCATGAATAAAAATTCTCATATTATAAATATTGCTTCGCAAGCAGCATTTCAACCTGTCCCTTATCAAAATATTTATAGTGCAACGAAATCTTTCGTAAAAAATTATTCAAGAGCTTTAAATGTAGAACTAAAAGAAAAAGGAATAGTAGTAACCGCAGTTTGTCCCGGGTGGATAAAAACCAACTTGTTTGATAGAGGCTGTATAAATGCGAAAAAAGGAACTAACAAGTTTGCTTATATGGTTACACCTGACATTATCGCAAAGAAATCATTAAAAGATGCTTATAACAATAAAGATATTTCCGTTTATGGCTTATATGTGAATACTTGCCGTTTTCTATCAAAAATATTACCTGAAAAATTGGTAATGAAAATTTGGCTATCAATGCAGGGAATAAAATAAGTAAAAAGCATTATGGGAATATTAAAAAAAACATTATTATTAATAATAGGTATCATACTAAGTGTAATAGTTTTAGAAACAGGATTACAAATAACAAGCTTATCTTTGTCTTCCATAAAGAAAAACAAAAATAATGTAACAAAAAATCCTAATATAATAACTATCCTTTGTTTAGGAGAATCAACAACCGATAATCAATGGCCCCCTATTTTACAAAGAATACTAGACGAGAGATCAAAAAATAAAAAATTTAAAGTTATAGATGAAGGTCATGCTTCAAAAAACACAGAATATTTATTTTATGAAGTAGTTGAAAAAAAGTTATTAAAATATAACCCCGATGTAGTAATATCAATGATGGGAGCAAATGATTCTATTTCGGATAAACCATATATCATGCAAAATGAACATTTCTACTATAAAATAAGATTATATAGATTAATTGTTCTGATAAAAGATCATTTATCAAAAAAAGTGAAATATACAGAATTAAATAATGCTGAAAAAAACATAAATATACCAAATAAAATATTGCAATCAATAGAAGAAATAGCAAAAAACACAGATAAAACACAAAACAAAAACAATTTACTTACATTAAAAAAAATAGTAAAAGATTATAATAATATTCATTGGTATGAACATTTAACACCCGCATTGGTTAATCCTTATTTTGATGAATTTGCATCAAAGACAAGTGACATTTTTTCCTTAAATGAATTCATAAAATATTATAATATCAATATTAAGAACTTGGAATTGGGTAAAATATACATCTTATTTGCAAAAAAATTTTTTGAAATTAAAGATATAGATAATGCTGTAAGATGTGCTAAAACAGCTTTAGCTTATGAAAATTGTTATAATTCCATTAAAGAAATAATGCTTTTTGATAAACCTGAAATAAAAAAAGATTTAATTAAAACAAATGATATTCCCCAATCAAATGAACATATAACAAAAGTAACATACAACTATACAATCAATTATATTCTAAATAGCAACAACAATATTAAATATATTGCAATGCAATATCCTACACTTTCCATTGAACCATTAAAAAAAGATTTAATCGATAATCCTTATTACAATAATCTTATATTCATAAGCAACAAAGAAAATTTTGAACACGCATTAAAAAGCTATAAGACCGATGATATTTTTAGAGATATGTTTGGCGGTTCTTTTGGCCATTGCACAGAACTTGGTAATACAATAATAGCAGAAAATGTGGCAGAAGTAATTTTGAATTTATATAACAACTAATATTTTATATTTTGTAAAAAAAACAGACGATTAACTGTATACTGTAACATTTGACACTAAAAATATAAAAGAGTATAATCAAAAGAAATATTATTAACAATATGAATTTTTAGCAAAGATGCTGAAAAATAATTGGATTAGATTGATTATTTTTTTGTGTCTTTTTTTTTACAAAAACAATTTGATATATAAAAGGAGCTGTTATGAAATTAGGTATTGTAGGTTATGGTAACTTAGGAAAAGGAGTAGAAAATGCCGTTCAGCAAAATCCTGATGTAGAACTTGTTGCTATTTTCACAAGAAGAAATCCAAAAGATTTAAAAATAAAGTCAAATGCTACCGTAGTAAATGTGTCTGAAATTGAAAATTGGAAAGATAAAATAGATGTTTTAATTTTGTGCGGTGGCAGTGCAACCGATTTACCGATACAAACTCCGAAGTATGTAAAAATGTTTAATGTAATTGATAGTTTCGATACTCATGCAAGAATTCCGGAACATTTTGCTAATGTAGATAAAGCTGCAAAGGAAGCCGGCAAAATCGGAATAATATCTGTAGGATGGGATCCGGGACTTTTTTCTTTAAACAGAATGTATGCAAATGCAATTTTGCCTAATGGTAAAGATTATACATTTTGGGGTAAAGGTGTAAGCCAAGGCCATTCTGATGCAGTAAGAAGAATAGAAGGAGTTTTGGATGCAAGACAATATACTATTCCGGTTGAAGCAGCTTTAAAAGCCGTTAAAAACGGTGAAAATCCTACACTTACAACAAGACAAAAACACACCAGAGAATGTTTTGTTGTAGCTGCCGAAGGAGCAGATAAAGCAAGAATAGAAAAAGAAATTAAAGAAATGCCAAACTATTTTTCCGATTATGATACTACCGTTCATTTTATTACAATGGATGAAATGAAAAAGAATCATTCCGGACTTCCGCATGGCGGTTGTGTTATAAGAACAGGACAAACCGGTATAACGAAACATGTAATTGAATATAATATAAAACTTGAATCCAATCCTGAATTTACATCAAGTGTACTTGTTGCTTTTGCAAGAGCAGCTTATAAATTAAACAAAGAAGGTCAAAAAGGTGCAAAAACAATATTTGATATTCCCCCTGCATATTTAAGCGCAAAATCAGGTGAAGAACTCAGAAAAACAATGTTATAATTTTAAATTTATAATTACAAAAAAACAGGAAGAAAATAATCTTCCTGTTTTTTTTATTTATATTGTGTTTTTTATTTTAATTGTTTTCTTTGTCCAACAACTTAACTATTTTATCAAGACTTATTGTCGATTTTCCTTTATTAATAGCGGAATTTCTATCTCTTCTTGCAATATCTAATGCTGTATCATAACCATTGTTTTTATGGCTAACATCTGCTCCTTTTGAAACAAGTAACTTTACCATTTCGTAGTTGCCTTTTTCGACTGCCTCGATTAATGGTGTTTTACCATAATAATGAACATTGTTCACATCTGCACCTTTAGCAATCAATTTCTTTGCTGTTTGTGTTTTACCGTAACGAGCCGCATAAGAAAGTGCTGTCATTTTATCTACACTTTTAATATTTACATCAGCACCTTTGGATATTAAAAGTTTTGTTATTTTTTCATTGCCTCTCTCCGCAGCTATCATTAAAGCCGTTTTACCGTCTTCATTTTGAATATTTACATCGGCACCGGAAACTATTAACAATTTTGAAATATCATAAAGATCGAGTTTTGTCGAATACATTAGTGCTGTTCCATAATCAATAATTCCTTTTTTATCGTATATTTTACCTGTTTTCAAATTCAAATCCGCTCCGGAAGATATTAAAAGCTTTACCATATTATAATTATTATTATCAACAGCAATTAATAAAGGGAAAAAGCCGCTATCATCTTTCGCGTTCACATCTGCACCTTTTTCAAGATATTTTTTAACCGTATCAAATTTATTTCTTCTTACACTTCTTATCAATGCGCTATTATCAATATATACAAAATCTTGCGAAAGAGTATTAGTATCGGAAGAGTCAACTTTAATAACTTCAACCTTTGTCTTTGTAGCCGCAAAACATTGCAATACACTGCATAAAACAACTATTATTGCAATGTTAAACATCAAAGAGATTTTTTTCATTTATACACCTCAAAAATTCTCAACGAATTTCTAGTTTTGCATTGAAGTATTTTTTACAATAACATCGTGTGCCGAACCTTCACTGATTGTCGTTTGACTAACTAATGTAAGTTTAGCTTTTTTCTGTAATTCCGGAATTGAAAGTGCACCGCAATTGCACATTGTATGAGTAACTTTTCTCAACGTCATTGAAACGCCATCGTGTAAATGTCCTGCATAAGGAACATAAGAATCTACACCTTCTTCGAAACTCAAAGATTTTTTCCCGCCTAAATCATATCTTTGCCAATTTCTTGCTCTGTTTGATCCCTCTCCCCAATATTCTTTAACATAACTTCCGTTTACCACAAGTTTGTTTGAAGGAGCTTCATCAAATCTTGCAAAATATCTGCCGAGCATAACAAAATCTGAACCCATAGCCAATGCTAAAGTTATATGATAATCTTGAACTATACCGCCATCCGAGCAAATAGGAATATATATACCTGTTTTTTTATAATATTTATCTCTCGCTTTTGCGACTTCTATTGTCGCTGTCGCTTGTCCTCTTCCTATACCCTTTTGTTCACGAGTAATACATATTGAACCGCCACCTATACCTATTTTTACAAAATCCGCACCTGCTTCCGCAAGAAAATTAAAGCCGTCTGCATCAACAACATTTCCTGCACCCACTCTTATATTTTTGCCAAAAGTTTTATGAATGTCTTTAAGAGCTTTTGGTTGCCAATAAGAATATCCTTCACTCGAATCTAAGACAAACACATCCGAACCTGCCTTAATTAAAGCGGGCACTCTATCCATATAATCTCTTGTATTAATACCTGCACCTACAATATATCTGTGATTCGAATCAAGTAATTCTAACGGATGTGTTTCATGAGTTGCATAATCTTTTCTAAACACCAAAGAAACTAAATTTCCTTTTTTATCAACAACCGGCAATTGATTAATTTTTTTATTCCAAATAATTTCGTTTGCTTCTTTTAATGTAATTCCTTCTTTTCCCATTACCATATCTGAAAGCGGTGTCATATATTGAGCAACTTTTGAGTTTGGCTTACAATGGGTAATTCTAAAATCTTTAGATGTTATTATTCCGACAAGTTTCCCGTGAGCCGTTCCGTCTTCGGTAACAGCACATGTTGAATGTCCGGTTTTTTTACTTAAAGCAATAACTTCTTCCAACGTTTGATCCGGTCTGACATTTGAATCTGATGTTACAAAGCCTGCTTTATATGATTTAACTCTTGTTATCATAGCAGCTTGATTTTCAATTGTTTGGCTTCCGTAAATAAAACTTACTCCCCCTTCTTTTGCAAGAGCAATGGCCATTTTATCATCTGAAACAGCTTGCATAACTGCAGAAACCATAGGAATATTCATGCTTAAATAAGGTTTTTCTTTTTTCTTTTTATTGAATTTTACAAGCGGAGTTTTTAAACTAACATTGTCCGGAATACATTTTTCATCAGAGTAACCCGGAACCAAAAGATATTCGTTAAAAGTGTGAGACGGTTCTTTAAAATAAAAAGCCATCTTGTTGCCTCCTAAAAAAACACAAGGTGTTTTTTACCTATAGTTTAAAAATTATAGTTCATAATTTCTACAAAAACAACTACTTTTTTATAACTTATAATTATAACATAAAAAAGTTAGCTTATCAATTAAAAATACAACTTTAAATTGTAGTTTGTGTTTTAACGCAAAATTAAAATAATATTTTAGTATAATAACCAGGTAGAATTTATAAATTAAATATCATAGAATTACAAAATTCAAAAAGTTTTTTATGAAAAAGATTAATAAATGTTCGATACAATTCAACTATTTAAAAAAAGAAGATATTATAGAAATGTCTGCCGGTCATGGTTGGGGTTTCTATCTTGAAAATTCAGTATATCTGTTCATGAGCGCTTTTAACAAAATTCGTAAAGATATCAACAATGATTTTGTTATGAATATTGCATTATCGGATAAAATAGAAGAAATGCCTGAAGATGAATATTATTATGGTTTTTCAACAGCAAATCCAAATAATATGAATCGTTTAATACCTGCTCCGTTTTTTATAAATTGGACAGATTGTAAAATAAATGATTATGACGAAGCTTGCAAGGAAATTTATCAAGAAGGATTAAAAGAACCGCAATATGAAACTTGTTTTTGGTCAGGAAATATAAATACTCATGAAAGTAGAAAATTATTATATGAAACATATAAAAACAATAAACATTTCACATTAAACAGCATGGATTGGATTGGTAATGGTGTAGGCTTGGCGGGTAAACCAACTTCTTATATTTCCATGAAAGAACAAACAAAATATAAATACCTTCTTGATATCAGAGGTAACGGTTGGTCAGGAAGAGTACCGTTCTTGTTATTTACAAACAGACCGCTTTTTTATGTGGAAAGAGAACCTGTTGCATATTTTGAAAAAGATTTAAAACCTTTTGTACACTATATTCCTATAAAATCAAACTTAACGGATTTGGATGAAAAATATATTTGGGCACAAGAACATTATGATCAAGCAAAACAAATCGCAAAAAACGCCTTGGAATATGCACAAAAAAACTTAAAAAGAGAAAATGCCATAGATTATTATTCTAAAAAAATTCTTGAGTGCGCATATGGAGGAAAAGCACCTGTTTTTACAAAAAAGAAAAGCTCAACTTTTTTTAGAAAAGTTCTAAACAAAATAAAAAGTAGATTTTATTAATAAACAACTCTATTTAAATTCTGTGAAATAACAACTGAAAACGATTGATTTTTTGATATTATTAATTTAAAATCAATATATAATATCTTTTGGAGAAATTAATATGGAAGAACAATGTGAAAATATAAAAAAATGTTATGACCATATATCCGATGAAGAATGGATGCGTTTAGATGTAAGTTTTCCTTATTAAAAATATATTACAATTCATATGATGAACAAATATTTAAAACCAGGCGGTTCCAATCTTGATATAGGTGGCGGTCCGGGACATTACTCCGTTTACTATGCAAAACAAGGTTATTCTGTTACATTGTTCGATTTAAGCGACGGAAAT
>JAEEGL015093904.1_pt1 | contig 15838 bp, 16 predicted proteins | sample 9134231 | NCBI WGS metagenome assembly JAEEGL01 (sample SAMN16246548, study PRJNA631951) | gut metagenome | biome: gut microbiome; feature: rumen; material: fiber-attached | host: Bos | place: Iran: Karaj | collected 2018-10
GCTATACGGCGATGCAAAAGTCGATGTAAAAAAAAGTGCGCACACGGGGAACAAGGAATCAGTAAAAAGGCTACCAGCTCAGTCAAGCCGATATAAAACCCAGCAACCTGACCAGCACCTCGACAAAGCACAGGAACCAAACAACAACCAAAACCAAGGAAACGGCAGACCAACCAACTGCCACTAACACAACAATCATCATGATAAAGACTTATCCACTGAACGTGAAAGGGTATCATTACGAATACTTCGCCTACACTGACAACCTCTGCTACGGCAGGATCTTCTTAGGGAAAGGGTCAAGTTCCCGTGAAGCTGAACGTATTGCGGAGAACGCTAACAAGGGGTGCTATGTGATTGAGAAACATCGTGTCTATCATTGACACGATGCACCCCGTCCAATCATACAACTATCAATAACCATTTAATCAACAACAATCATGAGATTTACAATTTCAAGCAAGGAACTGTTGGCACGTGTGCAGACCGTCAGCCGTGTCATCAACAAGAAGAACACGAACGCAACGCTCAACAACATCAAGTTCGAGATCCAGGAAGACGGTATGGTCAGCATGACCGCAGCGTGTGAGGACATGACAGCCCAGACTTCATGCCAGTGCGACACCGAGGGTACTGGAGCGTTCACGGTGAGTGCCAAGTTGCTGAACGAGGCACTGAAAGAGATTGCAGAACAGCCCATCAACTTCATGGTCAATGAGGAAACCATGGAAGGTGGTGTCTCATACATGAACGGAGTGTGCAAGTTCCCATGTGAGCGTGCTGACATTTTTCCGACCATTAGCGAGGACGAGCCGTACAACCACACTTTGACCATGGATGCGACCACTATCGACAATGGGTTGGCGGCTACCGCTTACGCCGTAGGGAGCGATGACATTCGACCCATCATGAACACGGTGCATTTCGACATCGATGAGGATGGTGTGGTCATGGTAGCATCGGATGGTCACAAACTCATCAGATACTCCAGCATGAATCCAACCGAAACGGAACCAGCCTCTTTCTCCATGCCATCCAAGATGGTGGGTGTGGTCAGAGGCATCATTGGCAAGGTGCAGAACGAGGTGATCGGGATGGAGTTCAACGACCGGCAGGTGAGGATGACCGCAGGCGACTATGTGCTTGTAGGCATGCTTACAGAGGGAAGATACCCCAACTACAATTCCGTGATACCCCAGGACCTGCCCATCCAAGCGATGATTGAGAGGCAGGCGTTCATCAGCGCTTTGCGCAGAGTGATGGTGTTCGCCAACGATGCCTCCGGACTGATTGCACTCAAGATAGAGGACAATAGGATGACCTTGAACGCTGAGGACTTTGATTTCAACTCTAACGCTGAGGAGAGTGTCGCCTGTCAGTATGATGGCGAGAGAATCAGAATCGGTTTCAATGGGAATCAACTGCTGAACGTCCTATCCAACATCAATTCGGATGAGGTGTCGGTCAAGTTGATTGACGCGACAAGACCAGGTATCTTCATCCCATCGAATGGTATGGAGTACGAGGAACTACTGGCACTGTTGATGCCCATGTTACTGATGGACGAATGAGAATAAACAATTAGGGGTGGATGGTGAAAGCCGTCCACTCTTATAAACCAATCATAAAAATCAATTTACAAATTCTTAATAATCAAGACTATGGCAAATATCGCAGATACAGAATATAAAATCACTGGCTCAACCAATGCTGTATGTGATTTATGGAGCAAATTGGAGAAACTGAGTGTGAACGAGAAGGAAGTACCGCTATATCAGTTGGCAGAACTGTATGGCATTGACTATGAAGCCAAGGGCATCTGTGTCAGAGGTCGCATCTACTGGGCTGACTTTGAATGTGACGAGAAGAACGATGAGTACCTGATTTCATTCGACACTGGTACGGCATGGGATGCTTGCGAGGATTTGTTTGACGAGATTAACCACTGTCTGAATGACGGACTGTCAATCTCATACAGGGTTTTCGAGTGTGGTGAAGGGTTGCATTACGTTCATGATGAAGGGTCGTTCTTCACAGAAGAAGTGGCTGTCTGTTCATCTGGTGAACCATTCGAGGACGCTTGCTACGACGTCTATGAAACTATCGGCGATGCAGTCAGGGAATGGTGCCGGCGGATGGGTGTTGAACAGGGCAACAGTTCCGACAAAGAAATGATGGACTACATCAATGACTACGAATATGAGGACGATTGCACCTATTTCAACATCTATCCATTCGTGTCCGTATGATGTACCGACTAACGAACTGGCAGTGGCTGACCTCAGTAGGGTTCGTCACTGCCACTAACCATGACATGATGAAGACAGATCCACCATGTCATACATGATTGTTGTTGAAGAAGCGTGAGCAATGCTTCAAGGGTAGATGGCGACTACGCCATCTGCCCTGTTTCTCTGCCATAATCTACATAGTCGTCCCTTAAAAATTCGGCTTAATCAATTGTACGACAAGTTCTGTTCTCTTGATGCTGCTCTCCGTGCTCCATAAGTGATTCGTATTGGCCCAAACAGGCATTCCAAGAAGCCATTTGAATAGGCACAAAAGAGCGTTCATCACTCTTTTGAAGTTAAATGCGGCCGCTGCGAGCATGACGTTGATGGCGTCCCCGAAGACCCCCTTATAGAAGTTCCTCCCAAGTCTGTGGTCAGTCTTACAGTGTCCGATGACAGGCTCAATCCCCGCCCGCTTCCGGAAGAGTCTTTGCTTCTTCTTGCGGACATAGTTTGAATCCGTGGCCTTGGGGACATCAGGTATCACGACCTTCGTCTGTCCTGACACCTCCTGTCCCCTGTAGCCTCTGTCGCCGCCTAGTATTGCAACCGTCCTTCCGTATATCCGGTTCACCTGCTCCATGGACTTGTCTATGGTATGCCCATCGTACTCATTGCGGAACGAGAGGGCGCCGATAATGAGACCTTCCCATGTGCGGACGAGGGACACCTTGTTGCCGAACTCGTACTTCTTGTGCTCCTTTCCCTTGCTGATGCAGATGACGTCCGGCTCATGCAGGGAGTATATCTTGTGGCCGTCCAGCTTCTCGCCGTTCACAAACTTCAGGCAGATCTCTAGGCGCGCTCTCGCAGGACTGTCCTGTGGCAACAGGCGCAGCAGTTCACGGATAAGACGACCTGCGATGGTACGCATCCGGCGGTCTGCTTTCCTTACCTTCTTCACGCTGTGGCTCTTGCCGCGGAAACGCTGGATGCGCCTGAGTTCCTTCAACTCACGGCCATAAGTCTGGCGGACATGCAGGCTGCCGTCCTTCACCACCTTATGGCAATAGCCGATAATCTTGTTAAGCAGTTTCGAATCCGTGGGGAACGTGATGTTCTTCTCCTGGACTGTGGAGTCAATGAAGGCGGTCTTCTCCTCATCGCGCTTGCGACCACGGCCATCTTTGCCGTCCTGCTCGTCCTCCTGCTTGCGGCGAGCGTCGTCAAGAACGAGATTCACACGGATGCTCTCCTTCAGAATCAACTCCGCACCGGCCTCACCTATACGGTGGCGGAAATGGACCAACTCACTCGATGCACAAGGAGCAACCGTGACGAAGCTCTCCATGCCGCAGAAGTACTGATAGTAGGCATTCTCCTTGAACTGGTCCACGATCTGCTCGTCTGAGACGTTGCGAAGATGTTTCAGCATGAGAAGACCCACCATCAAACGGATAGGCTTGGCGCAACGGCCAGCCTCATCGCTGAAAAGCGGCGAGAAAGAATCCTCAAACATTTGCCAGTCTATCAGATTGGCTAGCCTGTACAACATATGATGGATGTCCAACATTGTCTCCAGATCCCAGAACAGGGACGGACTTTTGACGGGGGAAGGGCGCTTATACATAAATGAAATCTTCAAGTTTTATGGCACAAAGATACAAAAACTTGTTGACATATACAAATAATATCTGTGTTATTTTATTGATAATAAACATGTTAACTAACTCTTAAGGGACGACTACATAGAGTCTCTTCAAGGATTAGCACACGTGTTATTCTTGTGTTATTCATCTGTCTTTGAAGGATTTATTCTTTGCCCTCCCAGCCATAAAGTCGGTCTGACACCTTTTGCTGACAGGCTACAACACACAGCCCATGGCTCATGGGCAGAGAGTCTCCGCTTGTCGGCATCGGCTTACAGACCCGAACGGCTGACAGTCACGGCTGAGTTCTTTTGGCTCTCACGTTCGCTCTCACAGAGAAGCATCACGATAAGACCCGTCCCCTCAGCGGTGACACTCATTGCCGTTCTCGACGATGTGGCGTGAACCCACCCATGGGAAGGGATGTAGTCCGTTGGGATTCTTGCAATCAGTATCGTATGTTTTGCTTTTGGCTCATCCTTTATTCCATAATGCCTTCTGGTTTCCTAATGATTACCTACCTCTTGACTGTTAACTCATCAGTCCAAGCCCACCCAGAGCCGAATCCGACGACCTCGCACCACAACTATCGCCACAAACACCTCATTCTCGCAGGGGTCAGACTAAGCACTAAACACGCTTGGTCTGACGCCATGCTCGTTGTGGCCGCTGTGGCATCTTACGTCGGATTTCGGCTCACCCTTGCCCAATGTCGAGAATACACTTAAATATATGTCTCTTTTTTGAAGCAAATATGCCATTTCCTTTCCTTTTATCATATAACAGACATTCACATCCACGTCGTTTTCCGGTCAGTTGAATGAAGATATCAAGGAGAAACGCATGTCCTGTACCCACAAGAGTAAAAAATAGAGTATGAGAGAGGTTATCGAGTACGTATAATCCTAAAATCCGATAAACTATATAAATCTAGTTCATGCTTAATATTGTCTTTTGGTTGCCAAGTCCTAACATGAATAATTGGAGTCTGCTCTGAGTCGCGGAAGTCAATCATCAAGAAAATGAATCCCGGCATCTGATTTTCCAAATTATCCCCTCCATTTTGATCTTTCCACAACTGGGAAAAGGAAACTCCATATATTTCATTGTATTTGGGGTGATGGTCTATCCTTACATTCCCCATGCTCAACATAATGGAAGTGTTTGATTTGAAAACTTTTCTTAATCTTGTGATGTATTCCTTACGGTCTTCGACTAAGGTCTCGTATTGGCGCCTTTTCGTTGTAGAAGCAACGGTTTCCTTACTGCCATTGGGCTTATGTTTTCTTGTCTCTGTGATAATCAAAGATTTATCACTAAAGAAATTTTCAATATACTTAATCCTTTTTTTCTCGTATGCCGCTTCGTATGTTTCAAGGAAATCCTCAATGACAATACGTCTTTTTGCTTCTATGTATTCGTCATATTCTTGGGCGGAGATGGAACCCCCACCAAGTATTAATAGTAAAAAAGAAATGTACTTTTTCATAATAATTCCTTTATTAAAATATTATAACGAGTCTTTGTCCAGCTCCCCGCCTATTGACAAAAGGAGCATCATGATATCTAGTTGATACTTTCATGTCGAGAAATTCTTGCGTGCGAAAATCCCCACCACGAAGAACTCGATTGTAACCTTTATTTGGTCCTTTAGGATTATTAACATTCTCGTGAGGATATAATTCAAAAAAGTCGGAACACCACTCACTGACATTACCTGTCATGTCGTATAATCCTAATTCATTGCTTCTTTTTCCACCAACATCATGAGCAGAAGTCAATTCGTCAAAAGATGTCCACCCGACTTCTGTAGCATCAAAGGAATGACCTGAGAAAATATAGTGATGACTCTTATTTCCTCCCCTTGCGGCATACTCCCATTGTGCCTCTGTAGGTAGTGAAAAATGAAGTCCTGTTATGGCAGAGAGAGTATCTGCAAATGAGTTTGCGTCTTCCCATGAAAGCATATCCATTGCCTTCTCATCCCCATCAGCAATACACTTTCCTTCTGTAGGCAAAAATGCCTTCCATTGTTTCTGTGTTACTTCATATTTGCAGATATAATAATTATCCAACTCTACTTCATGAACAATACTGCTTAGACTGTCCTGTTCAGTTAAAAAATCAGTCATCTCAGATGTATTACCCATTAAAAATTTTCCTCCTTCAACTAATATCATGTTGTCTAAGATTGAAGTTAAGGCTTCTTCTTGAGATGATGAGAGTCCTTTGGCATTGACATGCAAACCTTGCTTATCATATGTAAAACTGTGCATATGTTTAGTAATAATAGGAAATAGGATAGAAACCAGTGATATCAATAAGATTGATACAATGCCAGTGATGATAGACTTCTTGAAATGTCTAATCTTGGCTTTTACGGAAGAGCCTTTTTGCTCTAATTGAACATCTCTTCCGATAGAAAGAGACACTGCTTTTACCAAATCATTAAATTTCGTCTTATAATCAGGATACGCATCAATCCAATGCCTTTGATTTAGCATCACCCGTGTTTGGCCTTTCAGTGGTGTTTGGTCAAGTCTAAAAGGTATAATTATCTTTTGTTCCTCAAAAGCGACGTTTAATTCCCCATTCACCCATTGTGATGATGCCGCTGTCTCAGAAAACAAAACAACAGTAATTTTACAAAATTTAATAGCGTTATCTATTACGTCTCCGTATTGAGAGCCATAGGGTATGTCCCTTGGGGCCATCCAACACTTTATTTCGTTTTCTTCCAAAACGTGACAAATTGCTTGTGCAGCTTCCTTGTCTTGGCTTGAATAACTTATAAAAACATCATGATTCATAACATTTAATATCTTTATTATGTCGAACTCAAGTTTTGTTGACGAGCCTTATGATGTCTAGGTTGTAGGTAGTGAGTTCGATGAAAGGTGTATAGAATAAATAGTTAATGCTTAGGTTGTTAGCGAAAATTATAGTAACATTGTATTTTGTCGACAAATATAACTATATAATTACGCTAATGTTTTCAAAAAGCAAATATATAGTTTTTTTCTGTCTGCCACATGACTTTGGGAAGATTTTTGATACAATAATGGAGAAATCCTCCTATTCGCCAAATAATAATTCAAATGAACCAATAAAAATATCATCCACATGGCTGGCGGGTCTGCTTTAGAGTCCCATTAGTACCAACAGTTTGGATAACTATAAATTCGATACATGAGCTGAAGTTATATTTTTGTTAATCGAAGTTGTTTCCATTTTCCAAATATAAAATCTTCTGTATAACAATCAATAGATTCAGTATGTGTTTCATGATTGTGGCTTATTTCCACCTTGTTCCCTTGCCGTGATCCGCACCGTTTGCATGGCTGACTGTTGCCGCCGTACTTCACGCTTTTTACCTTGCGAAGGTAGAGCCTCACGAACTTGATGCAAGCACCTGGCCTGTGGCCGTTATCACTTCACCTTTCCCAGCGGCAGCCTTCCGCAGATTGCAGACGTTGTTTGCAGTCTGGGTATTCCGCAAGAAAAGTCTCGCGATTGCTTGCATACGGCATCCGTTGGAGGCTCTCTTTCCGCTTGCAAGTAAAAAGGCTATACGGCGATGCAAAAGTCGATGTAAAAAAAAGTGCGGACACGGGGAACAAGGACATAGTAAAAAGGCTTCCGGCTCAGTCAAGCCGATATAAAAGCCAAACAACCTGACCAGCACACCCCGACGAAGCATCGACAACCTGAGACAACCATATACAAGGAAACGGCAGACCAACCAACTGCCACTAAAACAACATCCATCATGAATAGAATGACAGAACAGGAACTAATCCAGTTCGTTGACAAGTACGGCGATGACAACGACCTTTACGCATACAATGAGCTTGGAGTGCCAGAGGAAGCGAGAAAGTACCTTGTCTTCGACAATGAATGCGGATGCACCTATAACGTCGGTCAGCACCTGTGGGAAACAGCCATGTACCAGGCACTGTACATAGACGAGGACAATACCCTGCAGGTAGTACTCTTCTATAACTTGGGGAAGGAATACGATGATGCAGGAAGCGAGTTCGACATCTATCCTTTCTCCTCTCTTCTTCTTAAGGAACGTCAAACCATCATCCACTCACTCAAACATCTTCAGACATCATGAAACTCATCACAACAATACTTTGGCGGTCGATGCACCCACCATGATGCCTTGGTGAGGTGACCTATAAAGGCTCATCCGTAGTTAAAGAATGTTAAAGTCATTTTTCGTTTGAATGGCTGAAATGGTAAAATTCTTTGATGGTTTTAGCCAATATAATTCATAGGGATAAAAAACTTTGACATTACTCATTTCAGCTCTAAAATGGCTGATTTGGAGTGTATTGGGAAAGTGGATAACTTTGCTGTCGTGACATGAAATTGATTAAGAACCTAAAAAGAAAGTGACATGAAAAGATTTGTATTTTTAATGGCTGCCATGGTGACGATGACACTGGCGGCGCAGGAAGTCAAGGTGGCAGAACCTGAGTTTGTGGGCAGTTACTGTATCTTGACCAGTGATTCCACCTACGAGACGCTTCCCAAAGAAAACGGAACAATCGGCAAGCACAAGAACAAGACCAGGAAGATCGCCCGATTCATCGGCGGTGCGGCGCAGGCCGTGGGTGGTCTCGGTGTGTTGGGACTGGCTACGCACGGAGGCTCGTACAATGGTTACTCCAATGCCGTGAAAACCATTCAGGGCGCATCAGCCGTGGGGAGTGTCGCTGGAGCGACAAGCGCACTGGCCAGTGCTGAAGGCATGGACATCGTGTTCAGCGGTGCCAAGTCTGCCTATACGGTGGCTAATGCCAGTAAGGGTGTACGTATCGTGGTGAGAGGTGAGGATAACGACACAGACCCCATGGACTGTTATCGCATCGTGAGGTTCAGCACTACCAAGAAAGACCGCAGGGTACAGTGGATGGAAATCAGTCCCGCCCTACTCGGCTCCCAAAAGGTGACGGACAAGGGATATGTCAACTTCGTGGGACATAAGTACGGTGAGAAGTCATATCTGATAGAGATTCCGTCTGACGAGCTGACTTCTGGTGAGTACGGCGTGTTCTTCATGAACATAGCCACAGCATTGAGCATTCCTGTAGGCACGTTCAGCGTGAAATGACAGGAGAAGAGAAACAAATAACGGATTAACAACTTAAAAACTTTGAGACTATGGAGATTCTATTGGTTATCATACTTTTGGGCTGGCTGTTTGGTGGCAGTAGCAACGACAGCCGTAATGACTACGAGAAGCGTAGGGATGATGAGTTCTGGGGACGTTGCTGGGACGAAGACCATAACGGATGATAGGATGTGACCCTGTTTTTCTGAGATTCGTGAAAAGACAAAATGAATCTATAAATCATATACCCAAACAAATGAAGATAAGACATTTACATATTATTACAGCCTTGTCATTGACAAGTTCATTGTTGACGAGTACGGCATACGCACAGTCGTCCTTAATGCTGAATAACTATCCACCGATGAATACCTCGGTACAGTTGGAAAGTTCCAATCTGCCCCTTGTCTGGATCACCACAACGGGTATGCTGAGCCGTACTGAGCGTTCGTTGGGACACATGACAGTCATCAACAACAACGATGGTGTGAACTACAGCGATACCGACGCTTACCCAGACCAAAATGTCGAGTTCGACGGTCCTATAGCCATCAAGTGGCGCGGAAGTTCCTCTTTCGGCAACGACGACACGCAGACCAAGAAACCGATGTCGGTCAAACTCTTGAAGACCGAGGACCTTTCCGGCAAGAAAGACAAGGTGGCGTTATTGGGAATGGGCAAGGACAGTGACTGGTGTTTCCTCGCACCATGGGAGGATAGGAGTTATGTCCGTGACGTGCTGTCCATGCAACTCGCACGTGGTGGCTATGCCTTTGTGCCGCAAATGAGATACTGTGAGGTTTTTATGGACGGTATCTATTACGGTGTCTTCATTCTCTGTGAACGGGCATCGAAAGGCAGCAAACGCCTTGACATCTGGGACTATGGTATGGATGGGGACGACAATCCTATCGACGATTCGACAGGTGACTTCCATGTGGAGATTGACCGCCCGGAACACAACAAGACCCATGAGGTGGAACCGCACTACACATCCAAGTACCATCCTGTTCGTGCGGACGGTACAGACATTACGGACAGGTACATCACCTATCAGTATAAAGATCCCGAAGAGGAAGACTTCGCTGACCTGCCAGGTGCTCGGGAAGCCCTCCACCAGGCCATCGACGACATGGAGGATGCCTTCGCCTCTGAGAACTATCAAGATTTGTACGCAGACTTCATTGACGTGGAATCATGGATGGACTATGAGATTGCCCAGGAAGTGGGTAATAACATCGACGCTTACCGTCTCAGCACTCCTCTTTGGAAGCACAGCAAGACTCACGCTCTTTCCACTGGTGGCAACGACAAGTGGAAAATGGCGCTTTGGGACTTCAACCGAGCATACGGAAACAATATCTCCACTGCGTTTCAGCCCTCTCGCGCCGACTGGAGATATACTGCCAACGACATGATGGTTGCATATACAGGATGGAAAGAAATGCAGCTCATCCCATTCTACTGGCAGAAACTGATGGAAGATGAGGGATATGTCAACAAGCTCAAGGCGCGTTACACGCTCCGACGTATGGGTGCTTACAGCGACTCCCGAATAGACGAGATATGTGACTCGATACATTCGATACTCAGCCAAGGCAGCCAGAATCGTGACAATCAAGCGTGGGGAAACAGGTTCAGTGCTTGGGAATCGCAGATAAGCAGCGTGAAGCAGTTTGCCAAGACCCGTTTGGCATGGATGGATGAACGCTGGTACGACCCTTCATTGTTGACTGATGTTACACTCGCTGGCACCACTTTGTGGCATGATGGGGCATGGAACACCATCTGCCTCCCGTTCCGTCTGAATAGTCTTAAAGACACTCCGCTTGCAGATGCTACGGTGAGATCACTCGTCAGTTCGGACTTCAGCGATGGAACACTGACGCTCAATTTCACGAAGAAATCGGTTAACTCCATGGAGGCAGGAAGACCGTACATCGTGAAATGGGATAGCGGTGAGCCTATTGAAAACCCTGTGTTTGTGAATGCCATCACAACGGAACGCCTCTCTCCGATTGAGACAGACTACGTTGACTTCATCGGCGCATTCTCAACTGTGGATCTTACGGCTAACGACAAGAGCGTGCTTTATTTGGGTGACGGCAACACACTTTACTACCCAAACGCCGACTTGGCCATTGGTGCTTACCACGCTTATTTCAAGCTCAAAAGCATCATTGCTGGCGACATTTCATCCGAGGTTAACGTTGTCATGGACTTCGGCGACAGTACTACAGCCATCATGTCCATTGAACATTCACCATTGACCATTGACCATTCAGATGACAACTGGTTTACCATTGACGGTCGGAAATTGCAAGGCAAGCCTTCGCAACGTGGCATCTACATCCACAATGGGCAAAAGGTTGTTGTACAATAATCCTACTAATTTATACTCATCATGACTGCAATCCAGAGTATAAAACTTGTGCTCGACGAATGCGAGGTAATTGAGCTTTGCACTTATAAATGATTATTTGATTCAAGTTTTTGTATATATCTAAATATTTGTATAATTTTGTACAGTGGTGGTACATGGCTTGATTGAATCACCTATTCACATAACTTCGGTTGATGATGATAGATGCAATGTATCGCTTTAGAAAAATAATAACTATTTGTTTTATTGACGGCAATTTCTGCCAACTGATTGATTATGAAGAAGAAATATCCAATTAGTACGACCAACATCATTCATCATTGCATTCGACGTTTTTTGACGTTATTTGTCCTTATAGTGGTTTCATTCATACATTCTAATGCTCAAGCACCACTTGATGAGTCTGAAATTTATGAAAGGATCATGCAACGAAAGAATCAGTTTGGTTATAAAGAAGGCACACCTTGGGACAACTCCCAGTTATACGTAAATAAGGTTGAATATGATGGGTATGCTCCAGGATATTTTCGAGGGTATGGCTGTTTTGGTTTTATGCTCGACATGATGGAATATGCCTCCAATTACGAATACCCAATTCGTACAGTTAAAGGAAGATACGACGACTTGCCAGAGATACATATAGGTGACGGTGTGCGCATCAACTTCGATGAGCATTCAGTTGTAGTGATTGGAAAAAACAAAAAAGGTACAGTTATAACGGTTGTAGAGGGCAACTTCAATAATTCTGTACATTGGGGTAGGGAGATTGACATTTCCAATCGTGACAGTGGATTCCGTTATATAGCAACCTTTTGGCCCGAAAACCTAACAGGTATAACCGAAAAAGAAGCCAACCACATCCGTGACATCACAGTTTATAATCTCTCTGGCATATTGATGAAAAGTGTGCAACAAACAGAAATACCTGCAAATGCTGTCTTGAAAGATTTACCTCAAGGCACCTACATTGTGAAAGACGGAACGAAAACTTACAAGGTCTTCAATAAAGGAAGCTGAAACGTGTTCCCCTCTATACTTGCAGCAGATAGAGGAAGTGTTAGAATCATAGCTTTTTATTGGTTCTTCGATAGGTCCACCTACATTCATCATTGGACATGCTTTTAGTCCACAGATGCCGTATTCCTTTGCCAATTCCTCATTTAGCATCGTTTTGAGGATGGAAATTTTCACTTTGGGTTGGTTTCACTGATTGGGGCAAGGATGCACTATCTGGAGACCGGGCGAACGCTCCGACCGAGGTCGCGGAGGCCGTAGTAGTAGTCCTGTTCGAAGTCGAGGTAGTAGGCGCTGCTGTCGTGGCCAGTGCTCCAGGTCGAAGACCAGTAGTAGCCACCGTAGCCATCAGTGTAGAGGCTGCCGTGCCAGCGGTATCCTGAGGCAGGTATGAACACCTTGCCACCGTTAGGACCTGTGAATTCCCTACCATAAACGCCATTGACCGAGATCCACTGTCTCGGGCTGTTGTTGAGCAGTTCCTGAATCTGCTCCAGCGAAGGCATGCGCCAACTGCCACCCCATTTCACATGGGCAACGTCGGAAGAGGTGCCGGCGATGTCGGAACCAAGATTCTTATAGCTGTCAGTTGAACGGTCATAGTATTTATAGTTCTCCCATGTGTAACCCGATTTCTCACTTGTCTCTCCCCAGGCATAGTAACCACCATAGCCCTCAGGTCTTGAAGCACCCACATTGCAGCATGCCCATTTTGTGCCTGATGGCAGGCCAAGGTCGATGGAATGTGGGTGGTTGTCGTCGGGACAAGTTGAATAGGATTTTTCTTGATTCACACATGAAATGCTAACGATAGAAGAAATTGGAATCTGATACTTTGTGTAACCTGTATGGATTACTTGGGTGACTATATTATCATGATAGACCGAATCCACATCGTAGTTGGAGAAGGTGATGCTATCTACATTGTCCTTTCCAAGATAAAGGAGCTCTCCATCATTAAAATGCAAATAAAGGTTTTGGGCAAACAAAGAAGAAGTGCAAGCCAACAGAACAACAATAGATATTAGGCGAGGTATAAAAGTCTTTTTCATGGCCGTACATATTTAGATGTTTTACCATTAACGTTGAGCAGATAGATTCCCTTAGAAAGGGCGGAGAGAGGAAGTGCAAAACCATTGGAAGTTGCGGAGAGCCGCACGGGCACACGAACACCATTGGTGTTATAGACAGACACTTGGTCGGTGGAAGATATGCCATGGAACACAAGACGGTCACCCTCTTGACTATAGTCTGCATCCTGTCGTGGGGAGTCGATGCCAGTCCCTTCGCCCTTGTAGGAGAAACGGACAATATCATCTTTAGAAAACTCCATATTGAGTACTGTGGACATGATAAAAATCTTGTCACCCGAGAACTCGATGCGTGGACGAAGGTAGAGTTCCACATCAGTGGTAGTGCCGTCGGCATGCCACAACACGAGTGTAGCATTGGTTTGGGCCGACAGCCGCAGGCAGCCGACGTTCAGGAGAAGAAAGAATGTCAGTAGTTTTCGCATTGCTATGTAGGTTAAGATGATTATCGTATGAAATCTTACATTATGCAAAAATAATCAGAATAATTAACGATTTAGTCCCTTTAAGCGTTAAAATCCGTTAATTAATTTGTTTTCCTATTGCTATTTGCATGCGAGAGATTTAAGGTGCCCCACATTTATTCCCTGTCCAGATTATCCATGCCAGGGTGTTAATACATCTTAGGATAAGGAAGGGAGGAATGATTTTCTCTCTTCCTTTTCTGTCTAGAAGAACGATTCTTCAAAATAGTATATCACTCTGAACCCGGTAACTCCAAGGGGAACGTGGCTGAAGTCTTCCAATTCAAGGTCATCGTACATACTCTCCACATCTGGATAGAACCCGATTGTGGCATCATCAACTGTGAAGACATACCTCTTTATCGCTTTGGTGTATGGGTTGTTGTAAATGATTTCCACTTTCTCAAATCTTAGGGCATCGCCCTCGTGGACTGTTCCTAAGATATTCTCTTTATCTGTATAATCTCTCCATTTCGGGAAAAACACCTCCATGTTCTCTTCGTTGGTGATGATTGCTACATATTCACCATCATGGTCCTCGAAGATTTCCTTATACTCCTTGTAATCCACGACGACTCTCAACGTATTTCTGTTTGCTGATACTTCCATTGTATTTATTTATGCCAGTTCTTAATTGTCCAGACCACAACACCCCAGACTTCAAAGTTGTCATCTGGATAGACTTTGATAGGTTGATAGTCCTTGTTGGCAGGACGAAGTTCTATATAACCATCCTTTGAATGGGAGAGATCGAGGAACTTGATGGTGAACTCCTCATTGATAAATCCCACCACAATGTCACCATTATGTGGCTCGATGGAGCGGTCAATGACAGCGATGTCTCCGTCACTGATACCTGCTTCTATCATGGAGTCACCCACCACACGACCATAGAAGGTAGCTTCGGGATGTTGAATGAGGTCTCTATTGAAGTCTAAAGTGTCATGCCTGTAGTCATCAGCGGGCGAAGGAAAGCCAGCCTTAATCGCCTGAGCGAATATTAGGTCAAGTTTCTTTTTGAAATCACTTCCTATGATATTAAGATTTGTCATTGTGATAGAGTGTTTGATGGTTTTTCCCATTGTCGTTTGGTATTCTAATGCCGTGATTTATTTAAGTTCTATTTGGCGTAGTCTCAGCAGAGAACATTTCTATGTGAGGCTTCGATGCAAAATTAGCACAACTTTTCCATTTCTCGTGCATTTTAGTGAATAATCTTGGAAACAACTTGAAACAACTTAGTGCAGGACTGTTGATGTTTCCTTCAGTGACACGATGCAGTCTCATAAAAACGCATAGAGACGGGCGAACCCGTCTCTATGCACGTATTAAAACTTAGATTATAACATACTGACGCTGAAGCGTCTTTCTTAATAACCGAGGGTCGGCACGACCTTCGGTTCAAATAGCGACTCACCTGGGGGCCTGCGCCCCACGGCCAACCCGCCCGCCGACAACGCCGAGTGGAAACGGGGGGCAAGGGGAAAGGATGCATTAATTTCTGACAACTGGACGACCGCTCGGAGTGCTGCTGCGGATGAAGTTGCCCCGGTCGGCGTAGCCCGAGCGGAAGAACAGGTAGCAGGCGTAGTACGAGTACGACGGGGCCTGCGTGGACGACCAGTAGTAGCCGTTCGAGCCTGCGTGGAGGAGATTCTCATCCCAGCGGCAGCCCGCCGCTGGCAAGAAGATGCTGTTGCCGTTAGAACCCGTGAACAGCGTGCCGTTAACACCATTCTGCGTAGTCCATATATGTGTGGTATTATTCAGCAGTTCATCAATCTGGCCTTGTGTCGGCATCTTCCAGTCGCCACCCCACTTCACGTGGGCAACGTCGTATTTAGTGCCGGCGATATCAGAACCAAGGTCGCGGTAGGTTGAAGA
>JAEEGL016718260.1_pt1 | contig 15838 bp, 11 predicted proteins | sample 9134231 | NCBI WGS metagenome assembly JAEEGL01 (sample SAMN16246548, study PRJNA631951) | gut metagenome | biome: gut microbiome; feature: rumen; material: fiber-attached | host: Bos | place: Iran: Karaj | collected 2018-10
ATCATCAGATACAACTTCTGGAGCGAGATCGGCTCACCGCGCGGGCACGGCAACGCGGCGGTGTACTTCGACGACGGTGACGGCGGAGACTTCGTCATCGGCAACGTGTTCTACCGCTGCGGCGAGCCGGGCTTCGGCGGATTCGGCACGGTGTTCTGTCACGGCGGATACTCAAACATCGTGGAGAACTGCATATTCGTGGAGTGCAAGCGCCCGCTCGGCTCCAGCCCGTGGAACCAGAAGCGGTGGGGCGATTTCCTCCAGTCGCAGCTGGAGAAGACGCGTCTCTTGAAGGAGGTGGACATACGTCTGCCGCCTTACACCACGAAGTATCCAGAGCTCGTCGGCTATCTTGACCCACAGCCGGACGCGATACGCTGGAACGCCGCGTTCAACAATGCTTTCGTGAACTGTCCGCTGGAGCTGCCCGGCCGCAAGCCGGGCGAGAAGCGCCCTGGGATAATCTCGGGCCGCTGGTTCACGAACTCCACGGACGTCGTGTTCTCCGCCGATCCCGGCTTCTACGACATGCGCGGCAAGGACTTCCGCCTCTTCGAGAACGCCGAGCTCTACAGGAGGATCCCCGGTTTCAAGCAGATACCGTTCGAGAAGATCGGTCTCCTGACCAAGAGGAGTCTATAAAGAAAGAAGGCATGTAGGTGATGGCAGAGAATATTCGCCACTTCAAGGATGAACAGGACTACAGAGAGCATTTCGTTGTCCAGGATGAGATAGACAAGTACCTCCCAGGCGGGAAGCACTTCATAGACGATGCGCTGATAAACCGCACGCTCGAAGAAGCCGACGCCAAGCCCGTGGATCCAGAGCGCATCCGCGCCATAATCGCGAAGAGCGAGGAGACTTGCGAGACGCTAGAGCCCGCCGAGGTGGCGCAGCTCATGCGCGTCACGGACAAGGACCTCTTCGAGGAGATGCGTGCCGCGGCCGACCGCATCAAGAAGAAGGTCTATGACAACCGCATCGTGATGTTCGCACCCCTCTACGTCTCGAACCTCTGTGTGAACGCCTGCAAGTACTGCGGATTCCGCGAGGGGAACGCCCTCCAGCTCCGGCGCATGCTCACGATGGACGAGATCCGCGAAGAGGTGGACGTCCTGGCAGGGCGCATCGGGCACAAGCGCCTCATCGCCGTGTACGGCGAACATCCCAAGACCTCCACGGAGTATATCGCCGACTCCATCCGCACCATCTACTCCCGCCAGGTCCCCGCTCCGAAGAGCGGCTGCAAGGTGGGCATACGGCGCGTGAACGTGAACGCCGCCCCGCTGCCGGTCGCCGACCTCAAGGTGCTGCACGAGGTGGGGATCGGGACCTTCCAGGTGTTCCAGGAGACGTACAACCGCAAGCTGTACGAGCAGATGCACCCGGCGTGGTCAGTGAAGGGCAACTACGACTGGCGCACCACGTGCTTCCACCGCTGCATGGAGGCGGGGGTGGATGACGTCGGGTTCGGGGTCCTCTACGGGCTTTGCGACTGGCGGTACGAGGTGCTGGCGACGATCCTCCACGCGCGCGACCTCGAGAAGTGGTTCAACATCGGTCCGCACACGATCTCCTTCCCGCGGCTCGAGCCCGCGAGCGGCACGCGCGTCCCCGAGGAGAGCCCGTGGCTCATCGACGACGAGACGTTCGCCCGCATCCTCGTCATAATGCGCCTCTCCGTCCCCTACACCGGCATGATCGTGACGGCGCGCGAGTCGCCCGAGAGCCGCAACCGCGCGCTTGGCTGCGGCATGACGCAGCTCGACTGCTCCAGCAACATCGCCATCAAGGGCTACAGCGACTTCGACGACGAGGCCCACCAGGAGAAGGACCGCCAGCAGTTCATGCTGGGCGACAACCGCTCCATCGACGAGATGGTCCGCTACCTCGCCTCGCGCGGCACGATCACGTCGTTCTGCACTGCGGGCTACCGCTGCGGGCGCACAGGCGGCTGCATCATGGACGCGCTCAAGACGGGCCGCGAGGGCAAGTTCTGTAAGATCAACGCGGTCCTCACCTTCCGCGAATGGCTCGACGACTTCGCCTCCCCCGAGACGAAGGCCATAGGCGAGACGCTCATCGCGAAGGAGCTCGCGGGAATCAAGGAGTGGCTCCCCAAGTTCTACCCCAACGTGCTCAAGCAGTACGAGGCCACATGCCGCGGCGAGCGCGACCTGTTCTTCTGAGGAGGCGATGAGAGGCCCGGCGCGCAGAATCCTAAGCATGGCGACCATCGCCCTCGCCGCGTGCGCCGGCGCCGTGGACGTCACGTTCCTGATGTGCTACCGGCCCGACCATCCGGAAGATCCGTCCACGAAGCAGCTTCTGCGCTTCTCCGCGGCGCATCCCGAGATACGCCCGCTTCAGTGGGGCGGGCTCGCACTCCCTGGGGCGGGTGGGCGCTCGCAGTTCATGCTCGCGATGGCCGGCGGCTCCGCGCCCGACGTCTACAAGGCCTGGTTCCACATCCTGCGCCATGACATCGACGAGGGTTTCTGCTATCCCCTCAACGAATGGCTGGGCGACGACCTCGACGGCGACGGGAAGCTCTCCGACGCCGAGGCGAAGTGGCCCGGCTGGAAGGACGTGCCGCCGCTCTGGCGCGAGGTGGCCACGAAGAACGGCAAGGTGTACGCAGTGCCCGTCGCGGGCGTGGCCTATTACGGGATACTCTACCGCAAGGATCTCGTGAAGGCCGCCGGGATGGACCCTGAAAGACCGCCCGCGACATGGGACGAGTTCGAGGAATGGTGCGTGAAGCTGACGTTCGCGGACAAGACGATCCCCGGCGCGTCCGTGCAGCGTGGCCAGCGCGCGTTCGGGATCGAGAACCGCCCCTGGGGCTTCCTCCCTTGGGTGGGCGCCGCGGGCGGCGACGTGGTGCGCAAGGTGAAGCGTCCTGGCGGCGCTGAGGCGTGGGAGGCGTGCTTCGATTCGCCAGAATGCCTGCGCGCCGCCGAGTTCCTCAAGCGTCTCATTGCGCGCGGGGTGGTGCGCGCGCTGCCGCATCTCTCGCTCTCGAACGAGGTGGCAGACATGTTCGTTCAGGGCGAGATAGTCTCCGTCTTCGGCGGCGAAGACCTCGTGGCCTACCTCACAGAGAACCTCAACTTCCCCGCCGAGCAGATAGGCCTCATGCCGTTCCCGGCGGCGGATTCGTCGTGCCGCCCGGTCCTTCAGGCGCACAAGCACTTCTACGCGCTCACGGAGGGCGTGGGCCGCCGTCCCAAGGAGGAGCGCGACGCGGTGTGGGCGTGCGTGAACGAGCTGGCCTCGCCGGAGGTGTATGACGAGACGGTGCGCAAGAACGTCGCCGAGGGGCGCGCGCGCTGGTGCCTGCCGTCCGACCTCGAGCGCCTCGGCTTCAAGGAGCATCTCGCCGAGGTGCCGACTGGCATCCGGCAGATGTACGCGGACCTCGCGGCGGGCCGCATCCGCGCCGTCACCGAGCCGCACGTCGGCTTCTGGCAGGGCGCGAGCGACCTGGTGCAGCGCCGGTTTCTGGGGCTGCTCCTCTCCGACGCCGGAAAGGATCTGGACTGCAAGGCGGCCCTCGCCTCCGTCACCGTCGACGCCAACCGTGGCCTCATGTTCGCCGCCGACAAGAGCGCGGTCGAGGCCAAGCGCCCCGTCGCGCGAGTCGTCCTCGGCGTGGTGCTCATCACCGCGCTCATTTGCGGATGGCTGGTCTTCTCGAACGGGCGGAGGAGGACAACAGGAGAAGAGGACAGCAGGAGGGAAGGACGGAACGACGCGAGCCGGGCTACGGGTTCCGCGAGACTTGCCCCCTGGCTTTTCCTTCTGCCGGCGGTGGCGTCGATCGCGCTCTGGAGCTACTATCCGCTCATTCGCGGCGCGGTGATGGCGTTCCAGGACTACAGGATCGTGGGGGCGTCGGCGTGGGAGGGGCTGGACAACTTCATACGCGTCGCATCCGATCCCGGCTTCTGGAAGGCGTGGGGTCGGACGTTCGAATACGTGGCGATCACGCTCGTCCTGGGTTTCACGGCGCCCGTGCTGCTGGCGGTGCTGCTCTGCGAGATCCCGCGCGGCAAGGTGTTTTTTCGATTTGTGTATTTCCTCCCGCACCTCACGAGTGCGCTTGTGGTGACGCTTCTCTGGAAGCTGATGTTCGACCCGACGGAGAACGGGATGCTGAACCAGGCGCTGGCGGCGTTCGGCATCGCGCGGCACACATGGCTGCAGGATCCGTCGTGGGCGATGGTGTGCTGCATCGTGCCGGGGGTATGGGCCTCGGCGGGGATGGCCTCGCTCATCTACATTGCGGCGCTGGGGAGCCTGCCGCCCGACTACTATGAGGCGGCAGCGATAGACGGCGCGGGGATACTCGGCCGTTTCCGGCACGTGGTGTTCCCGCAGCTTGCGCCGTTGATGGTGATAAACTTCGTCGGGGCGTTCATCGCGGCGTTCCAGGGTATGGGGTCCATCTTCCTGCTCACGTTCGGCGGACCGGGCGACGCCACGAACGTCCTTTCGCTCATGATCTGGAAGGAGGCGTATAACAACCTACGTTTCTCCACGGCAACGACGATGGCGTGGTTTCTGGGGACTGCCCTCGTGGCATTCACCTACTTCCAGATACGCTTCCTCAGGCGCGTCGAGTTCCGCCAGGCATCCGCAAACTGAAGTGAAGACTTGCTCTTTAGATGTCAGAACGAGCTTGCCAGTTCTCCTACACCATCATAAAAGGAAACACACAGACAACAAAAGCGAAAGGAAACGACAATGAAGACTCTACATACGACACTGGCATTGACCGTGGTATTTGCAATAGTGCAGGCGGGATCGCTTTGCGCGAGCACGAAATCATCGCCTGGCGTGGCTGATCAGGCGGCGGTCGATGATTCGCAATGGCGAGGCGGACCTTCTGAGGCCTGGTTCGTGAACTGGGACAAGGCGCTTGCTGAGGCGAAGAAGACCGGCAAGCCCCTCTTCCTGCTCAACACCGGAAGCGATTGGTGCGGCTGGTGCAAGCGCCTCAAGGCCGAAGTGCTCGACAAGCCGGAGTTTGCCGAGTTCGCGAGCAAGAATCTTGTGCTTGTGTATCTGGACAGTCCCAGCCGCAATCCCCTCGGCAAGGCGCAGAAAGAGCACAACAAGCAGATCGTCAAGGCGCTGCCTTTCGGCGGCGGCGTTCCGCACGTGCTTGTCGTGAACGGCAAAGGCGAGAAGCTTGGGGCGATCGGCGGTGGCGGAATCGCCCTCGACAAGTATCTCGAGCGGCTGCGCGGCATCCTCGCCGCCAAGGGTGAGAAGATCAACGGGGAGAGCGCGGCGACGCTCTTCTCCGAGGGCTACGCCAAGATGGCCGAGGCCATCGCCGCCAGGCGCGCTGCGCTGCCGCCCGTCACGAAGGAGGACTTCAAGGCCGTGCTTACGGGCGTGGCCGTAGTGGATTCCCAACGCCGCCACAAGCACGACGAGGCGGTCTTCGTTCCGCCGGAGACGAAGCTGGAGGTCCCTTACGGCAAGACGGTTCTCTTCCGCGTGGAATACGATTTTCCGGAAGGCTATGGCGCGCGCGTGTGGGTGCGTGACAGCTGGCCGAACGAACAGCGCCGCAATTCGTACTATTTCGGATCCAACCCTTCCGGCAACTACACGGGGAAGGGAACGGCATACGGATTCCTGTCGCTCCTGGATCGCGGCAAGTCATGCAGACTGGAGAAGGTTGTTGTGCGGACGCAGTCCGACCCAGAGCTCGACGAGTGGCCAAGAGGATGGGAGATTTCGGAGGCGGCCGTGGATCTTGACTTCAAGGAGAAGCCCGAAGATTGGGAGGCGCAACAGGATGCGGCGGCGCCAGAGGTGTCCAAGAGCGTGCCAAAGGGCTGGATCGAGGATTTCGAGGCGGCGAAGCAGCAGGCGGCGAAGGAGGGCAAACTCATGTTGATCGACTTTTCCGGATCTGATTGGTGCGGCTGGTGCAGGAAGATGGACGAGGAGGTGTTCTCGCAGCCGAAGTTCGTGCGGGATGCGTCGAAGAAATACGTGCTGGTTATGATCGACAGTCCCCGCGACAAGTCAATTCTCTCCAAGGTGGCCCGCAAGCAGAACCAGAAACTTGTGGAGAAATACTCTGTGAGCGGTTTCCCGACGGTGGTGATCGCGAATCCGGAAGGGGAGAAGATCGGTGGTCATTCCGGCTACCGCGCCGGAGGGCCCAAGGCCTACATCAAGCACCTTCGCGAGCTGACGCGCGGCGTGAAGTGGCCTAAGAAGGCCAAGTGACAAGTAGGTGGTTGTCTTATGGGGTCTGAAGGCAAGATAGTTGAGTTCCTTCTGGGTGTAGGCGATTGTATAGGTGGCTATACAATTGAGCGCTTGCTCGGAAAGGGTGGCATGGGGGCCGTGTACCTTGTCCACGCTTCCGATGGCAGAAGGTACGCCCTCAAGGTGATGAGGCTGGACGATGGCGACGCACGCGGATTCCGCGCCAGATTCGCACGTGAGGCCGAGTTCGCAATGAATATCCGCCATAGGAATCTTGTGGCAGTTCATGCGTCCGGCGAGGATGAGAAGACTGGTTATTGCTATCTTGTGATGGATTATATGCCTGGTGGCAGCCTGGCGGATCGCCTGGCGAAGAAACGCGCCCTTTCCGTTGACGAGGCCATACTGATAGTGTCCCGGATCGCGGACGCCCTGGACGTAGCGCATCTCAATGGTGTGATCCACCGCGATATAAAGCCCGACAACATCCTTTTCGCCGCCGACGGCACCCCCAAGCTGGCCGATCTTGGGGTCGCCAAGTTTGAGGATCGCAAGACAACGCTCACAACCACCGGCATGGTGATAGGGACGCCTGCCTACATGGCTCCTGAGCAGATGATGGATTCGCGCCACATCGACGGCCGGGCGGACACCTACGCCCTGGGCGTGGTTCTTTACGAGATGCTTGCCGGCAGGCGCCCCAATGAGGACGACACAGCAGTGGAGCTCATGGCGAAGGCCATCAAGGGCGAGCCTCTGCCAGACATACGCACGTTGAGGCCGGAGGTCTCCGCCGCTGTGGCGTATGTCCTCTCGCTCATGTGCGCGCCGAGACCTGAGGCCCGCCCCGCAACGCTGCGCGATGTCGTCGATCTCTTCAGAAAGGTGTCATTGGGAACGCTGGAGGTTCCGGCGAACATCACCACGGCGCCTGCGCCCGCCGAGCCGGAAACAACAGTTGCCCCTCGCGGACACTTGAAATGGGTTGTGGCGGCAGCCGTCGTCATCATTGCGCTTGGCGGAGCGGCCTTTGGGTGGTGGACGTTGGCGAAGAGAAGGGGCCAAGAGCCGTTGGTGGTGGTTCGCACCGTCACGAATGTGGTTGAACGCACGTCCTTTGTCACAAAGGTTGCAGATGGCAGGAATATGGGGGGCGGTAGAGAAGAGCATCTGCATGTGGCTAGAGCAAAGCATGGCGGAGGAAGGCATTTAGGGGAGGATCCGAATGAATATGGCGACGAAGAAACTTGGCGGACATCGGAAGTTCCCGGCCAAGCGGTTGATCAACCTGCCGCACTGGATGGTGCGCTAGACGAAAGCGGCGATGCCCACGATGGCCCTGGAAGGAAACCGCCTGTGAAGACAAAAGAGCGTACTGGAAGGTCAGGCGGGGGGAATACGTCATCGTACAGCGGTGCCCCAGGAGGAATTCACGATGATCAAGAGGTGGAGTCGGTAATCGGCAAGCTGATGATTTCTGGTGCGGTGAAAGAGATCATTGCGCCGCGCTTGAAAGAGATTCTGTCGAAATAATCTATCTTGATGGATGGGTGGGGGAGACAATGAAGAAGATCATCGCCATAGTCGCGCTCGCAGCCTCCGTGGCCTGCGCGAAGGACAAGATCGGCATCGCCGAACCGTCCGTGGGAAGTCAGCTCACGAAGGACAACGCGCTTGCCATCTGGGACGAGCTTGAAGCCTCGTTCCACAGTGATGAGTACGCGCTCATCTCCCGCGCCGCCATGAAGCAGATCATGACCGAGATCGGGTTCGCCACGAGCTCCGACCTTCTGAACATGAACTCGGCGCAGAAGGCCAAGCTCGGCAAGATCGAGGGGATCAAGTATCTCATCGTGCCTTCTTTGAGAAAGCTGGGCACGCGAATCACCCTCGCGCTCAAGACGGTGGAGACCTCTACTGGCGAGGTGGACCAGGAACGTTCGGCAACGTTAAAGGCGACGTCGCTTGATGAGATATCCGACAAGCTGGAGGTGACTCTTGCGGACATGCTCAGGAACGACAAGAACGGCACCACGGTTGCGCGGTCGTCCAAGAAGTGCGCTCTCCTGACGCCGGTCATCAAGATGGCGCAGTCTCCCGCCAACCTCCAGGGGGACTTCAACACTTGGATGCAGTCTGCACTTCTCGGCAGCGGCATACAGCTCGCGAACCTCGCGGACGTGTCGCGCTTCCAGAAGGCCGGGCTCACGGAGATGACAGACCGCGACTACGCCGTCCTCGGCCGCGAGCTGCGAGTGGCCTGCCTCATCCAGTTCGAGATCACCGAATTCGCAGTCATCGACATTCCGTGGGCCGCTCCCGAGACCGGAGCGAGCGGGCACTCGTTCTCGGGGCAGTTCCGCGCAAGGATGAAGGTCGTCAACGCGAACGACGGTTCTCTCGTGGACGCCTGCCCAATCATGTGGACTGGCGATTTCGGGCGGACGATGAACCCTATCCCGCCTCCTCCTGTCTCGACCTATTACGAGCAGATAATCATGAAGTCCGTGATGGAAGTGATCGTACCCCGCCTGAACCAGGTCCTTCAGGGCCTGAAGGGCAAGTGATCTGCCTGCGTTTCAATACACGCAAGGGGACTCGACATGAACAAGCCCATCAACATTTCATTCGCGCTGCTCGTTGCTGGCCTTCTAGCCGGCGGGTGCTCGACGATCGAGAACAACCATCGCCAGAAGATTCCGCTCATGGCAGCCTGGACGTCCGGCGATTCCGTGACCGCGCAGCAGATCGCTGGTGACAAGGCGCAGTCGCGTGCAGGGACTGGCGATGAGCTCGTCTGGCGTCTCGAGGCCGGCACGCTTGCGTTTACGTTCGGCAAGTACGCTGAGGCATTGGACGAGTTTTCGGCGTCGGAGCGCCTGATCGCGGAGTACGACGAGCGTGCTACCGTGAGCGCTCGCGACGTTGGCTCCGAGGCAGGGGGAGCGCTTTCAAACTTGAACGCGCTCCCATACCGGGGCTGGTGCCGGGACCGCATGGGGCTTGAGATATACAAGTCGCTTGTGTATCTGGGCCAAGGCAGGGAGGACTCCTTCCGGGCCCAGGTGAAGCGTCTGCGTGGCCGTCAGAAGGAGATTCAGGAGGACTACGCGAAGTACTTCGAGCAGGAGAAGGCGCAACTTGACAAGGCGAAGAAGGACAATCCAGACGCAGCCGCCAAGGCTGAGTCGGAAGGGAGCGAGGCGTCGCTTGTCGCGAAGAACCCCAACTACGCGCAGAGCCTTGCCGAGATGCGTGCGGTGGCGCACAAGGGCTATGGCAACTTCCTCAACCCTCTGGCTCTCTACCTCTCCGCCCTCGGCAACATCCGCGATGGCAACTGGGACAATGCGGCGATCGACACCAAGCGCCTACATGAGGCGTTGCCCGCCAATCCGTTCGTGGGAATGTTCCACGCTACGACCCTGCGCAACGCAGGCCGCGAAGTGCCCGCGTCGTTGGCGTCCACGGCGTCATTCCCGTATCCGATGGACCGCGACTGCCTCTATGTGATCTTCGCGAACGGGCAGGGCGCAAACTTTCTGCAGCAGGACATCAAGTGGCCCATCATGGTCGCTTGGCCGGTATGCGAGTTCCATCCGTCAGCCTACTCCGGGGCGCAGATAGTGGCAGGCGGGCAGACCGTCACCACGGCGCCGCTCGCGGACATGGACGCAATCCTTGCCGAGGAGTTCGACCAACGCCTCCCCGGCATAATTACCCGCACGATAATCTCCACGTTAATCAAGGAGGGCGCGTATCGCGGCGGGCAGGTGGCCGCCATCGCCGCCAACAACGACTGGCGTGTGCAGGCGATAACCTTTGCCGCGGTGACGGTGGTTGGGACAACCTACCGCTACGCGATGAACACGGCGGACACGCGCTCCTGGGAAACGCTTCCCAAGGAGTTCCAGATAGCCCAGATCCCGATGCCGGCTGACCGCAAGGTGCACGTGAACCTCACAGGGACGTTCGGCGGCCCGTCCTTCGATGTGGTAATCCCCTCCACGTGCCGATCCGCTATCCTCTACGTGAGCGCCCCTTCGCCGAACAATGTGCGCGGGGTTGTGCTGCCGTTCGCGTCCAAGTAGTCTTCAAAAGCAAAAAAGAAAGGAAATGACAATGAAACTTCTAAAGCTCGCATTCGCCGCTGCGTTCGTTGCGACGGCAGGCTGCATCAACTCGGTGAACACCACCGAGAACGCCGACAAGAACATGACGCCCACCCACATCGCCGACGCGCGCTTCGTGACGGACGGATTCCTCCGCGACCGCCTCGCACTCCGGAACGTGCGCTTCAGCCCCGCCCCCGGCGGACTCCAGCAGGTGCAGGTGGAGGCCACGTCTCTGCGCGTCGGCTTTTGGGATCAGACGTTCGGCCCGGAGAAGTACCATATCCGCTACAAGTTCTCCTGGTTCGACGCGAACGGCATGGCCGTGGAGACCGTGCTTTCCGACTGGCAGGATAAGTGGATCCTGCCCGGCGAGACCGTCCAGTTCCAGTCCGTCGCCCCCTCGCCCGCCTGCAAGGACTTCCGCCTGAATCTGATGGAGGCGGACTGAAAAAACGAGGCCATGCCGTCAGAACGATGCCGCGTGGCCTCCTAACACACCATGACAACCATTTAAAAACGAAAGGAAACAAACATGAAGACTATCAAGTTTCTCTCTCTCTCCGCTGCGTTTGGAGGACTTCTTCTTGCCACCGGCTGCGCGACTACCACGCGCATCGACAACCCAGGCAGTGATCCGGAATCCGGAATACGCTCCGAAGGGACCATTGGCAGCGAGGAGCTCCGCCAAGTCGCAGTCGCCGCAGTGCATGATGCACTGAAGTTCCCGAAGTTCACGCGATTCGTCGACCAGTACCGCGCCGCGAACAACGGCGAGGCTCCCACACTCAAGCTCGCGCGCGCGATAAACGAGACCAACGATCCCGACCTCAACACGCGTGAACTCACCGACATGATCGAGCGGGAGCTTCTGATGAGCGACATGGTGGAGGTGACACGCGCCGAAGGATCCTCGCGCGTCGCGGCCATCGGCGATTCGTTCCTTAATGGACTTGATCCGCGCTTCGATCCGCGCACGGTGGCCAAGAACGGCTCCCTGATCGCCGCCGATCTCGTGATGTGCCCCAAGGTGATGTCCAATCTCGTCTCCGACGGCTCCAGGCGCAAGACAGTGCGCACGTTCACGATGGAGATCGCCGACATCAAGAAGGGGCGCATCATATGGATCTACACGAAGCAGCTGGGCTTCACGAGGGAACGTGGAACCGTCGGCTGGTAAGCGCTGTTTTGAGGAAGTGAAAGGGAAATAGCATGAAGAACTTCAACTGCAAGACATTCCTGGCGGCCGCCGCGCTCTGCGCGGCCGGCTGCACGAGCGTCGCGACGTTCGACTATGAGGGGGCGCGCGGCACCATGATCCGCGTGAACCCCAACGGCGGCGCGAAGACTGTGGCGGTGATGCCGTTCATGGACCAGCGCGGAGCCTTCTCGGGCGACCACCGCTACAACGACCGCGGCTCCTACTGGCTCGGTTGGATCCCGTTCATGCCTAGCGGATACGAAGTGAAGAACTCGCCGGAGAAGAGCGACGGTTTCATCACGCTGGAGCGCTACCATCTCCATCCGCAAGAGGAGTTCGCCGCGGCGGCGGCCGCCAGCCTCCGCCGCAGCGGACTCTTCGCCAACGTGATCCAGGCCAACAACGATGCTCAGGCCAAGGCCGACTACATCTTCCGCGGCCGCGTCAAGGTGGCCACCTACGAGGGTGACATCTGGAGCTGCTGCATAACGTACGGATTCGCCCCGCTTCTCTGGGTGGTTGGCGTGCCGTACGCAACGAGCTACAACTCGCTCGGCGTGGAGTTCGAGCTGATCGAGCGCACCACAGGCAACAAGGTGTGGGGCTACGCATACGACGGCACCGACTACCTGAATCACTGGATATACCAGCCGCGCACGGGAGAGGACGTCTCCCTCTTCGCCGCCCTCCTCAAGGAGGCGATGAACGGCGCGGTGGTGGCAATGGCCCAGTCTGTGCCGGGACTCGCGCGCTAGACGATGCTCTCTGCAGGTTCCAAATTCGGCAAGTACACCATCGTCCGGACGCTGGGAACCGGCGGAATGGGCGCGGTGTACCTTGTTCGGCACGAAGTCCTAGACGCTTATTTTGCGCTCAAGGTCCTTTCCGCCGACGTGGCGGCTCGCAACGAGCAGTTCATACCTCGCTTCCTCAGGGAGGCGAAGCTGTGCTGCCGCATCCGCCACCCTAATCTTGTGTCCGTGCATGATGCGGGCCGCGATGAGGCCACCGGTCTCCACTATCTTGTGATGGACTACGCCCCAGGCGGCAATCTGCGCGAGATGCTTGACGCCTCCGGCGGCCCGCTCGACCGCGCGCGCGCCCTCAAGATAATGCGAGAGCTCGCCTCCGCTCTCGTGACGGCTGCCGAGTACGATCTTGTCCACCGTGACATCAAGCCGGAGAACATCATGTTCGGGCCATCCGGCGAGGCGAAGCTCGCCGATCTTGGAATTGCCAAGGCGGCCGATGACAGCACTCTCGTCACAATGGAGAACGCTGTCTTCGGGACGCCGGCCTACACGTCCCCCGAGCAAGCGTACGATTCAGGGAAGGTGGATGCCCGGGCCGACATCTACTCCCTCGGCATCGTGTTCTTCGAGATGCTCGCGGGGCGTCGCCCCTACGATGGCTCAAGTTCCATGAACATCATCGCCAAGGTGCTCTCCCGCGAGCCAGTGCCTGATGTCCGCTCGTTTGCGCCTGATGTGCCCGAGGACATCGCTGCAGTAGTTCGCGACATGTGCGTGAAGGATGCCTCCAAACGCATCCCGACAGCGCGTGCGCTCCTGCAGCGCTTGGATGAGATCGCCGGCTCTAAGACGTACGTCGTCCCTCCAAGGCGCAAACATGCCGTCGATCCGATAATCCTGTTTTCAGTCGTCGGCGCTGTTGTGGCGCTGTCGCTTGTAGGAGCGTTCGCGTGGGTGGCCGTGAAAGGCAGTGTGCTGCTGACGGACAAGGCGTCTACTGCCCCCAATGATGTGGTGGCTCCACCGGATAGGACGCCCGTTGCTCCGGAGGGCGTTGCGGAGCCGACGAACGAGCCACCTCTTGTCGTGGAAAATGCGCCGTCGGACACGAATGGGTCTTCCGTCGTCCTTGAGAATGCGACTGCACAGACTAACGATGCGCCAGTCGTCACAGCGAAGACGAAGTCAGTTTATAAGCCACCGCCTCCGCCTACCATCATACACCAGAAATGGTCTGCAAAACATGCAGAAGACATCCCTTCGCCAGTCGCCGATCCCATCGAGACTGGGAAGGCTGTAGTGATTGGCGTTGAAGGTGATGAGGTGTCCGCGGTCAAGGCCCGCCTTGGTGTGAATTCGTTCCAGACGGCGGAAAACTCGGCGCAGATATTAAAGCAGATCGATGACATTTGCGCCAAAAAACCCTCTTGTGTGTACATCAAGCTTGGTTCGATGGCCATCAAGGATCGAATGTCCAAGGACATTTTCGAAAACCGCATCCGCGATGTGGCAGACAGCCTTCATGACAAAGGCGTCGATTTCAAATTCGTGCTGGAGCATGATTCCGACGAGATGCGTCCATATAACGACGTGATTCGCGACGTGTGCAACAAGAAGAGCTATGAAATATTCAATGATGCCGAGCAGAAGGGCACAGAGGGAAAATGAGCGAGGAAGTGAGCACATCCAAATCAGACGATACGCTCGTGACGTGTTTCTTCGATGATCCGCCGTCCGCCAGTCTGGACGTTGACCATTCGCGGTCTGAAAAGTCGTTGTCCAGCCCGGCCGCCGGCACTTCAATGTCCGATGCGGAGCAGGCCAACTTGAACGTCGGCCCTTTGCAGGCCGACGTGGCGCTTCGTCTCGGCTCCGAACGCATTTCGCTTCTTGGCGGCGGACGTTTCATTCTCGGTCGCCATCGTTCATGCGACATAATCTCGCCTGTTGCGCCTTCTGGTGATGCCGCCGCCAGACGGCGTTCGCTGAAGGTGAGCCGACGCCATTGTGAGATCATCTTGTCACCATCCGGCTGGACAGTGCGCGACGGCGTGGAATCCAAGCACTCGTCCTTCGGAACATGGTGGAACGGGGAGCAAGTGGCGGAGGCGGTGCCTCTTGGTGGCGTCCCCGGCATCCTTTCCCTGGGAGGGCCATCTGCGGTTGATTCTGTTGCATTTGACGTTCGCATGCAGGGGGGCTCCCTTGTCCTTTCGTCCTATCCCTCCGCAGCTGAGATGTATGTCCTTCTGGCTGATGAAGTCGCGTTGGAAAGACTTGACTCTCGTCTCTCGGGGCTGTGGGCGTCGTTCGTCGGAGGCAGGATACGCTGGCGGCGCGGTGGAGAGACGGGGGCGTTTGTCCCGGGCACTCCCATCCCCGGAGTAGATGGCGGGTTCTGGGTGGAATGACGCTTAAGACGTTGCCATCGGGGCGCGGGTGTGGTATCATATAGGCATGAAATCGAAATACCACGCTCTCGTCATTCTCTCGGCCTTGCTGTCCTTTTGCGCTTTTGCGCAGAAATGGCCGGGATTCACCGTCGGCATGGGCATCGGCGGATGGCTCACCAACTACAAGAGGTTCAACGTGCTGCCTGAGGAGAAGCGCCTCGACATCACGAAGGGCGACCTCGCCCACTTCGACACATACATTACGGAAGGGGACGTGGCGCGCATCAAGATGTGGGGCTTCGACCACATCCGGCTGGGGTTCGACCAGATAGTCCTCGAGGAGGCTCCGGGCCGGTGGCGCGAGCGCACGTTCAAGAAGCTCGTTGAGTTCGTGGGCTGGTGCCGCAAACACAAGATCAACGCCGTCCTCAACCTCCACAAGGCGGTGGGCAACTACTGCGACATCCCGGAGAAGGTGCAGCTCCTCGACTCCCCCGAGCTGCAGGACCGCTTCGTCGCGCTCTGGCTCGAGATCGAGCGCCGCCTCCACGACTCGCCCGAGGTCGCATTCGAGCTGTTGAACGAGGTTCGCGACGTCGATCCTGCCAAGTGGAACAGTCTCGCGGACCGCACGCTCAAGGCGATACGCGCCGTGAACCCGGACCGCTGGGTTGTGATAGGCTCCACGGCGTGGAACTCGCCTTGGAAGCTCTCGGCGCTGAAGACGTGGGACGATCCGCGCGTCGTCTACACCTTCCACATGTACGAACCTTTCCATTTCACGCATCAGCGCGGCGTATTGCAGGCGGGCCCGCTATACGCGAACGCGGACGTGCCGTACCCTGGGACGGAAGCTGTGAGGAAGGCGATGAAGCCGGCCGTGGACTGGGCTGCGGCCAATCCAGGCAAGATCCTCTGGAACGGCGAGTTCGGAACGATACGCCATGCGAACCCGATGGCGCGCGCGGACTACATGCGCGACGTTGTGGCTGTCTGCAAGGAGGCCGGCATCCCGTGGAGCGTGTGGAACTACCTTTCCACGCCCAACGATGGCAACCGCTTCTCGCTCGTGGACGACGTGACGCGCGACTTCCTCTCGGACGATCTCCAGCTGTCCTGCCTCGGAAAGGGCGACGCGGCCGC
>JAEEGL011693741.1_pt1 | contig 15837 bp, 13 predicted proteins | sample 9134231 | NCBI WGS metagenome assembly JAEEGL01 (sample SAMN16246548, study PRJNA631951) | gut metagenome | biome: gut microbiome; feature: rumen; material: fiber-attached | host: Bos | place: Iran: Karaj | collected 2018-10
CAGAGGATTTTATTAAAGCCCTATAATCACTGGCGAATGCCTATGAATTCGGGGATTTCAATTCGGGGTTTAAAGGTAAAAACAATGGTGAATTGTGGCTGGTGCAATCTGTCTGAAGAAGACAGGCAGTTTCAGGTGTACGATAGTACATTCTGGTCTGTTTTCCTTTCGGATGAACAGGATTATATCGGGCGATGTATCTTGGTTTTGAAACGGCATTGTCGTTCAATGTCAGAACTGACAGATGACGAATGGGAAGAGCTTCGCAAGCTGGTTTGTAAAGTTGAGGCCTGTTTAAAGGCTGTTTTAGGAGCAACCCTGTGCAATTGGAGTTGTTTGATGAATAGTTTTTATAAAGCTTCAGATCCCAATCCTCATCTTCATATTCATGTTAGGCCAAGATATGATAAACCCGTGATGCTTAACGGAAGTACTTATATTGACAGCGAGTTTGGCCATCATTATGCACTGAATAAAAGCGGGTCAATACCTGATAAAGATAGAGAAGAGGTATTGATTCGACTAAAGGAATGGCTGAATCGATAAATACCCGTTTGCTGAGCTCTCCTGCCGGCACACTTTTACGCGGTCTTTCTATGGCCTGGTGTCCTTTTACGCGGTCTTGCGCATGAAAGAAGCCTCTTTTGTCTGCCGGGGCAAAAGAGGCTTTCTTGTTGTTCAGCGGGGGCGGTTATGGTATAATCTTTCCGATAACGCAGAGTTTGTTGCGGAGAATACGCAATGGCAATCTATGATATTTCACAGGAAGTTTTCAGTTGTCAGGTATATACAGGCGATCCGGCGCCGGAAAAGCAGCTGCTTAGTTCCATAGAAAAAGGAGATCTGTATAATCTGACTGCATTCAGCATGTGCGCCCATAATGGTACACATATCGATGCGCCATTTCATTTTCTGAAAAACGGAAAAACGGTGGATGCTATCGGCTTGGATGCATTCGTCGGAATGGCTTATGTTGCAGAGCATCACGGGATCGTCTCCCGTGATGATGCCATAGGAATACTTGACAGAGCTGAAATACAGAATCCGAAAGCGGCAAAGAGGATCCTGATAAAGGGAGACGCCGAAGTCTCTTCGGAGGCAGCGAACGTCTTTGCCTCTTCAAAACTCCTGCTGCTGGGCAACGAATCCCAGACGGTTGGGCCTGAAGATGCGCCGATGGAAGTGCATCTCATACTGTTGGAAGCCGATGTGGTTTTGCTGGAAGGCGTTCGTCTGGCAGAGGTTCCAGAGGGTGTATACTTTTTAAGTGCGGCGCCCTTGAAGTTGGCCGGTGCGGACGGAGCGCCATGCAGAGCCATATTGATCACCGTCGACAGATAAATCCCCGTTCGTCGGAACGTTCCGTCTGTAGCCTTTACGCGGACTTACGCAAGCGGCAGCCCGGCCTTGTCCGCCAGACAAAGCCGGACTTTTGTCTGCCGTCGGGGAGAGACGCGAGTTCTTTTTCTCGCATGATCTCTTTTAACCAGCCCTGTTTCAGGCCCTCCTCTGTCTGTCACAGAAAGGACCTCTTCGTATCCACGGTTTCCTATGGAAAGTCATTACGATCAAGAAAAGGCGGAGAGCAAGCATGATGACACCGCGGACGGAAAGACTGATCAAGCGCTTCGCTGAACGGTCCGGGGAGATCCTGCAGGACGATCTTGTCGGCGTGTATCTGCACGGCTCCGCCGTTATGGGATGCTTCAATCCCGAAAAGAGCGATATCGACCTGATCATCGTGGTCCGCCGGCCATTGCCCGATCCCGTCAAAAGGGCCTTCATGGACATGGTGATCCTGCACAATGCCTCTGCTCCCCCGAAGGGGATCGAAATGAGCGTCGTTCTTGAAAACGTATGCAGGCCGTTTGTCTACCCCACGCCGTATGAATTGCATTTTTCCGCGGCACATTTGGTGCGGTACAAAAAGGATCCCGTTGATTATATCCGCAGGATGAACGGCGTCGACAAGGACCTTGCCGCTCATTTTACGATCATCAGGAAAAGGGGCAAATGCCTGTACGGAGCGCCCATCGAAGCGGTGTTTGCGGAGGTCCCGGGCCGCGACTATATGGATTCCATCTGGGAGGACGTTGCGGACGCGCCGCAAAAGATCGCGGAAGATACCATGTATCTGACTCTGAACCTGGCGCGCGTGCTGGCCTATCGGGAAGAAGGGCTGGTTCTTTCCAAAAAGGAAGGCGGCGAATGGGCGGTCGGTCGCCTGCCTGCGGAATACCGCCCGCTGATCGGGGACGCCCTGCGCGAGTATACCGAAAGCGCGGTGATCGCGTACGATAAGGAGTTGGCAAGACGCTGCGCCGAGTACGTCATCGAGCGGATCCGGTCCTGAAGAAGCCGACGTGAACGCTATTGCCGCGCCGGATCGGCAGCCGCAGGTATGCGCGCGTTCCGATCCACGGTTCCTCTTTATCCGCAGGAAGGCATAAGTATCCTGCCGCCATCCGCCGCGGTCATGAATGCTGATCCTCCGAACAGGCGGCAGGCGCGCTCCATTCTTCGGCGGAACGGATGAGCGGCAGCCGTCTCCTTCCCCTCTTTTTATTTAATATGTATCTTGCAATTGTCTCACCAGTATGATATCTTATGCAGGTAAGTGATCTGCTGTTTGGATACTATTCAGAATTGAATGGAGATCAGGCCGTGCGGACCCTTCACCGCATCGGGTCCGGGCGTAGATGGAATGGGGTTTCAAGCCCCGCGCAGCCGGCGCTGTAAGTGAGAGGAACACCCGAAGCATTCCGGCAGGATGTGAGCCGAAAGGCTGCCACTGTGGACAAGCCATGGGAAGGTAGGAATGTTCCGCAGGAAACGCAGTTTCCCTATCACGAGTCAGAAGACTTGCCGATCTCCGAATGACGCAGCGGTATGCTGCGCCTTCGCGCACGAACATCGGGTGCCGATCCTGTTGAGGATCGGCATACTCTTTTCCGGCGGGGCTTCCCGTTCGGATTGTGCGCTGCCTTCCGGTCCGGCTCCGGCGGCGGTCGATCCGTACGAAGCACCCGAGGGTGTCCGTAAATACAAATGGAGGGAATACTATGAAAAAGATTCTCAGTCTCCTTCTGATCCTGGCATTGATGACGACACTGTTTGCCGTCGGCGCTCTGGCCGACGACGCCGAGCCCGCCCCTGCCGAGGATGCGGTGGTATACGTGACCATCAGCGTCGCCGGTGAGATCAAGGCTCCTTCCGTTCCCGTTCTGGTTTCCGACCTGAACGGCGACGGCGGCTTTGACGTGGACGAGGTCCTGAAATGCGCCCACGACCAGCTGTATCCGGGCGGCGCCGAAGCCGGCTACGCTTCCTCTCTCGGCGACTGGGGCCTGGCCATCGATATGCTTTGGGGCGACACCTCTTACGCTTTCGGTTACTATGTGGACAACGCCATGGCCTGGAGCCTGAGCGATCCCGTGCAGCCCGGCGGCAGCGTGTATGCCTATGTGTACACCGATAAGGAATTCTATTCCGACACCTATGCCTACTTTGACCAGACCGACGCCGTGGCCGAGGACGGCACCCTGACCCTCACCCTTTTCGCCGGCTCCTTCGACGAGAACTCGAACGTGGTGTTCGCCCCCTTCGCCGGCGCGAAGATCACCATCGACGGCGAGGCGACAGAATTCGTGACCGATGAAAACGGCCTGGTGACCGTGCGGTTCGACGCGGCCGGAAGCTTCCTTCTTTCCGCCGTCAGCGACGACGCCATCCTCGTGCCCGCCGTGTGCAAGGTGACCGCCGCCCAGGCCGCCGCTTCCGAGGAGCCCGCTCCCGCCGCCGCTGAGGACGCCGTGGTATACGTGACCATCAGCGTCGCCGGTGAGATCAAGGCTCCCTCCGTTCCCGTTCTTGCTTCCGACCTGAACGGCGACGGCGGCTTTGACGTGGACGAGGTCCTGAAATGCGCTCACGACCAGCTGTATCCGGGCGGCGCCGAAGGCGGCTACGCTTCCTCCCTCAGCGACTGGGGCCTGGCCATCGATATGCTTTGGGGCGACACCTCTTACGCTTTCGGCTACTATGTGGACAACGCCATGGCCTGGGGCCTGAGCGATCCCGTGCAGCCCGGCGGCAGCGTGTATGCCTATGTGTACACCGATAAGGAATTCTATTCCGACACCTATGCCTATTTTGACCAGACCGACGCCGTGGCCGAGGACGGCACCCTGACCCTCACCCTTTTCGCCGGCTCCTTCGACGAGAACTGGAACGTGGTGTTCGCCCCCTTCGTCGGCGCGAAGATCACCATCGACGGCGAAGCGACGGAATTCGTGACCGATGAAAACGGTCAGGTGACCGTGCGGTTCGACGCGGCCGGCAGCTTCCTTCTTTCCGCCGTCAGCGACGACGCTATCCTCGTGCCCGCCGTGTGCAAGGTGACCGCCGCCCAGGCAGCCGCTTCCGAGGAGTCCGCTCCCGCGGAAGCGGAAGGCACTACTTATACCGTGGTCCGGGGCGACTGCCTCTGGAAGATCGCCAAGAAGCTCTACGGCGACGGCAAGAAGTGGATCGACATCTACAACGCCAACGCTTCCATCATCAAGAATCCCAACCTGATCTACGCCGGTCAGGTACTGCTGATCCCCTGAAGCTGACGACTCCAGCCGGTTCGGAATCATCATACGGGTTTCCCTGCGCCTTCCCGCAGGGACGCCCGTTTTCCGCCTTTTATACGCGCCTTGCCATGGCGCGGAAAACTGAGAGGTGCTCCCTATGAAAACTGTGAGGCTGACCGCCCTGCTGCTCTGCCTGCTGCTCCTCCTGGGAACGGTTCCGGCGCGCTGTGTCGAGCAGTCCGTCCTTCAGCAGCTGGTGGACGAAACTGCCGCCTATCAGCTGGCTTCCCTTCACTTCGAGCACGGAGACGAGTGGGTCGTCATGGCGTTGGCGAGAGGCGGCTGTACCGTGCCGGAAGGTGCATATGACCGTTACTGGCTGGACGTTAAGGACTATGTGGCTCAGCATGAGGGCAGCTTTCGCAAATACACGGAGTATGCGCGGCTGACGCTGGCTCTGACCGCCATTGGGCGGGATCCCTCCGACGTCGGAGGCTATGACCTGCTGGAAACGCTCTGCGACTACGACAAAATGGTCTCCGTGGGCATCAACGGCGCCAGCTGGGCCCTGATCGCCCTGGACAGCGGCGGCTACCGGCCGGAGGATCCGGTCCGGCAGCGCTATGTGGATCTGCTGCTTTCCCGCCAACTGGCCGACGGCGGCTTTTCCCTCATCGGCAAAGGCGGAGGCGACTCCCCCGCCGATACGGACATCACCGCCATGACCCTGCAGGCTCTGGCCGCGTACCGGGATCAAGCCGAAGTGGCCGCGGCCATCGACCGGGCGCTGGATTGCCTCTCCGGCATCCAGCTTTCCGACGGCGGTTTTCAGAGCATGAAGATCACCAACTGCGAGAGCACGGCCCAGGTACTGGTGGCCCTGGCCGAGCTGGGCCTTTCGCCGGAGGATGCGCGCTTCGTGAAATACGGTTCGACGCCGCTGGATGCGATGCTCTCCTTCCGCCAGGCCGACGGCAGCTTCCTTCACGTGGAGGACAAGACCGGCAGCGGCAGCGTGGCCACCGCCCAGGCCTTCTATGCGCTGGTGGCGACACTGAGGAATGCACGGGGTCTGCGTCCCATGTACAAGATGAGCGACGTGCAGAAGGTCGCCTCTGAGCCGGAGAAGGCCGGACTGCCGGGCAAGCACCCGGACGTGCAGCCTGCAGCCGTGACAAAACCCGGCGTCAGCTTTTCCGATATTCGCGGCGAGTCCTGTCAGACGGCGGTGGAAGAACTGGCCGCCCGTGAGATCATCAACGGCATGAACGCCGAGGAATATCAGCCTCAAAAGACGATGACCCGGGCTGAGTATGCCACGATCATCGTCAAGGCTCTCGGTCTGAAACCGGATAAAAGCGGATCCGAAGGATTTTCCGACGTGCCTTCCGGCAGCTGGTACGCTCCGTTTGTAGGCGCTGCCTGCGCCTACGGCATCGTGCAGGGCCGCGGCGGCGGCGTCTTTGATCCCCAGGGCACCATCAACCGGCAGGAGGCCGCCGTCATGACCGCCCGCGCCGCTGCCCTCTGCGGCATGGATACCGCCCTCAGCGCCGATGGGATCCGGCAGTACATCGCCGAATTCACGGATTACATCCAAGTCAGCAAATGGGCCAGGGAGTCCATGGCCTTCTGCTTCAAGACCGGGATCCTGGTCAGTGACGAGTTTGAGGAGAACATCGAGCCCCTGCGGGAGATCACCCGGGGCGAGGTGGCCCTGATGGTCTGGCGGCTGCTGCAGAAGGCGGCGCTGCTGTGAGAGGAGGCGCATGATGCCCGTTCGGAAACTGCTGATCCTGCTTCTGCTGATCACTTCACTGGCCGCTCTGCTTCCCGGCTGCGGCTCCGATCCTTCCTCCACGCCCACGGCGGCTCCGGCCGCTCCGACTCCCGCGGCTGAAGCGCCCGCTCCGGCGGAGACCGCTGCGGCGCCCGAAGGCGCAGGTCCGGCGCCGGAGGACAAGCCTGCGCCGGTGGAGCCCCAGGATGCGGAGATCAGCGACGAGGAATACCACTGCACCATCTCCATCTCCTGCGCCATGATCCTGAATAATATGGACAAGTGCAAAAAGGAAAAGCAGGAGCTGGTGCCGGAGGACGGCTGGATCCTGGAGCCCACCGAGGTGGTCTTCTACGGCGGGGAGAGCGTATTCAACGTGCTGCAGCGCACCTGCCGCCAAAAGAAGATCCACATGGAGTTCGCCAACACGCCGATCTACAACAGCGCCTATATCGAGGGCATCGGCAACCTCTACGAGCAGGACGTGGGCGAGCTCAGCGGCTGGATGTACAGCGTCAACGGATGGTTCCCCAACTACGGCTGCGGACGCTATGCCCTGAAGGACGGCGACGTGATCGAATGGGTCTACACCTGCGACCTTGGCGCCGACGTCGGCGACGATTATTCCGCGCAGATCGACGATTAACCGAATCTTCCACTTCTTCTGAACAGGATGGTCCGACTTGATCAACCGTGACACTTTTTCCGGATATCACCCCCTGGTGAACTTTTTCTTTTTCCTCATGGTGCTGGTATTCGGCATGTGCTTCATGCACCCGTTGTGCCTGCTCATCTCTCTGGGCAGCGCAACGGCTTACAACATCTATCTCAAAGGGAGGAAGGGGCTCGGCTTCTCCCTCCGCTTTTTGCTGCCCATGATGCTTCTGGCGGCGGTTCTGAACCCCGCCTTCAACCATGAAGGCGCCACGATCCTTGCCTATCTGCCCTCCGGGAACCCTTTGACCCTGGAGAGCATGGTCTACGGAGTTGCCTCCGCCTTCATGCTGGCCGGCGTCATCCAGTGGTTCAGCTGCTACAATGAGGTCATGACCTCGGACAAATTCGTCTACCTGTTCGGGCGGATCATCCCCGCGCTGAGCCTGGTGCTCAGCATGACCCTGCGCTTCGTACCCCGATTCAGCGCCCAGACGAAGATCGTCCGGCAGGCCCAGCAGTGCATCGGGCGGGATCTCTCCGACGGCAGCATCCCGCAGCGGATGCGAAACGGCATCACGATTCTCTCCATCCTGGTGACCTGGAGTCTGGAGAACGCCATTGAAACGGCGGACAGCATGAAAAGCCGCGGCTACGGCCTTCCGGGCCGCAGCGCCTTTTCCATCTACCGCTTCGACAGCCGGGATCGGATCGCCATGCTTTGGCTGGGCTTCTGCTGCTGGTTCATCGTATTCGGCTGGATCGCGGGGGGCTTCGACTTCCGCTACTACCCCACGATGAAGGGTGCTGCGCTCGGTCCCCTGCCCCTGAGCTTTCTGCTCGTTTACCTGGCCCTTTGCCTGACCCCGCTGATTCTGAACGGAAGGGAGGATCGGAAATGGAAACGTTTGAGATCCGCGATCTGAGCTTCGCCTATCCGGAACAGCGGCGGGACGTCCTGCAGGCGCTTTCCTTTTCCATCCCCCAGGGCCAGTTCGTCACCCTGTGCGGCCCCAGCGGCTGCGGAAAGAGCACCCTGCTTCGTCAGCTGAAGACCGTGCTGGCGCCTGCCGGTGAGCGTCGGGGCGTCATTCTCTTCGAGGGCACGCCTCTGGACGAGGTAGGCCAGCGGGAGCAGAGCCAGCGCATCGGCTTCGTGCAGCAGAGTCCCGAGAATCAGATCGTCACGGACAAGGTCTGGCACGAGCTGGCCTTCGGACTGGAAAGTCTCGGATATGATACGCCCACCATCCGCAGCCGTGTGGCGGAGATGGCCTCCTTCTTCGGGATCCAGACCTGGTTCTACAAGGACGTCACCGAGCTTTCCGGCGGCCAGAAGCAGCTGCTGAACCTGGCCTCCATCATGGCCATGCAGCCCTCGGTCCTTATCCTGGACGAGCCCACCAGTCAGCTGGACCCGATCGCCGCTTCGGATTTCCTGGCCACGGTGGGCAAGGTGAACCGGGAGCTGGGCACGACGGTGATCCTCACGGAGCACCGGCTGGAGGACGCATTCCCCCTCTCCGACCGGGTGCTGGTGATGGACCGCGGCCGACTCATCGCCGACGGTACCCCGGCCGAGGTTGGTCTGCTTCTGCGGGGCCGGGCCCACGGCATGTTCCTGGCAATGCCGACAGCCATGCGTGTCTGGGCTTCGGTGGAGGATGATGCTCCCTGCCCCGTCACCGTGCGGGACGGCCGCAGCTGGCTTACCGATTATGCCGCCCGCCATCCCCTGGCGGCGCTGCCGAAGGAACGGATCCCCCGCCCCTCCGGCGAAGACGCCATCGAGCTGGAGGACGTCTGGTTCAAATATGAGAAGGATCTCCCCGACGTGGTGAAGGGTGTGTGCCTGACGGTCAAAAAAGGAGAATTCCTGGCGCTGCTGGGCGGCAACGGGACCGGGAAAACCACCACTCTTTCGATGATCGGCGGTCTCCGCAAGCCTTACCGGGGCGATGTGCGCCTCCACGGACGGGTGGGGACCCTGCCGCAGAACCCCCAGACCCTGTTTGTGAAGAAAACGGTGCGGGAGGATCTTTTCGAGGTATTCAAGGGTCTGCGGGTGGATCCCGCGGTACAGCAGGATCGGGTGGCCAGGGCCGTACAGCTCTGCCGCCTGGAGGAGCTGCTGGAGCGGCACCCCTACGACCTGTCCGGCGGCGAGCAGCAGCGGGCCGCCCTGGCCAAGGTGCTGCTGCTGGACCCGGAGATCCTGCTGCTGGACGAACCTACCAAGGGGCTGGACGCGGAGTTCAAGCAGGTCTTCGCCGTCATCCTGAAAACGCTGCTTCGGCGGGGCGTCACCGTCTTCATGGTGAGCCACGACGTGGAGTTCTGCGCCCAGTACGCGGACCGCTGCGCTTTGTTCTTCGACGGAAATATCGTTTCCGAGGGAAGGCCCCGTCAGTTCTTTTCCGGCAACAGCTTCTACACCACCTCCGCCAACCGCATGGCCAGAGGTCTGCTGCCCGAGGCGGTGACGCCCCGGGACGTGATGAGCGCCTGCGGCGGTACCCTGCCCCCGGAGCCCGAGCTGCCGGAGGAAACGCCGCCGCTGCCGGAGCCGGAGGAGGACAGCGTGAACGCAAAGCCGAAGCGGCTCCCCCTCTGGCGGATCCTCCTGGGCGCGGTCGGCGCTCTGGGAGCGATCGGGCTGTTCGTCTATACGCTCTCCCATCAGGACCTTTCTGCCCTCATCAATGAGAACGGGTTGACCGCCGCGGCGCTGAACGACCTGCCTCTCTATCTCCTGCTGGTGTTCTGCCTGTTGATCAGCGCCTTCTCCCTGACGCGGCGGGCGCCGAAGCCGGTGCGCATCCAGACGCCGAAGGAAAAGCGAAAGCTTTCCAAGCGGACCGTCGCCGCCGCCGTCTCCATCCTGCTGCTGATCCCGCTGACGATCTTCGTCGGTGTGTACTATCTGGGCGGCCGGAAATACTATTTCATCGCCCTGCTGATCCTGCTGGAAACCATGCTCCCCTTCTTCCTGATCTTTGAAGGCCGCAAGCCTCAGGCCAGGGAACTCACGGTCATCGCCGTGCTCTGCGCCATCGGCGTAGTGGGCCGGGCCGCCTTCTTCATGCTGCCCGCTTTCAAGCCGGTGCTGGCGTTGGTGATCATCGCCGGCGTGGCCTTCGGCGGCGAAACCGGCTTCCTGGTAGGGGCCATGACCATGGTCGCCTCCAACGTGCTCTTCGGCCAGGGGCCATGGACCCCCTGGCAGATGTTTTCCGCCGGGATCATCGGCTTCCTGGCCGGTGTGCTCTTCCGCAAGGGCTGGCTGCGGCGCAGCCGTGTCTCCCTTTGCATTTACGGCGCCATCGCATCCATCGTGATCTACGGCGGCATCATGAATCCCGCCGCCGCGCTGATCTACGCCCGGACGCTGAACTGGAAGCTGCTGCTCACCTACTATGTCTCCGGTATCCCCGTAGATTTGATCCACGCGGCGGCCACGGTGCTCTTCCTCTGGCTGGCGGCGGAGCCCATGCTGGAGAAGCTGGACCGGATCAAGGTCAAATACGGCCTCATGGACTAAACGGTGCAGAAGCCCGGCAGCGGAAGCTGCCGGGCATATTTCTTTCGGAAACGATGTCATCTTTCCCGACGGATCGCGTCCTTAGGGCTGAAAGGAGGTATTACCATGGAAGACAGCGCGATCGTGGCGCTCTACTGGGCCAGAGACCAGCGGGCGATCACCGAATCCTCCGATAAATACGGGGCATATTGCGCCTCCATCGCCCGGAACATCCTGGAAAGCCCGGAGGATGCGGACGAATGCGTCAGCGACACCTGGTACCGGGCCTGGAATGCCATCCCGCCTCAGCGGCCCGCTCTTCTCTCCGCCTTCCTCGGGCGCATCACCCGCAATCTGGCCTTTGACCGCTGGCGCAGGCAAAACTCCGCCAAGCGGGGCGGCGGGGAAACGGCGCTGGTGCTGGAGGAGCTGGGGGACTGCATATCCGGAACAGACGACGTGCAGCAGCAGTTGGACGCCCGGGCGCTGGCAGACGACATCAACGCCTTTCTTGGCTCGCTTCCGCCGGAAAAGCGGCGGCTGTTCCTCCGCAGGTACTGGTACGCCGATTCCCTGGCCGTGCTTGCGAAACGCATTGGAAAAACGGAAAACCATGTCGCCGTAAGTCTGCATCGGATACGGAAGCAGCTGCGGGACTATCTGCTGGAAAGGGGGTATAAGCTATGACCGCCGAGACTCTGTTCGACCTGATCGGGAATGCGGAGGAGGATCTGATCGCCGACGCTGCGGTGGTGAATGAAAGGAAGAAGCCCCCGACCTGGCTGCGTTGGGGGGCAGTCGCCGCCTGCATCTGCCTTCTGACCGCCGGAGCGCTTGGCTTCCTTCTTCATCCTCGTACCTCCGGCGGAGGCATCGACGTACCGGGCGGCTCATGGCCCGAGGGGATCGATCCCAAGATGGCCAGCGTGGCCGTCTATCCCGCCTCGGAGCAGATCCAGGACCTGGTCAGCGCGGCGATGGATCCCATCGGCGAGGAGGACGCCCACAAGGTGGACATACTGGGCGGTTTCCTCCCTGCGGCGCTGCCGACAGGCTACCGTTATCAACAGGGGGACCTGTATACCACCGTCATGGCGAACGGGAATACCTATCATATGCTGCGGGTGCTTTATTCCAGGGGAGGCTCCGCTCCGCAGGGAGACGGGCCCTCCGGTGTTCGCGCGGACAGCTTTCTCATCTTCCTCATGGACTATGAGCCAGGCACAGGCAAAAGGATCAACGTCTATAAGCCTGCCGACGATCACGGGTATTTGATCAGGCTGTATCCGCAGCGTGACGGCAACGGTACCTTCTACCTTCAATGCGGGGATGTCTATATCGGCATCGAACCTCTATCCCTGACGGAGGAGGAGCTCCACGCCCTGTTGGACGACATTACGGAAGGCTGGAGCCTCTCCTGAACAAAACAGGACCGGGAGATAAGAAACCGGAGGCGTTTTCGCCTCCGGTTTCATTTTTCCTCTTGACAAATCCGGATAGTTTGTCTATGCTAACATTATAGATTAGCTCTGGCTAACCTTTGAATGCAAGGAGAGGCAGGCGCTCAATATGACGCTGAATCAACTGGGAATCGGAAAAACTGCGCTCGTCACCGCCGTTGGCGGAGAGGGCTCCCTGCGGCAGCATTTCCTGGATATGGGCGTGATCCCCGGCGCGGAGGTCACTCTGATCCAGTATGCGCCGATGGGAGATCCCATGGAGCTGCAGATCCACGGTTATTCCCTCACCCTTCGCAAGAGCGACGCGGAGAAGATCACCATTGAAGCCGCAGCGGCCTCTGCGTCGGGGGCGGACGACCCGGAGCACGCCCATCATGCAGCCCAGCGGGAACACCCCGGCTACGGGGAAGGCGGCAAATATCATGTGAAGGCGGAGGAGAATCCGCTGCCGAAGGGAACCGTTCTCACCTTTGCTCTGGCGGGAAACCAGAACTGCGGAAAGACCACCCTTTTCAACCAGCTCACCGGCTCCAACCAGCACGTGGGCAACTTCCCCGGCGTGACGGTGGACCGGAAGAGCGGCGCCATCCGCGGCCATCCTGACACCCTTGTGACCGATCTGCCCGGCATCTATTCCCTGTCCCCTTACTCGGCGGAGGAGATCGTCTCCCGCCAGTTCATCCTGGATGAAAAGCCCACGGGCATCATCAACATCGTGGACGCCACCAACATCGAGCGCAATCTGTACCTGACCCTGCAGCTGATGGAGCTGGACGTGCCCATGGTGCTGGCGCTGAATATGATGGACGAGGTGCGCGGAAACGGCGGCAGCATCCGCATCAATGAGATGGAGGAGGCCCTGGGCATCCCGGTGGTGCCCATCTCCGCTTCCCGGAACGAGGGCGTGGAGGAGCTTGCGGAGCACGCCATCCACGTGGCCAGGTTCCAGGAAAAACCGGGCCGCACGGATTTCTGCGGACGGAACGTCAACGGCGGCGCCGTGCATCGCTGCCTCCACAGCATCATGCACCTGATCGCAGACCACGCCGAGGAGGCGGGCATTCCCCCTCGCTTTGCCGCCGGCAAGCTGGTGGAAGGAGACCAGCTGGTGCTGGATGCCCTGAAGCTGACGCAGAATGAAAAGGAGACCCTGGAGCACATCATCCTGCAGATGGAAGAGGAGCGCGGTCTGGATCGGGCGGCCGCCATTGCGGATATGCGCTTCGGCTTCATCCATGATCTTTGCAGCCGCACGGTGCTGCGGCCGCAGGTGAGCAAGGAGCAGCTGCGCAGCCGCAGCCTGGACAGGATCCTCACCGGCCGCTTCACCGCCATTCCCGCCTTTATCGCCATCATGGCGCTGGTCTTCTGGCTTACCTTCAGCGTGATCGGCGCCTTTTTCCAGGATCTGCTGGAGCGGGGGATCGACGCTTTGACCCTTCAGGCAGACCGGCTGCTGACCCTCTGGAACGTGAATTCCGTCCTCCACTCCCTGATCATCGACGGCGTCTTCCAGGGGGTCGGCAGCGTGCTCAGCTTCATACCCCTGATCGTGGTGCTGTTCTTCTTCCTGAGCATGCTGGAGGACAGCGGATACATGGCCCGGGTCGCCTTCGTCATGGATAAACTGCTACGGAAGATCGGCCTTTCCGGGCGGAGCATCGTGCCCATGCTGATCGGCTTCGGCTGTACGGTGCCCGGGGTCATGTCCACCCGGACGCTGCCCTCCGAACGGGACCGGAAAATGACGATCCTTTTAACGCCCTTCATGAGCTGTACGGCGAAGCTTCCCATTTACGGTTTCTTCACCATGGCCTTTTTCCCCTCCTGCCAGGGTCTCATCATGGTGGGTCTCTACCTTCTGGGTATCCTGACGGCCATCCTGGTCGCTCTCATCAGCAAGAACACCATGTTCCGCGGAGAGGCGGTGCCCTTTGTCATGGAACTGCCCAACTACCGGATGCCCGGAGCGAAAAACGTGCTCCGGCTTCTCTGGGACAAGGCCAAGGATTTCCTGCAGCGCGCCTTCACGGTCATTTTCTTCGCCTCGATCGCGGTCTGGTTCCTGAATACCTTCGATTTCCGCCTGAACGTGGTGGAAAACTCCAAGGACAGCATCCTGGCTGCGATCGCCGGCATGATCGCCCCGCTGTTCCGGCTCCACGGCTTCGGCGACTGGCGGATCGTGACCGCACTGGCAGCCGGCTTCATTGCCAAGGAAAGCGTTGTCTCCACGCTTTCCGTGCTGCTGGGCAGCGGAGACGCTATCCGTTCCCTCCTCACGCCCCTGTCCGCCGTCTCCCTGTTGAGCTTTTGTTTGCTGTACACGCCCTGCATCGCTTCCGTCGCCGCGATCCGCAGGGAATTGGGCGCCAGATGGTCCGCCGCCGTGGTCGCGGGCCAGTGCCTGATCGCGTGGTGCGCAGCCTTGATCGTGCGCGCCGTGGGAACGCTGATCCTATGAACGCGGTCAGTATCGTCCTTGCCCTGCTGCTGGCCGCAGCGGCAGCAGCCGCTCTTCTGCACCTTCTGAAAAACAAAGGGAACCGCTGCAGCGGCTGCGGCGGCTGTGCGGGATGCGCGGGCTGCGCGGGCTGTGACCGAAGCCGCAAAAAAGGGCAGAAATAAGAAAGGGCGCGCTGCAAAATGCGTATTCCGCCCTGTCATTGCGAGCCGGTTCGAATACTGGCGTGAAGATCCGTCCTCCTCGGGAAGGGAAACGGATCGCCGCAGCCCCGCAGGGCTTTGCAATGACATGGGACGTGCATTCTGCAGCGCGCCCTTCTTTTTCCCCGCTTACACAGGGGTGTTGTCGTAGGAATCCAGAGCCAGGGCCAGCGCGTCGGAAACGCCGTTGATGCCGTTGGTCATCAGGGTCAGCAGGATAGCGCCCTTCACCTCGTCGCGGGTAGCGCCGGCCTTCTTGGCGAAGCCAGCATGGGCTGCCACGGAGCCGAGGCCGCCGCGGCTGGCCTGAATGGCCATGTAGATGAGCTGGAAGGTCTTTTCATCCAGGCCGCTGTTCTTCATCAGCCCGCCGGTGAAATCCATGAAGCCCTTCATGGTTTCGGGAGATTCCTTGGACCAAACCTCAAAGAAATTCTTTTCTGCCATGGTGATCACTCCTTATACAATACTTTTGAATTGACAATCCTTACAGTCTTCCTCGCTGCAGCTGCCGCCGCAGCCTTCTCCGGTGCGCGGAGCGGAGGGCTCCGCGGACAGGCTCCCGTTCATAAGCGCATTGACTTCGGCGTGCGTCTTGCCGATGACGCCGCCGAAGGTCAGGATCCCCGCATTGCCGAGAGCAGCCCGGGCACTTCCGCTCAGCGCCCCGCAGATGAGGACGCTCACCCGGTAATCCGACAAAGCTTTGATCAGGGCTTCCTGATCCTCCCCAAGGGAAGGTACGGTCAGTTCCCGTGTCACGCGGCCTTTTTCCGCTTCACAGAGCAGGTACCATCGGGTTTCCGAGAACTGACGGCTGACCATCTCTCCGTCTGCGGCAACGGCAATTCGCATAGCTCCTCCTCGAAAAACGAAACCGACGAGACTCTCGCCCCGTCGGTTTCGTTTCAGCCCTAACGGGCAATCCTTGCTGTTTCAGATACGGACTCAGGCCGCGTCCCACTCGGCCTTCAGCTTCTTGGCCAGCTCAGCGGCGGAAGCAGCATCCTCGGAGTAGCCGTCGGCGCCGACTTCGTCAGCAAACGCCTGGGTAACAGGAGCGCCGCCGATCATGATCTTCACGGTGTCGCGCAGGCCGGCAGCCACGATGGCGTCGATGGTGGACTTGATGGCGGGCATGGTGGTGGTGAGCAGAGCGGACAGAGCAACGATCTTGCA
>JAEEGL012747871.1_pt1 | contig 15837 bp, 13 predicted proteins | sample 9134231 | NCBI WGS metagenome assembly JAEEGL01 (sample SAMN16246548, study PRJNA631951) | gut metagenome | biome: gut microbiome; feature: rumen; material: fiber-attached | host: Bos | place: Iran: Karaj | collected 2018-10
CATTTTCGCGGATACGTACCTCGGACACTGTTATCCCTCCCCTCGCTCATACAACGGCCTTGCCAGCAGCCGGCCAGACGGACGGACGGCAAAACCATGGAATTATTATACAGCCAAATACAGGATGCGTCAACGGCTTTTACAAATTTCAAATATCCGCGTCATCCTGCAATCCGGTATTGCAGCCGGAACTCATGTCATATCTTCCTTCAGCTGGCGCCCGCCGAGAACATGAAAATGAAGGTGAAGAACTGACTGGCATGCATGCGGTCCGCAATTTGAAACAACGCGATACCCTTCAGACAGGTTCTCAATATCCGCAATCCGTTTCACCGCCCGAAGGCACGCTGCGATCTCATGGTCATCAGCACATTCCAGATCATTCATGGATGAAATGTGTTTTTTCGGAACCACCAGCACATGTACCGGTGCCTGGGGATTAATATCCCGGAACGCAAAAACCTGTTCATCCTCAAACACTTTTGTGGACGGAATTTCTCCTTTGACGATTTTGCAGAACAGACAGTTATCCATTTTCAATTCATCCTTCCTCTTCAATAATCTGACCTGTCAGAACAGGTTGTTCAGCTGTATTGATCCGGATTCTGACCGGACAGCCTCCGGTACATTCATCCTCCGGGCGAAGGCGTACGCGAAGATATTCGGGAGTGTATCCTTCCCATGCTCCTTCCACTTTTTCTTCCGGAATCAGTTCAGCAGTCTGACCCACCCAGGACCTGCTGTAAGCCAAAGCGGTTTTCTCGCCGACAGCAATCAGTTCCCGGCATCTCCGCTGCTTTTCCGCTTCCGTCAGCTGACCGGGCATTTCAGCCGCAGGAGTGAACGGACGGGAAGAATAGGGAAATACATGAATCCTGGAAAAACCAACCTTTTCGATCATATCGGCTGTTTCCCTGAATTCATCCCCTGTTTCTCCCGGAAAGCCTGTCAGAATATCGGTGGTTATCGCCGCACGGGGAAATACCGAGCGTATGTTTTCTACCGCTTTCAGGTATTGTGAAGTATTATATCTGCGTTTCATCCTGCGCAGAACCGAATCGCTTCCGGACTGAAGTGCAAGATGGAACTGGGGACATATTTTGCTGTCACAGCTAAGACGTTCTGCAAACTCCGGCGTGACCACTACCGGCTCAAGCGATCCCAACCGGACGCGGAAAATTCCATCTGTCTCCTGGACCGCATCCACCACGTCATTCAGGCTGACTGAACGTTCCAGATCGCGCCCATATGAGGACAGGTGAATCCCTGTGAGCACAATTTCACAGAATCCGGAAGCGGATAACCGCCGGATTTCATTCCGGATGTCTTCCAGCGGCCGGGATCGGATCGGTCCCCGGACGCGCGGAATAATGCAGTACGTACACCGGTTATCGCACCCTTCCTGTATTTTCACCACTGCCCGTGTCCGTTCGTTCTGGCGGGAAACCGTCATTCCTTCAAAACAAAGATGTTCCGGCATCGGTTCAACTGCACAGAGTGGTTTCCCCGAATCAATAACCTCCTGCAGCAGTTCCGCAACAGCGATCCTGTGCTGCGTTCCGATTATCAGATCCGCACCTGTTTTGCCGAGCAGTTCTTCCCCATAAAGCTGGGCCATACATCCGCACAGAACAATTTTGCTTTCCGGATGCAGTCGCCGGATCCTTCGCACCATCTGCAGGGACTTTTTATCTCCCGTTCCGGTTACCGTACAAGTATTGATCAGGAAAATATCTGCCACGGAAGAAAAGGGAACAGTCTGAAATCCGGCTTTTTCAAGGATTTCCTCCATTGCCTGGGTATCATACTGGTTTACTTTACATCCAAGGGTATGATAAGCAATTGTCGGCATAGTTTATTCCATCTCTCCGTATAAAGCTGAAAATGCGCTGACTGCCGCCAGACCTGCAGTCTCCGTTCTCATGATTCTTGGTCCGAGTGTGATGATATTACATGAAAGTGATGTCAGAAACGATATTTCCTCAGGATCAATCCCACCTTCCGGTCCAATGACAATCCCCAGAGAGTGGATATCGGGGTGGTCTTTTGCAAACGCAAGAGGTCCGTATTCCCGGCTGGATTCCCATGGAACTGCAACTGCATCCAGCTTCCGGATCATATTTCCTGTTTCGGGCACCGTAACAGGTGCATGTATTTCCGGGATTATACACCTCCCGGACTGTTTGCCGGCTTCGCGGGCAATTTTCTGCCATCTTTCCTGCTTCCGGAGCCTGTCCTTCAGTTCGAGCCTTACCACGCTCCGAGCCATCATTACCGGAACAACATCCGATACGCCGAGCTCCGTTGCTTTCTGGACAATGAGTTCCATTTTGTCCCCTTTGGGAATCCCCTGGAAGAGGATAAAGCGGACATGTGTTTCTGTGGACGGAAGCTCTTCCTGCAACAGAATTGTCACTTCTGTATCAGAGATATCCCGGACTTCTCCGGCACGGCGGACTCCTGAAACAATTATTTCAACAGGATCCCCGCTGTGAAGGCGTAATACTTTCACGGCATGAAATGCATCTTCCCGGTTCAGGGAGACCATACCACTTCCTGAAATATCCGGATCGGCATAAAAACGGTGCATATCAGTTCCTCCGGGACAGAAATGCCGTCCATTCTCCGCGGTGGCGTTCTTCCAGCACATGATATCCGGCAGTTTCCAGCGCAGAACGAACCTCATCCGTTCTGTCCGCTACGATTCCCGAGCATATGAACAGTCCTCCGGGCACAATATGCTGCATCAGGGAAGCGCAGTTTGCGATAATAACATCGGAAATAATATTTGCAACACAGATATCGCACTGTTCCTTCACATGTTTCAAGAGGTCACCCTCCTGAACAGAAATCACATGGTCCAGACCATTATGATCCACATTCTTCCGAGCTACACGTACAGCGTCCCGGTCGATATCCACCGCCAGCACGGATCCTGCTCCGAGCAGTCCTGCCGCTATAGCCAGAATTCCGCTTCCTGTTCCGACATCAATTACATTTTCGCCGCCTCTGATCTCATCCTTCAGCAGCTGGATGCACATTGCTGTGGTTTCATGCGTTCCGCTTCCGAATGCCATTCCCGGATCGATTTCAATCACCTGGTCATCCGGCTGCGGGGTAAATTCCTCCCATGTCGGTTTGATCACCATATGATCCGTCACATAGAAAGGTTTATAATACTTCTTCCACGTATCTTTCCATGTATCATCCGATACCGTGCGGTAGTCAATCTGCAGGGTCCCGAATTCCGGGTGTTCCGACTTCAGCTGCTCCATTCTGTCATGAAGTCCGGAAACTGAAGCTTTTCCATTGCCATCGTCCTCAAACCAACCGTGTACCTGCACATCTTCCGGCATCGTCTCAATCAGCTTCGGATCAATGATTTCCCATATCCCATGCGGTTTTCCCGGATCCGGAATATCCGCGCGGTCTTCGATCATCGTACCGGCAGATCCGAGCTCAATCAGTTCAAATGATACAGCCTCCGCGCCTTCAGTAGTCGTATGCACAATCAGTTCAATCCAGTCCATGCAATCATCTCCGTTCCGTTTTTTACCCGTTGCTTATTTCGTAAAAAAACCCTGAATCCCGCGCAGCAGCTGGAACTCCCTTACATCCCTGTTGGTTGTATACATATACCTGGATACCACTGTTCCGGTCCGCCAGTACAGGCAGAGGAACGGACAGTCTTCATAGAACAGGGTCTGGATTTCCATCAGTTTCTGACGAAATCCCTCCTGTGTCACCTGAGTTCGGAGAGACTTGCAGAGATTGTCCATTTTCTCACTCTTATAGCGGACGTAGTTCCCGGTATTGCCCTTCATCAGAATAAATCCGGGATCCGGGCACACATCCATTGCATAGGAAACCAGAGCCAGATCGTAAGAGCCGGCCTTCAGTTTTGCCTCAAGGTTCGGTAGGGTCATGGCATCAATCCTGCACTCGATTCCGATTTCCGCAAGCGAATCGGATATCAGATTTACCGCCACAGCCCGGACATCGTTATCCGGCTCTTCATAATAATACAGCCGCAGACTCAGGTTGACCTGCTTTCCCTTGCTTCCGGTCTTGTCCAGAATCCCGTTTTCATCGGTATCCTCCCACCCGTCTTCTGCAAGCAGCTGTTTCGCTCTTTCGATATCCTTCTTCCAGGTATTGTCATATCCGGAATTGTACATCCACGTACCGGGAAAAAACGGAAATTCAGTTTCCCGTGCCATACCGGAATACGCGGTAGCAATCAATCTGCTCCTGTCGATGACGCATCGGATTGCCTTTCGCGCATTTACAGTCAGTTCATAGGATGAATTGTTCATCAGAAGGCATTCGAGCTGATTGGTCCTGTAATTCATGGATACTGCCGAGGTGCCGGTTTTATACTGCGCACCCGCGATGGAACGTGTAAAGATCGCATTCACCTGGCCGAATTCGTAGCTTTCAATTACCTTTCTGGCTGTTTCATGCAGCAGGAAATTAATTTCCTGGACCTGCGGACGCGTTTTCCACCAACCGGGATTTACAGCCATCCACATGCTTTCTCCGGGGTGGAATTCCTGAATTCTGTACGGGCCTGAACCGGGCGGATTGTCATCCCCGACATATGCTGCCGGAACCACAGGAAAAGTCATCGCATACAGGAGTCCGAAATACGGCCTTGAAGTTTTCACAGTTACCGTATAGTCATCCTTGGCGGAAATGCCTGAGACAAAGTATTTCAGATTGCTGTAGAACCCGTGGTCCGTAATGTTTTCATCGTTTGCCCTGTTCAGGATATACTGAGCAGAAGCCACCACATCCGCTGCAGTCAGCGGTGTGCCGTCCGTAAAGGAAACGTCCCTGCGCAGAAAAAAGGTCCAGTACTTTCCGCCGGATGATTCTTCCCACCGTTCGGCCAGATATGGCTGCGGCAGATAGTTTTCATCAATCTGAACCAGACTTTCATATACCAGATCATATACAGAAAGCATGTCCCGTTCCACCGGTTCGAACGGCCGGATCGTGTTTGTCTTGACGCTCTGGATACCGAATGAAATTGACTTCCCGACCTGGGTTGCTTTCGCTGTCCCGATTCCGTCAGACAGTACCAGCACCGCTGTCAGAATTATCAGCAGCCGGAGAATAGTGTTTTTTCTGGTAAATCCCATAATCTCTCGTCACCTTTTCGGCATAGTTTTTTGTCGGACCTGCCGGAAGATTCTGCAGTGGAATTGTAATACCATCCGGACTCACCGACCTGTTTGAAAGCCAGGTCTGAACCTGGCCCTGTCCGGCATGGTATGCACTGACCACACAAACCGGATCTCCCCGGAACATCCCGGACAGGTAATTCAGATACCAGCACCCGAACCGGATATTCATATCCGGATCAGTCATCATTTCAAACGCGTATCCCTGGACTTTCAGCTTCCCGGCAATCCACTCAGCAGTATCCGGCATCAGCTGCATCAGGCCGCTGGCGCCCACTTTTGACGTTGCTTTCCTGTCAAAAGAACTTTCATTCAGCACCACCGAAGTAACAAAAGCCGGATTCAGATTATACTGCACCGCATATTTTTCAATAATCGGCCTGTAATCACTTACAAGAGGATATGCCGCGTCAATTGCCCGCTGCTCTTTCAGGTGTTTTTCCTCCTGCTGTTTCAGGTAACCGGACATCAGGCTGAATGCCGTAATGCAGATCAGCAGAAGCCCGCACAGGGCAATCAGTACATTCCGGATCCATACCGGCAGCCTCCATGCCGCTTTGCGGGATGAAGGCTTTCTCTTTGCAGCTTCAGGTCTTTTCATGACTTCAGCGGGCGGAATGTACCCTGCCTGTACTGCCGGAGCAGCAGGCTGCGGAGGCGGGGAAGGGAATCCGTATTGCTCACCTTCCAGAAGCTGATCAACGACAGAAAGCGTCTGACGGACTGTTCCCGAATTGTCGATCACATGATCTGCACGCGACGCTTTTTCATCCGAAGACATCACAGACCGGATCCGGGCCATTGCTTCTTCTTCTGTAAAACCGTCCCGGGCAATCAGCCTGTTCAGCTGAATACGGAGGGGGAGCCATACACACCAGACCGAACTGCACAGCCGATCATAGCCTTTTTCATACAGAAGCGGCATGTCCAGAAAACACATACCGGCTCCGGACTGTTCATAGAATGAAAGCCGCTGTTTTGTCAGTTCCATCAGATGGGGTGCCATAATCGCATCCAGGGCATTTCTTGCATTGTCATCGCGGAAAACAAGCTGGCCAAGTGCCCTTCGGTTCAGGTTCCCGTTATCATTGATGTACCGAATCCCAAAAGTCTCCCGAATTTCCGCAAGCACCGGGCTTCCTGGCTCTGTCAGTTCTCTGGACAGCTGATCCCCGTCAATAACCGGATATCCCCGTTCGGTCAGATACTGGCTGATCATGGATTTTCCGCAGGCAATACTGCCTGTAAGTCCGATAACGCGCACGAAATCACCTGTTTCCTGTTATAAAACGACCCGGCAATTCAATATGCCGGGTCGAAAAAAGAGCATTACAGTTTTACGGAAAGCAGCTTCTTTTTCAGCTCAGCTTCCATGCTATAGAGCGTTTTTTCCGCTTCAATCCGCTTTGCCCGGCCCTGGGACTGGATGTCCATCACATCGTTGATCGTATCAATCAGATCCTGATTCGTTTTGATGAGTGTTTCGATATCGATAATTCCGCGTTCCGCTTCCCTTGCCGTAGCAACAGTACCGATCTTCAGGGCTTCCGCATTTTTCCTGAGCAGTTCATTGGTCATATCGGTGACTGCAGTCTGTGCCTGCAGAGCCTGCTGGGAATGATGCATTCCAAGCGCAAGTACCATCTGGCTCTTCCAGAGCGGAAGGGTATTGGAGAGGGTCGACTGGATCCTTTCAACCAGGAGACTGTCATTATTCTGCAGCAGCCGGATCTGCGGTGCCATCTGGATGGAAACCTGGCGAGTCAGCTTGAGGTCATACAGTTTCTTCTCAAAACGGTCGCACTGCGCTGCAAGGTCATTTGCCTTCTGGGCATCCATTGCATCCTGGCTCTGTTCAGCCTTCTCACGCAGTTCCTTCAGTTCCGTGTTCCGAACCTGCTCAAGCTTCTTGTCACCGGCAATAATATACAGGGTCAGCTGATGGAAATAATCGCTGTTCTGGTCGTACAGACGGTCGAACATTGCCACGTCCTTCAAAAGCTGTGTCTGGTACGCTTCGAGAGAACCGGCAATGTTTTCCACGTTGGAAGAGACTTTACTGTATCGGGCTTTCATCCGCTCAATCTTGTCCTCTCCCTTTGCGAAAAGACGAGCCAGGCCTTTCTTCTCCTCGGTGTCCCGTTCGAAGCCTTTCAGTTCGGACACCAGATTCACCAGCATATTGCCGACTTCACCGGTGTCCTGGGTTTTGACCGCATCCAGCGCTGTCTGTGAGAAATCGGCAATCCGCTTCTGGGCATCCGCGCCAAAGAGAAGCACATGATCCGGATTGGTCACATCCACTTTCTGGATAAAATCATTGATTGCCTTTTTTTCTGCCTCTGTCAGCTGGCTTTCATCCAGGCGCGGAAGCGCTTCGGGCTCCTGTGCCGCAGTTGTCTGCTGGATGCTTTCCGCCGTTTCCGAAGCTGTATCCGGTTCCGGTGCGGCGGGAGCAGGGGCGAGTTGGAGAATCGGTCCTTCTGACATGTTGGTTTCCTCCTTAATCAATTGTTTGTTTCATACCGCGATGAAGAGGAAGAATTATATTTTCCGTCTTCCGTCGGGAAATCCATCACCGGTGCCGAAGAAACCCGCATCTGAGCTTCAGCGGCAGTCCTTGCATTCATTGTTATCCCTTTTTCGCCGGTAATCTCATTTTCCGTATAGCCATCCCGCTTGAGCATCTGTTCCATGACATCAATGTCTGTGGAGATGTCCATCATGTTTTCCCTGTGCAGATTATCAATCTGTTTCTGGCAGGCTGTGAGAACCATATTCATTCCCCGGACAGCCGTATCGCGGGCCTGGGACATTTCCGAAAAAGACACACCCCGTTCCTGCATCGTCCGGTAGTTTGCCAGCATCTTCAGCGTAGTGGGAAGATAATAATTCATAAACTTACGTACCTGAGGTGCTTTGGCAGGGGATTCATATACCGTCATGAAAATCTTCTGGCACTTTTCCGTCAGCGTATTCATCTGGGCGGAAAGCGTTTCATCCGGAATCAGCGCATTCTCCGAGCGGATTGTTTTCAGCATTTCCATGCCCTTTGTGATCACCTGGTCCGCGTTCTCATCACCGGTCAGGGGGATCTGGCGGGCAATCTCCTGCTTCCGGGCTTCCTCCGCCTTTTTCTTTTCTTCTTCCTCGCGCCTCTGCCGTTCAACATCCCGCTTATTGTGGGTCGTTGTGTCGAGCTTGCTGCCCATGATGCTGGAAATCAGGCCTACTCCCGCGCCGATCAGAATGCCCAGTACAATCCCGGAAGGCCCTCCGTGGGAAAGCAGCCATATTGTGCCCAATGTAATCAGGAATCCGGCGCCGCCGCTTTTCCCGTTGTAATTCTTGCTCTTCCTGCTCACTCTGAAATAACACCTCGTTATCGTAATCAAGTTATTATATCACAAAATATCTGATATGAAAAGGGAAAAGGGGACCTGCCGGCTCTTATTTCAGCAAATCCGGATCATCTTTCTGCCATAGATCATACGGTTCATGCTGCAGCGCATGCAGGATCCTTTCCGGTGCATCCGGCACTCTTTTTTTCAGGTCCCGAAGGAGCTGATCCATCTCCGCGCGAGCTGTCTTTCCGTCTGCAGGGCACGGGGATTTTACAACCGGAAGAAACAGGATATGATCCATATGCCTTACATGATTCTCCGGAAGGTATACCAGCGGCCGGATCACCGTAATTCCCGTTCGGCTCAGCTTTGTCTTCGGATGAAAGGTATGGAACCTGCCTTCCTGAAAAAGCGACATGAACAGCGTATCAATCACATCCTCCCGATGATGGCCGAGCGCAAGTTTTCCGCATCCAAGTTCCACACAGGTATTGGATAGAACAGCACGGCGCATCTTGGAACACAGCGAGCAGGGATTCTTTTCCTTCCTGTAATCGAAAATAATACGTCCGATATCTGTCCTTCTGACTTCATACGGTATTTCCAGCTGCCTGCACAATTCCCGGATTCCCCCCAGATCAAACGGTTCCAGTCCCATATCCACCGTAACCGCAACCAGGGAAAAATCCTTATGGGTGAACTTCCTGTACAGTGACAATGCGTGAAGCAGCAGGAGAGAATCCTTTCCTCCCGAAACGCCGACTGCAATCCTGTCCCCGGGATCAATCAGGCCGAAGTCCGTGTCCGCTTTCCGGATACATCCCAGCGTTTTTTTCATACTCTGTTACTCCTCTGAAACACGAACACTGTCTGTCTGGGAATGACAGATATGAATGCGTTTCCATCTTTTTGAAAGGATCGCTGCTGCCTTATGTGCTTCCGCACGGGATGAGAACACACCAAATACGGCGCTTCCGCTTCCGGTCATTGCAGCAAGGCGGGCTCCGGCGGATAAAAGGGAGCTAACTGCTTCGCCTATTTCCGGGCAGCGTGATGCAGAAACAGGTTCCAGCACATTTCCGATGCTCTCAGATAACTGCACCAGGTTTCCGTTTTCCAGCGCAGCGAGTGCGGATTCTGTATCCGGATGCCGGACACACTCCGGATTCCATGATGCGAATATATCCCGGGTACTCAGCCCCCGGCATGGCTGGAAAACCAGCATCCAGTAGTTATTCCTGCATGACCGCGGCTCAATCATTTCACCGATTCCCCGGACGCGTGCCAGTCCGCCGCGGATCAGGAAAGGAACATCCGCGCCGAGTTTCAGCCCGGTTTTTTCCAGTTCATCCCCCGTAAGGCCAAGACCCCACAGCCGATTCAGTCCGCAAAGAACCGCTGCAGCATCCGCGCTTCCGCCCCCCAGGCCGGCCCCCATCGGGATCCTTTTATGCACATGAATTCGGACTCCTCCCGGATATCCTGCTGAATCCTTCAGCTCGAGCGCAGCACGCATGGCCAGATTCGTTCTGTCTGCCCGTGAACGGGGATATCCGTCCGTTGTAATCTCCAGATTGTCAGCAGGCGTCAGCACGATTTCATCCGCAAGGGAAACCGGCTGCATGATCATATCCATAAGATGATAGCCATCATCCCGGACCCCGACAATATCCAGAGACCAGTTGATCTTTGCAAACGCTTCCAGACGCATCAGAAATCCCCCCTGTAAAGCAGGAATACTCAATTATCATACCGCCTGCATGTATAATTGACAAGAATTGTTTTCATGTTGCAAAGCGGATGGAAGCAGTGTAAACTGATATCTGATCAGAGCAGAAAGGAGGCGGACAGTATTGGTACAGCATACAAAGCCGGTCCTGATCAACCTGCTTGCCACCGCAAGATATGATCAGGCGCCGGATTATCCGATCCAGTTTATGACCCGCGGAAATCTGTCTTTCTCCGGGAACGGTGAAGCCGTTATCGAATATACTGAATCGCTTCAGGATGAAGATACCGGAGAGAGCATGAATGCACATGTTTCCCTGCTGATGAAAAACGGCCGTGTAACCATGACCCGTCGCGGCGATATTTCCAATACGATGGTCTTTATTCCGAAGCAGCGTTTTGAAGGCGTCTACCAGACTCCGTACGGTGAGATGAATATGGGGGTTTATGCCCGCGATGTGGACTGCCGGATTGGTCCGGACAGCGGTTCCATCCACCTGAAATACCAGCTGGATCTTCAGGGTGCCTATGCATCCACCAATGAGCTGCATCTCGAATATACCGCAGAGCAGAAAGGGAACATTCAATGAACATTACCATTCTCGGCTCAGGTACCTGGGGGCTTGCACTTGCCCGGGTTCTCTGCCTGAACGGCCATCACGTCACTGTCTGGAGCAAATTTGAGGAAGAGGCGGAATCCCTCACCCGGACACGCAAATCCCCAAATCTTCCGGATATGGTGATTCCGGACAGCGTAACCATTACATCTGATTTATCCGCTGTTCTGAACCAGGCTGATTTTATTATCGTGGCAGTCCCGTCCGTTTATATCCGCGAAACCGTTCACTCCTTCATTCCGTATATTCAGGGAGATCCCATCTGGATCAATGCCTCCAAAGGAATAGAAAAGGACACCTCCATGATTCTGACCGACGTGATTCGGGAAGAACTGGAGAGCGGCGGATTCCCGAATGCCCGGATTACCGCCATCAGCGGACCGACCCATGCTGAAGAGGTTGCAACGGATCTGCCGACACTGATTGTCGCTGCCGGTCCGGACGAAAGCGCCAGATGTGTCCAGGGACTTTTTGAAGGCACCTGCATCCGCCCGTATACCAATCCCGATCTCCGCGGGGTGCAGATCTGCGGGGCACTTAAAAATGTCGAAGCTTTAGCAGTCGGCATCGCAAGAGGACTTGGCTACGGTGACAATACACGTGCTGCCATGATCACCCGCGGTATGGAAGAGATCCGGCGGCTCGGCCTGGCAATGGGATGCCAGGAACGCACTTTTTTCGGTCTGGCCGGCATCGGAGATCTGATTGTGACTGCCACCAGCAGCCACTCGCGCAACAACCGGTGCGGAATTCTTCTGGGGCAGGGGATTCCGGTTCAGGAAGCCGTCCGCATGATCGGTATGGTTGTGGAAGGTCTGAACGCGCTTCCCGCCGCAGTATCCCTCTGCAGGCAATACCATATGGAAATGCCTCTGATTGAGGGCGTACGGAGAATTGTGGAGGATCACGCGGATCCTGCCGAAATCGTACGCGACCTGATGAGCCGAAGCCTGAAAAATGAAATCTGATCCACGCGGGAGGCTTACTACCATGATCCGACTGATCAATGACGGCTGGGAATTCCTCAAGCTCCCGAACGGAAGCAGTCTGGCAGATGCAAAAAGCAGTGCAGGTTGGGCATCTGTCGACCTTCCGCATGACTGGCTGATCTGGCAGGCTGATAACCTGTATGAATCGGCCGACGCCTGGTACCGCCGGAATATCCGGGTGGATGCAGATCTGCCACCCGTATGCCTGATTCATTTCGATGGCGTATATATGGACTGCGATATTCTTCTCAATGATGAGCTGGTTGATACACATGCCTACGGATATACTGCCTTTGCCGTAAATCTCAGCAGCCGCCTGCGTCCCGGAGATAATGAGCTGGCTGTTCATATCCGCCACCGCTCCCCGAATTCCAGATGGTATTCCGGAAGCGGTATTTTCCGTGATGTCACCCTGATGTGTCTTCCGGAATCCCATATCATTCCGGACAGTTTCTATATTGCTGAAAGCAGAGAGAAGGAATCATGGAATATTGCTGTATCCGCAGAAACCGCAGGCGTCAGCGGTATTCCATTTCAGTTTGATCTTCTGGACCATGACCTGAATACAGCCGCAACTGTATGCGGATATTCGTCCGGTTCAACTGTTTCCGCTGTCTTTCACCTGAAAGATGCACACCCATGGTCCGTTTCCTCTCCATATCTCTATTCTCTTCGCTGGCGGTACGGAGAACAGACCGGAGTCCGTAAAATCGGCCTGCGTTCTGTCCGCATGGATCCGGATTCCGGGCTTTATATCAATGATGAACCGGTTAAGCTGAAGGGCGTCTGCCTTCACCATGATCTTGGCGCCCTTGGCGCTGCCTTCCATGAAAAAGCTGCCCGGCGCCAGCTGAAGCTGATGCAGAACATGGGAGTCAATGCCCTTCGGACCAGCCACAATCCACCTGCTGAAAAACTGCTGGATCTCTGTGATGAGCTTGGAATTCTTGTCATTGATGAAGCATTTGATATGTGGGAGCGTTCCAAGACAGAATTTGACTACGCCCGTTTTTTCCCGGCCTGGGAGGAACGCGATGTAGCTTCCTGGGTCCGTCGGGACCGGTGTCACCCATGCGTGATCATGTGGTCCATCGGAAATGAAATATACGATGTATATGCCGATATGCGGGGTGCGGAAGTCACCCGGATGCTCAAGGAACAGGTTGAGTTCCACGACCCTGCCCGCCATGCAGCAGTTACTTTCGGCTGCAATTATATGCCCTGGGAAGGGGGACAGCGCTGCGCGGATATTCTGAAGACTGCCGGATACAATTACGGCGAAAACCTGTATGAAGAGCACCACCGAAAGCATCCGGACTGGATTATATACGGAAGCGAAACCGGCAGTGTTCTTTCCAGCCGCGGCGTTTATCATTTCCCGATTGAAAAACCCATCATGAGCGAAGCCGACCTGCAATGCTCCGCACTCGGAAACAGCAACACAAGCTGGGGAGCATCCGACCTGCGGCATATGATTGTCGATGATCTCAACTGCCCGTTCAGTATGGGCCAGTTTATCTGGAGCGGCATCGACTATATCGGAGAGCCCACCCCATATCATACCCGTTCCTGCTATTTCGGGCAGGCAGATACTGCCTGTTTCCCCAAGGATCCCTATTATCTTTTCCAAAGCATCTGGGGAACCGCTCCCGTTCTGCATATCGGGGTGTCCTGGGACTGGAATCCCGGGCAGCTGATCGATATTCCCGTCATGACAAACTGTGCCTCTGCCGAACTGTTTCTGAACGGAAAATCCCTCGGACGACAGTCCGTGAATCTTTCCGACGGGGATCAGTGCCTTCCTGTATGGAAAACCGCCTATCTGCCCGGTGAACTGAAAGCTGTCGGATATGATGATGCCGGGCAGGAAATCATGACCGATATCCGGATCACACCGAAAAATACCGATCACCTCCTTCTGACCACCGAAGACAATCATCTCCTTTCAGACGGAGATGACATTACATTCGTTGATATTACCGCTGTGGATGATGCCGGGAATCCGGTCGATAACGCACGTGACCGTGTCCATATCACCGTATCCGGAGGCGGATGCCTGCTCGGAACAGACAACGGAGACTCAACCGATACGGACGGATATAAATCATGCAGCCGCCGTCTTTTCAACGGAAAGCTGCTGCTGATTATCGGTTCCACGGGAAGCACAGATGATGTTATTATCCGTACAGAATCCCCGGGCCTTCCTGATTCCGAACTGATCATTCCTGTAATCAAAACCCCGCAGAAACCCGGAACCAGCAGGATTCAACGAATTCCGGACCTGCCCGGCAGAAAAACAGTTCCTGTCCGCAAGGTCGAAATTGAACCGCTTGACAGCGTACTCCTGAACAAAAGCCATCCTGAATGCCGCTTCCGTTTCCGCATTCTCCCCGAACACGCCGACTGCCGGAAAATCACATGGCAGGTTACAAATGCTTCCGGCATTGAAACCCCATATGCTGCCCTGTCCTTGATGAACGGCAATGAAGTCTGCGTCCGAGTCTCCGGCGACGGAATTTTTTACCTTCGGGCTGGAACCGGTGAACAGGACGACCATCCGGATTTTATCAGCCAGATCGAGTTTTCCGCCGAAGGAATCGGTTCTCCCGCCCTGGATCCGTATGCTTTTGTTTCGGCAGGCCTTTATGATCTCCATTCCGGGAAAATCGGAACCGGTAATGAAAAAGGCGTCGCTTTTGACCGGGAAGGGGAGAGTATGATCGGTTTTTCCTTCCTCGATTTCGGAAAAGCCGGATCCGACACCCTGGTCATGCCCATTTTTGCCCTGGACGGGAATGCTTATGACATCGAACTTTTTGACGGTGATCCCGAAAAAGGCGGTCAGCTGATCCAGATTCTCCGGTATCAGAAGCCATCCATCTGGAATGTTTACCAGGAAGAAACATTCCATCTGAACCGCCGTCTCTCCGGAATCTGCTCCCTGTGCTTCCGGATGCACCAGAAAATTCATCTCCGTGGTTTCCGTTTTGAAAAGCAGAGCCGTGCTTTTATTTCCCATTCAGCCGCAGAAGCAGACCGCATTTACGGTGACTCATATATAAGCGATACAGATTCCATCCGCGGAATCGGAAACAACGTCACACTGTCATTCGATGAGATGGATTTTGAGGATGTACATGAAGCGCACCTGGAAATCACCGGATATACACCCCTTCATGTGAACACCATTACCATACGGTTCACCGTTCCGGACGGCAGTACCCATACGCAAATCGCAGATTTCCGCGGAACCGGGGACGGTGTTCCGACAAGTCAGGTATTCTCCGTCCGAACTCCGAGCGGACCCTGCAGCGTTTCCTTTGTTTTCCTGCCGGGAAGTCAGTTTGACTTTGATTCCTTCCGTTTTTCAAAGTCCTGATTTCCCAGGTGGAAATATCCCTGATTTTCGATGTTGACTTCCGCAAAATAAGACGTTATAATACATCTTGGTTTTGAGGTTTAAAGACCTGGATGATCAAGTATCGATGGAGGTGCTTTATGGGAAAATACTTTGGAACGGATGGCTTCAGGGGAAAGGCCGGCGTCGTTCTGACCGCCGACCATGCATTCAAAACCGGACGTTTTCTCGGCTGGTATTACAGCAAAAAACATCTTGACGACAAAGCCCGGATTGTAATCGGCAAGGATACACGTCGTTCCTCATATATGTATGAAAATGCGCTTGCGGCCGGCATTACCTCGTCTGGTGCGGATGTTTACCTCCTGCATGTGACGACCACCCCATGCGTCAGTTATATCACACGGACTGAAGGTTTTGACTGCGGCGTTATGATTTCCGCCAGCCATAACCCATATTATGACAACGGAATCAAGCTGATGAACAGCAAGGGTGAAAAAATGGATGACGACCTGCAGGACCAGGTTGAAAAATATATCGACGGGGAAACCGAAGAACTTCCGTTCGCAAAGGAAGACCAGATCGGCTGCACGGTTGACTTCTATTCCGGCCGCA
>JAEEGL012759648.1_pt1 | contig 15837 bp, 14 predicted proteins | sample 9134231 | NCBI WGS metagenome assembly JAEEGL01 (sample SAMN16246548, study PRJNA631951) | gut metagenome | biome: gut microbiome; feature: rumen; material: fiber-attached | host: Bos | place: Iran: Karaj | collected 2018-10
CGTCATCACAAAAGCGCCTGCTACGAAGCAGACGAGGAGGATGCAGAAGAAAACATTGGCACGGGAGAATGAGTTCATAGCTTGCAATCCTTCAGAGACTATGATATAATAATAGTGTATTAATATTTGTTAAAATTAAATTGCATGAAAGGGAATACAACAATGGCAAATATTTTCAATGACAGCAATTTCCAGCAGGAAGTCCTGAATTCCGAACTGCCTGTCGTGGTCGATTTTTACGCGGACTGGTGCGGTCCTTGCAAGATGATCGGTCCGGTCATCGAGCAGCTGGCCGAGACGTATGCCGGTAAGATCAAGGTCGGAAAAGTCAACGTGGATGAGAACATGGAGCTTGCTTCTCAGTATCGCATCATGAGCATCCCCGCGGTCATGTTCTTCAAGAACGGACAGGTGCAGGATCAGATCATCGGCGCGGTGCCGAAGGCGCAGATCGAAGCGAAATTCCAGGCGCTGCTGTAAACATCTATGAAAAGAGAAAAGCAGGTAAGGGCATAAGCCCGAACCTGCTATTTTTCTTTTTTATGGAACAGGGCGAAAAACTTTTTCAAAAAGGCAGGCAGTTCATGCTCCGGCCCATTGCGCGTCATGCCTGAGAATACAGGATGCGAGAACGTCTCGCGCTCTTTTTCCAGCTGTTTGATATCGGCACCGACCAAGTGTTTCTTTTCCAGACGGTAGTCGATATAGCGTTTGATCAATGAATACAGGACCGTGAAGACAGGTACGCCGAACAGCATACCGGCGATGCCCAGGGTGCTGCCGCCCACGGTAACGGCGAAGATGATCCAGAACGGTTTGATACCTAAAGTACCGCCCAGGATGTACGGCCCCAGGATATTGCCGTCGAACTGCTGCAGGATCAGGACCATGATCACGAAGACCAGTGCCTGCGTCGGTGAGCTCAGGAAAAGGATGAGTGCGGAAGGTACAGCGCCGAAGACCGGACCGAAATAAGGAATGATATTGGTCACACCGACCAGTACGGCGATCAGCAGCGGATAATCCAGATGAAGGATCAGCATCAGGAAGTAGCAGATGATACCGATGATCAAGGAATCGATGATCTTGCCCAGGAAGAAGTATTTGAAGATATTGGCGGTTTCGTTGCCGACGTTCAGGATCAGCATGGCGTGATCCTTGCGGAACATGGCGTAGATGATCTTTTTCACACCGGAGATCATGCGTTCACGATCTGCGATCAGGTAGATGGATACGATCAGACCGATGATCAGGTCGACGATGCTGCTGGCCAGATTCACGAATGTGGAGTAGATCTGCGGGACCAGGTTGCTCAGGAATTTCTGGATGCCGGAAGTGAGATTGCCCAGCTGACCGTTGACGATATTGACGAACTCGTTGGAGTCGATGTAGTTGGACAACGGCAGGGAGTCCCAGCGGTCTGCCAGCTTGTCGACCCGGCTGATCAGACTGCTTGCGGCATCGGTCGCCAACGTTACGATGGTCGAGATGGAGTTGATCAACTGCGGTATGACATAAACGAAGGTGAGCACCAGGATGCCCAGGATGATGATATAGCAGTCGACCATGGCGAAGAAACGGATCATGCCGGTACGCGGTTTGGTGGAGGCCCGCCATTTTTTCGGGATGGGCAGGCGCTTCTTCGACGTACGGATGTTGGTCCGCCATTGCGCGAAAATACCTTCCAGACGGGATACGGCGGGTGCCACGAAAAAGGTGATGATCAGGCCGAAGATGATGGGCCGCATGATGGAGAGGATCCCCAGTAGCCCTTTAAAATGCGCCTTCTGGACATAATTGTAGAACAGAATGCCTCCGGCGACGACGATGAACATCCACAGGAAGTAGGGGAACAGTGCCCGCATCCTGGACTTCAGGTTTTCTTTTGACATAGGCGCTCCCGATCAATACCAGGTTTTTTTCTTTTTGACTGCTTCTTCTTTCTCGTCCTTGCGGCGTTTGAGCAATTTCATCTTATCTATAGCGTGGATGAAGGCGCGGATGGTCTCGCTCAGACGTTCGCCGTCCTCGGGCTTGACCATGAGCAGCTGAAATGGCTGCTTCAGAAACTCCCCGCGTTCCTTCTTGATCTGCACGGTCAAGTACGTTTTCTTATGCCGCGTACTGAGACCGGTCGTGATCATCTGCGACCAGGGGATGAACAGGTTGCTGTTGTATACATAGATGCCGTCCTGTGTCATGACCCAACGGCTGGTGGAGAATGGAGCGACCACGAAGATGAGCAGTCCCAGGATGAGGGAGGCAGGCAGCAGCGCGTCCACATCCCGCAGGGTCTCGAACTTCGAGATGTCCAGGATAAAAAGTCCGGCTACGACGACGATGAGGATCAGACAGACGATGCGCAGCACCTTCATGCTGACGCGCGACTCTTCCATGACGTAGAGGACCTCGCCATGTTCTCCGCTTTTGTAGGACTTCATTTCAATGGCAGAGTTGATGTTACGGACCAGCATGAACAAGAATGCCACGCTGGTGATGACGGTAAAAATAACCAAGGGGCTATCCTTCCCTTCTTAAGGATCAGATCTTGGAATCGATCAGAGCATTGCTCATCTCGTCCAGGTTGAAATGCGCGTCGGTCTCGGTACCGGTACGGGTGGTCGGGCTTTGATCGACGAAATGATGGGTCCTGCCCTCCTGAGGCTCACCCTGCACTTCGGGCAGAGGGCTGAGCTGATCAAGATCGACGCCCGTATCAGAGAGGACCTGGGACAGCCGGTCGAAGATCTGGTTCATATCTTCACAATGACTGTTGTAGAGGTAGCGGCGCAGCAGTCGGTTGTAAGACTCCTGGAATTCGATCAGATTGCCCCGCAGCCTGAGCGCGTCTTCGCGCAGACTGCCAAGCTCGGCGGTGACGTCGGACCGGATGTGGGCAGCATCTTCCCGGGCTTTGGCAATGATGGAATCCGCCGTAAGCTGGGCTTCGATCACAGCTTTGTTGATGGCATTTTCACGATCACGATATTCCTCGATCAGATGGTCTTTTTTCTTCAGTTCATTCTCAAGATCGACGATGTAGCTGTCGACTTCTGTGGTGTCAAATCCTTTGCGGACGATGGTGAAATCTTTCATGACTGCCTCCTGCATAAAATACTACTCTAATTATAGCACGAACTTGTTTCAAGTAAAGATATAATTCAACGAAAATGATATAGTTTTAAGGTTGCGAAAGCGTCCGGCATCGTCAGATCCGAAGGCCTTTTGATTGACAAGACCATGGGTTGCGACTACAATGAAACAATGATCCTGAGAGCGGTTTTGCTTGTGCTTTACGTTTGAAAGAAAGTGTGTTTTTATGAAACAGTATATCGTTGATGCCTTTACTCATACTCCTTTTGCCGGGAATCCGGCGGCGGTCTGCGTGATGGATCGCTGGCCGTCCGAAACGTCCATGATGCGGCTCGCCATGGAGAACAATCTGTCCGAGACAGCGTTCATCGTGAAAGAGGAGCAAGGGTACCATCTGCGTTGGTTCACACCGGGTACGGAGGTGGACCTGTGCGGCCACGCGACACTGGCATCTTCTTTTGTCATCCTGCATTATTATGAACCGGAAGCCGACCAGGTGGAGTTCCATACCTTGAGCGGTCTTCTTACCATCCGCCGCGACGGGGATCTGTTTGAAATGGATTTCCCGGTATGCGCACAGGAGGAGATCCCTGTGACGGACGCGATGGAGAAAGCCTTCGGTGTCCGGCCTGTAAAGGCCCTTCTGGGACCGGACCTGCTCTGTGTGTTCGACTCCGAGGAGGCAGTACGGACCATGGACCCGGATCAGGCGCTTTTGAAGAAGCTTCCGGGACGGGGGCAGAACGTGACGGCCAGAGGCAGCGAAACAGACTGTGTTTCCCGCAGCTTTTTCCCGAATCTGGCCGTCCCTGAGGATCCTGTCTGCGGCTCGGCCCATTGCCAGATCGCACCATACTGGTCCTCTGTCATGGGCAAACAGACCATCCAGGCGTATCAGGCGTCGAAACGCGGTGGATATCTGCAATGTACACTGCAGGAGAACGGGCGGATCTCTCTTCAGGGAGAAGCCGTGCTCGTAGCGGTATCGGAGATCGTCGCGGTGCTGTAAAAAGGTAGTATGATGAGAAAAAGAAATGAAGTGGAACACCTTCACGCAAACGTGTTCCGAAAACTGGTGGTCCTGCATATGCTGCAGGCACTGGTGTTTTCCATCACCGGCATCGTGGACTGCGCCGTGGTCGGTCAGGTGCTGGGGGCTGATGGTCTGGCTGGGATGAAGCTGGCCATGCCGATCTTTGCCATCCAATACTTTTTGATCGGCAGCGTGCTCAGCAGCGGTCTTTCGGTCCAGATGACCAGGCTGTTGGGGCAAGGCCGCAGGGACAGTGCCAATCAGTGCCTGCTGTGGGTCCTGACGCTGGTGGCCGGGGTCTCAGGCCTCCTGTTTTTGGCAGCGCTTCTGTTTCCGAACGCGTCGACCCGTCTGTTTACAGGCAATGCGGATGCAGCGGTCTTTGGCTTTACCAAAGGATATCTGCTGCCCATCATGTGGGGATCACTGCCGATCATTCTGCAGGGGATCCTGAGCACAGTCTGCGCGCTGGAAGGTACAGGCCGCAGGATGACGGTCTCCGTGATCGTGGTATTGGTGGTCGACATCGTGGGTGATGGACTGGCTGTCATACTGAAGGCTGGTATGGTGGGTATCGCGGCCGCCAGTGTCGCGGCCTATATAGGTGCGTGTCTGGTCCTGGCAGGACAGTTCTTCAGCAAACAAACGATCTTCCGCAGAGAACGGCTTCGCTATGAAAGAGGCCTGATCTTGGGAACGATCCAGGCAGGACTGCCGATGGCGGTCAAAGGGGTCTGCGAGTTTTTCTGCCCGGTCGCCATCAATCAGCTGATGCTGCACTATGGCACAGTAACAGGCTTGGCGGCGCTTTCGATCCAGGATGCGGCCCGATACCTGCCGCTGGCATTCTGTGAAGGTCTGGCGGCGGCGACCTTGATGGTCACGGGCATGTACGCCGCAGAGGATGATGCGGAGGCCTTGCGTCAGGAGCGGAGGACCATTCTGATCTATGGTCTGGGGATCGGATCCCTCTGGGCGCTCATACTGGCGGTATCAGCACCTTTGTCCATCCGGATCTTCACCAATGACACAGGGCTGCGCGCATTGGGGCTTTCAGCCTTCTTATGGTACCTGGCAGGGGTTCCCTTCATCAGCCTGAATTATGCGATCCGCGCCTATTTCCAGGGCAAAGGGGGAGAGCGGAAGGCCAGCCTCTACACACTGATCAATCAATTGGTGCTGCCGGTCCTCACTGCGTGGATCTTTGGCCGAATCTGGGGCATCTTTGGGATCTTTGCAGCCTTTGCGGTGCATGAAGCGGTGCTTCTGCTGCTTTTCGCACTCTTCCGACAGACCGCGAAAGACCGTACGATGGAACGCCCTGCGATCATTGGCGAGATCCGGGGCAGCGCGACGACGGTCGATGAGGTGATGGCTGCTTCCGAAAGCGTAATCCGACTGTGTGCAGAGTATGGGATCGACCATAGGCAGGCGTATCACATCGGGCTTTGCCTGGAAGAACTGGCAACGAACGCGCTCAAACACGGGTTCAAGTACATGAGGTCCGGGGACCTGGAATATCGGTTCGTGATCGCGCCGCAGGCTTTGATCCTGCGGGTGCGGGACAATGGCCGACCTTTTGACCTGACCGAGCGCTATAAGCTTCTGAATCCGGAGGATCCCGCGTCCCTCTTGGGCCTGCGCGTCATCTTCGCCGCGGCAGAGGACGTCAGCGCTTCACATACGTTTGGGTTGAACAACGTCTGCATCCGGATATCGAGGAAACCGGAACATGCAGGATCACAGGACTAAAAAAGGGTGCACGCAGCACCCTTTCTTTTTTATCTCAGGATCTCCAGATATACGCTTCTTCCGGGCCCTACAGGCACGTCGAAAGCATATTCTGACGGCGCGGTACGGGTCCTGGCGGCATCGCCTCGTTTGCTCGGTCCGGGCAGCTGCAGCGACTGTGTATATATGGCGCCGGTCTCCAGGTCTTTAAGGCCCCGGCAGGTATCACGTACCACAACATGCATCTTCGAAAGCATGGGCCGGAAGGAATGGACACACAGGATCTCATCCTCATAGCTGATCAGACTGGCCTTGGGTTCCGACCCGAGGTATACGCCGTGACCGACGGACAGGATGGAATTGATGTTCCGGATGACATCCTCCGGCAGCTGGTACAGATCCGCGAAATTCTCCGGTACGTTCAGGATGAGGAAGCGGCCCTGCCCATAATAATCCTCCGTGAGGACCGGGAAATTGTCTTCCCCGGCGAGCATCAGAATATCCGCCCAGGTGGCGTTGGTCTTGTAGTCGAGCGCCTCGAACATCACCGGCTGTGCGCCTTTGGCGTAACTGACGCCGGTATAATCATGATCGATGCGGTCGATCATATATTCCTGTCCCATGACGTGACGATGGGTCAACCGGACACTGGTCATGTCCTGGATCCCGCGTTCGTACATTTCGTGGAAGAAGCCGATGGTCACAACGGCAGTGCCGCCGCGGCGGACATATGTCTCCAGTTTTTCCATGGCGTCCGGCTTGCAGGCCGCGCGCTGCGTCAGCAGGACCACCGGAGCATCCTCGGGAAAGTCCGGAAAGAGTTCCAAAGCAGCCCCGCACATGCCAAGATAACTGCACAGCTGATCTTCGCCGTCGGCATCGAAAGGCTCCCAGACCGCCGCGCCGACAGGTTTTTTCGCGTGCTCCAGGAAGGTATCGACCCGGCGCAGGACGGGCTCCATGGCGAAGAGGGCAGGCGTGTCCAGAAGGCCTGGGAAATTGAACAGGGTAAGCTCCTTGGCACCGGCATGCAGCGTGAATTCCGCCTGCTCCAGCCAGCGGCTGATATTGTCGGAGGAACCGCCAAGATCGATCCAGCCGCCTCCATTGCGGCCCGGCGCGGTATTCTCCAGCAGGCGCATCAAAGAATAGGATTCATAGCGCTGCAGATGCTGCGCGGCATAAAAGGGCTCGCGGGTCTCCGTACCGGTGTAGATCATGTCGAAGATATCCCGCTGGGTCATGGGGGTATAGCCGCACTCATGGTAGCTTTCATACCAGTTCGGGTATTTGATGATGAAATTCATCCGGGGGTTGATCCGTTTGGCTTCCGCCACCATCTCCCGGGAGAATTCGGTCATCTGCTGCTGACGGAAGTCTTTCCAGCTTAAGGTTCCCTTGGCCTGGATGCACATCTCGCAGCGGCAGGAAGTGAAGAAGAAATCGTCCAGGATGATCTCATCGAAGACGGAGGCTGCCTCGCGTACGATGTTCAGATAGGTCTCCCGATGCCGGGGATCCGTGTAGCAGAAGGTGTCGAAGATGTTCGGTTTCTGCACGTCATCCACGAGCACAGTGGACGTGATGCCGCCGGAGACCGCTAGCCCGTAGGATTCCAGGAGTGCTTTGATCTCCCGCAGCCGGCTGACCGGTACGTCGACCGTACCACGGTGGTTCTCCAGATACACTTTTTTCAGCGGCAGATGCTGCAGATACTGACAGACGCCGCGCCGGATCTCCTCATCGGAGGCTTTGGCGGCATAATAGGCGAACATGTAGCTGGCAAGGGTGAAATGGCGATAGGGTTCCATGGGAAAACCTCCAAAAGCTTAAAGTTGTCTGTATTATACCAAAAAAACATGTGAAATGATGCACAATGTGGATTTTTCAGGAAAATACATCTTGACCTGTATCCGGGTGCCGGTGCTATCATATACGCGGAGGTTTTTTCAATGAAAAAAGATATCAAAATGGTCATGTTCGATCTGGATGGGACGCTGCTCCCCATGGATATGGACGCGTTTACGAATGGATATTTTAAGTTGCTGGCAGCCAAGGCCGCCCCGCGGGGGTATGAATTGACGTCCCTGGTCAAGGGGATCTGGCATGGGACCGCGGCCATGGTGCGCAACGACGGCAGCTGTACGAATGAGGAAGCGTTCTGGAAGGACTTCACCGCCACCTTCGGCGTGGAAGCGCTGCAGGACCGGCCATTGTTCGAGGAGTTCTACGCCAAGGAATTCCAGCAGGCCAGAAGCCTGTGCGGATATGAACCGAAGGCCGCTGCCATCGTGGACTGGATCAAAGAACAGGGCACGCGGGTCGGCCTGGCCACGAACCCGCTGTTTCCCGCGGTCGCGACAGAAAGCCGGATCCGCTGGGCGGGGCTGGAGCCTGAGACCTTCGAGTTCTACACGACTTATGAAAACATCGGCTATTGCAAGCCTAACCCGGACTACTACCGTGAGATCCTGAAACGCGTCGGCCTCGCGCCGGAGGCGTGTGTGATGGTGGGCAACGACGTAACGGAAGACATGGTCGCCCGGACGCTGGGGATGGACGTGTTCCTGTTGACCGACTGCATGATCAACAAAAACAATGAGGACATCGAACAGTATCCGCATGGTTCGTTCGATGACCTGAAGGTATACCTGCAGAGCGTCTTATGAAAAAACTCATCATCATCCTGGGAGTCATCGGGGTATCGGTCTCGGCGCCGCTGATCCGCTTTTCAAGCGCGCCGTCGATGGTCCTGGTCCTGTACCGCGTGCTGATCGCCGCCCTGTTGCTGAGCCCGGCCATCGCGCTCAAGAATCGTGCGGAGCTCCGTTCAATAAGTCACGGCGACTTGGCTTTGTGCCTGGTCAGCGGCTTGTTTCTCGGCCTGCATTTTTCCTGCTATTTCGAGGCGCTCAGGTTCACTTCGATCGCGTCTGCGGTGGCTCTGGTCGATACGGAAGTCTTCTTCGTTGCCTTAATGCTCTTGATCCTGTTCAAGGAGCGGATCCCATGGCTTGCCTGGGTCGGCATCGTCATCACCTTCGTGGGCAGCGTACTCATTGCCTGGGCAGATGCCGGGGACGGGACCAACGTACTGCTGGGAGACCTGATCGCGCTGGCCGGCGCGTTCTGCATGGCGGTCTATACCATCATCGGCAAGACCTGCAGGCAGAGGATCACGACGACTACCTACACGTTTCTTGTATACCTTTCCGCCGGGATCACGGTACTCGTCATCCTGGTGTGTTCCGGCAGGCCGCTGCTCGGGTATGGCCCCGTCAATTGGTGGACGGCGCTGGGCATGGCGGTATTTTGCACGCTTCTTGGACACAGTGTCTTCAGCTGGGGCTTGAAATACGAAAGTGCGGCTTTCATCGCCACGGCCAAGCTGCTGGAACCTGTTTTCGCCAGCATATTAGGCCTCCTGCTGTTCCGGGAGGTCCCGCAGGCGATGGTCATCATCGGAGGATGCATCGTGGTCGCGGGACTGATCCTGACTACCGGTTGCATTAGCGGCAGAAAAAAGATACAATAGGACAATAAGATTTGGAGAGGGCATGATCCATGGAACAGAGAGGCGAGACCATCATCCGTTTGATCCCGGGCGGCGCAGCCGGATGGTGTTATGATTCTAAAGAGATCCAACTGGAAAAAGCGTTGCGCAGAAGCGGCCGCAGACTGTGGATCGAAGCCGCCATCGTCCAGCCGGACGGGTCGGTCTTGTTCGGTGACGGTGCGGTCTTCGCGGATCATGATGATATCGAGACCCCCGTGCTTGCAGCGGTCGGCATCCTGCTGAACAAGGAGCAGACTGCGTTTCGCATCGTGCTGCGACTGCTGGAAGATACAGAAGCGGAAGAGGTCAAGGTGATCTGGCGGGCGTATTGCAAAGGCAAGAAAAACCCGTTGGAGGAGGGGCCTGAGGAGATACTGGAAGAGCGAGAAGAACCGAAAGTGCCGGTCCCCGCACCTTCGCAAGCAGAAGATTTTTATATCGAAGCGGTCCCCAGCAGCATCCTTACCGGGCATAAATTCATGTTCACCTGCCATCGGCCGGACGGAACGCAGGAAGCGGTCCAGTGGGCGTTGGTTGGAGAAGATACCGGTGTGATCAACGGATACGGCATGTATACCGCACCGGATCATCCGGGTGTTTTTGAAGTGACCGCACAGGCCGGAAGCCTGAAAGCTTCAGCCTATATCGTGGTTAGAGATCAGTGATCGAACAGGAGAGATACATTGTTACGTTATTTATCAGCCATCGGCATGAGCCGGTGTACAGGCACCAAGGCGATCAGCGCCTGGACCAAGGCCTATCTGGACAAGCGCAAGGATCGTCCTACGACCTTTAAATGGCCGGGGAACGATCAGACGCAGCTGGAATTCAAACATGAGATGGGACCGTTCCGACTGATCCTGAAAGCCGCGCCGGAAGCGGGCGGTGTGATGCATGTGTATTCGGCCCTGCCAGGCGTGCGTCCCGGTTCCTTCTCCCGACTGGCCGGCTGGGAACTGGGCATGGAGGATACGCATCTGGTGGTCTTCGGTGAGGACGAGGTGAACGGGAATCCGCTGGTCGTCCGTATGGAAGAGACCGGCAAGATGATGAACCTGCCTATCCCCAAGGGCGGTGAGGGCGGTACACTGCACTATGCAGGTCTGTCCATCGAAGGCAAAGTCATCCTCGGCATGATGCGCACGGAAGAGGATGAGCGTGCCTATGAAGAAGAGGATCAATGGCGCCAGGAGATGCTGGGCAAGCTGCGCTCCGGCGATCAGGAAGCGATGAAGGCCATGGAGGAAGAGATGGCCTATCAGGACCAGGAGATCGAAGCCCGTATGCAGCACGAGGACATCTTCACTGTGCTGGAAGGCTTCTTCATGCCGGTGGAGGATCTGTTCAGCGGGGTCTATTCCACGCTGGGCACGATCCTGGACGCGGACAAAGTCCTGAATCCGGAAACAGAGGAATGGGTCTGGCATCTGCAGCTGGACGTGATGAGCAGTGCCCTGGACGTATATATCCACCCGGACGATCTGGTGGGCATGCCGCTGGTCGGATGCCGGTTCCTGGGCAAAGTGCTGCTGGTCGGCAGCCTCAGGCTCTGAAAAACGAGGAGAACAACATGAACGGACAACAGATGGAACGGACTTTACAACAGGCAGTCGCGGACGGCTTTATTGCCGGCGGGAACCTCATGGTCCTGAAAGACGGCAAAGAACAGTTCTATTGTCAGGCGGGCTTTGCGGACCGGAAGGCGGGCCTCCCGATCGAACGCAATACCATCTTCCGCCTGTATTCGATGAGCAAACCGATCACCGCGGCGGCGGTCATGATCCTGATGGAAGAAGGCAGGATCGATCTGATGGATCCGGTCTCTATGTACATCAAGAGTTTCCAGGATCAGAACGTCTGGACGCCGGAGGGCCTTGTGCCGGTCGAACGGCCAATGGAGATCCGGGATCTGCTTTCCATGACCAGCGGTCTGGTCTATGGCGGCGGTCCTTCCGTGCCGGAACAGGAAGCGCAGAAGGTCTTCGATGAGGCAATCGCGAAGCTGGGCACGGCGGAGGAGATCGGTACCGTGGAGATGGCGGAGCGCCTGGGCGCCTGTCCGCTGATGTTCCAGCCGGGCTCATCTTTCATGTATGGCACTTCGGCCGATGTACTTGGCGCCATCGTGGAGACCGTCAGCGGTCAGAGCTTCGGTGCGTTCCTCAAGGAGCGCATCTTCGATCCGCTGGGCATGGAAGACACCGGGTTCTATGTACCTGCCGCCAAGCAGGGACGCCTGTCCAAAGTGTATATCAATGGACAGAGCGACAAAGAATACAAGTTTTCACATCTGGACATTCAGAATGAAATGAAGTTTGCACCGCGATTTGAATCCGGCGGGGCGGGTCTGGTATCGACGATCACGGATTATGCGCGTTTTGCCACGATGCTGCTGAACGGTGGGACATATAAGGGACAGCAGATCCTTAAGCAAAGCACCGTCCGCTTTATGACCGGGCATCATCTGACGGCACCGCAGCAGGCGGCCATGGACTTCGGATGGCCGGGCCTTGCAGGGTACAGCTACGGCAATCTGATGCGGACACTGGTCGATCCGTCAAAAGCTGTGCATGTCGTCTTTGATGGAGAATATGGTTGGGATGGATGGCTTGGCGCCTATTTCTGCAACGCCCCGGAAGACAAGATGACCTTCCTGCTGATGTATCAGCTGACGGATACCGGCACGACGCGGTTGACGCGTATGCTGCTCAACGAATTGGGAGCTGCTTTATGAACAACAACTATCAGGTGATCGCCTTTGATATGGACGGGACCCTGCTTACCACCGACAAGAAGATCTCCGCAGATACATTGCGCGCGATGCAGGAAGCGGTCGAAGCAGGAAAGCAGATCATCCTGTCGACCGGTCGCACGGACGCGGAGCTCTCTGCGTATCGCGCAGCCCTGACCGACGTGCGCTACGGCATCCTGGAGAGCGGCGGCCTTCTTTATGATTTTCATGAAAAGAAAACGCTGGACAATTCCCCCATCAGCCCGGAGAACGTGCTGAAAGTCCTGGAACTGTCCGAGCAGGAGGATGTGCTGGTGCAGGTCATGTCTGCGGGGAAAGTCTTCATCCAGAAGGATGATCTGTACCGGATGGACCATTACCAGCTGGGGTATTTCTTCCCCTTGTTCAGTACGACGGCTACGCTGAAGGACGATATCCGCGCCTGGCTGCGGGAGGGGACCTTGAACGGTACGCTGCAGGTGGAGAAGATCAATCTGTACCATACCGATACCGGTGCCCGCCTGCGGACCATCGAGCGGGCGAAGGATGTGCCGCTGGAGCAGGTCTTTTCCGAGATCACTTCCATCGAATTCACACCGGTAGGCATCAGCAAAGGTACGGCGCTGGTGAAGCTGGCGGACATTTTGGGCGTGCCGGTGGAGCAGACGATCGCCGTGGGTGACGCGGACAACGATCTGGCCATGCTGCAGAGCTGCGGCCTCGCCATCGCCATGGGCAATGCCAATGACAACGTGAAACGGGCGGCCGCCGTGGTCGTGGCTGACAATGATCATGATGGTTGCGCCGAAGCGATCCGCAGGTATCTGCTATGAAATTCTATGAGGAAGAATGGCTGCGTCTGAAAGAAGAAGTGGGTCTTGCGAAGGAGTACAAGATCCACTTTGCTGTGTGCCCGCAGGACAAAGAATACTATAAGATCTTAAGTGACAGACAAGGCGCCTCGCTCACGGCGTCCGATGAGGGCATGCTGCTGCAGGCCGTGTATCGGTTCTATTATCAGCTGGGCATGCGGTATCTCGGCCCCGGCCGCAGGTACGAGAAGTGCCCGGCAGCATTGGATCCACGAACCTTGGAACAAGATACTACCATCCGGCCGCTGGCGGTCCGCGGCGTCTGCATCGAAGGCGCCGACAGCCGAGAAAACATTCTGGATATGATCGACTGGCTGCCGAAGATCGGTCTGAACGCGTTCTTCATCCAGTTCCGGGATCCATATACGTTCCTGAAACGGTGGTATGGGCATGAGGGCAACCCGCTGCTGCTGCCGGAGGATTTCGATCTTGCAGCGATCGATACGGAGATCACGGAAGCGATCGCGAAGCGCCATCTGCATCATCACAGAGTCGGCCATGGGTGGACCGGTGCGGTCCTTGGCGCGACGGCGTCCGGCTGGGAGCAGGAAAAGAGCCAGACCGCGGCGGAGCGGCTGTCCTATGCGGCCGAGATCGATGGTGTGCGCGGCTATTTCGGCGGTGTTCCCCTGAATACCAACCTATGCATGTCGAACCGTGAGGTGCAGGAAATGTTCGCCGACGCGGTCCTGACGTATGCCCGGGAGCATCCGGAAGTCGACCATCTGCATGTCTGGCTGGCGGACGACTGCAACAATCATTGTGCGTGTGAAAACTGCCGGAAACAGATCCCAACGGACCTGTATCTGCAGATCCTGAACCGGATCGATGAGAAACTGACGGCGGCCGGTCTTGAGACGCGTATCGTTTTTCTGCTGTATCTGGAGCTTTTGTGGCCGCCTGAGACAGAGACTCTGCATCATCCGGAGCGGTTCGTCCTCATGTTCGCGCCGATCAGTCGGAGCTTTGAAAGCGGGTACCGCAGTGCGGACCGCAATGCCGGGATCCCGCCGTACGTGCGCAACCGGATCAGCCTGCCCGTAGGCGTGGATGCCAACATCGCATTCCTCAAAGCATGGCAGAAGGCATTGGGCAGCGCCTGCCCGCAGGGCTTCGCCTATGATTATCACCTGGGAAGAGCCCATTATGGAGATCTGGGCTATATGCGCATCAGCCGGCTGCTGAATGAGGATATCTATCAGATGCCCTCCCTGGGGCTGGAGGGCCTCATGACCTGTCAGGAGCTGCGTGCGGGCTTCCCGCATTTCCTGCCGGATTATGTCCTGGGTATGACCCTGACGGAACCCGCATTTTCCTTCGGCGACCTGGAAGATGAATATTTCATGGCGGCCTATGGATCTTATGCGCAGGAAGTCATGCGGTATCTGGAGACCTTGTCCAAGCGCACGCATCCGGACTGGTTCAATGGAAAAGGACCGCGGGTGCGGGCAGACCTTGTGTCTGACTATACCGCTGCCCTGGAAGAGGTCCTGCGCATGCGGCCCAGGATCCATGAGATGCATTCGGAGGACCCGGTGGAAGCCCGGTTCCTTGAGATCCTGAAGTATCACAATCAGTTCGCGGAATATTATCTGCAGGCCATGCTGGCCAAACTGCGGGGGGATGAAGCGGGCGTGCAGAAAGCGTATGCGGTGCTGGACCGCTGCATGGACGAGAATGAAACAGAGTATCAGGAATGCCTGGACGTGTACCGCATCCATGAGGTGATGCGGCATTACACCAAGATCGGGTAATGGATACAGAAGATCGCCTGAGGCGATCACATGAGTTTTTCTGAAAGGGGAGATGTTGATGGCTACGACGATAGAGTGTCCGGTCTGCGGTATGACGTATACCGGGAAACGGTGCCCGGTCTGTGGGGCCAAGGTAAAGATCCGCTATAGGCAGGAAGCAGAGGCGCAGGCCCAGGCCGCCCCCATGCCCGAGCCGGAGGTCTACGAGGCGCCGACGCAGGCAGTTCCGCGGCCAAAGAAAAAAACAGCGGGGAAGCGCACGGCAACAGCTATGTTGATCGGCATCAGCGCGGTCATAGCGTCCTCCATCGCCGGCATCACCGGCGCATACCATAGGGTCCGCGATACGGGCGAAGACTATAGGTACGAATACGTGGTCGATCCGGATATGACGGATTATGAGATCGAACCGGAAACGGTCTATGACGAGAACGGCGTCAAAGTGGAGATCCAGCACTATCTGCGCAATGATTACATGACGGAGATCCATTTCCAGATGACGAACGATACCGACCGCGACGTACGAGTGAGCAGCGAACTGGCCGCGATCGACGGGGTCGCCTCGGACAGGACCTTCTATACGCTGGTCGGCGCGCACGAGACGGTGGATGACGTCATTTATATCTTCGATAACGACCTGGCGGAGATAGGCCTAAGTGAGGTGCACGAGTTCGCTTTCCAGCTCAGGATCCGGGATGATGAGACCTATGAGGAGATAGACCGGTCGGAACGGTACGTTTTCCAGACGCCGGCAGAAGGATCCGCGCAGCATGCAGTACCGGAAGGGGCCGTTGTATATGAGAAGGATGGGATCCGCATCCGGCGCGTCGGTGTGCAGAAAGATGAAGAACAGGAAGATCGGTTCGTGATGCGCTATTATGTGGAGAACGATTCGGACCGGGATCTTTCGCTCTTCAGTCAGGGAAGTCTGACCGTCAATGGGGAAGAAGTGGACAGTTCCTATGGGTATGGACCGGACATTCCGGCCGGCTGTGACGGTTTCATAGACGTCGTCGTCTACGATTATGCGCGGGAGGTGCGCAGCCTCGAGGGGACGATCGCCATCA
>JAEEGL015141307.1_pt1 | contig 15837 bp, 8 predicted proteins | sample 9134231 | NCBI WGS metagenome assembly JAEEGL01 (sample SAMN16246548, study PRJNA631951) | gut metagenome | biome: gut microbiome; feature: rumen; material: fiber-attached | host: Bos | place: Iran: Karaj | collected 2018-10
AATCCTGCCACTGTCGTGACAGGATTTTCGCTTTGTATTCGTCATTCTTAAGTTTGCAGTCTTCATTCTTCAGTTTCCCCGACAGGATTTTCTAAAGGAATACTGAAGACTTAAGACTGAAAAATGAATAATAGTTGCGAAATTAGCCGCTTTTTGATATCATACGGTTAGTATACTCAATAAGCATTAAGCTACATGGAAGGTGACGTATTTGAACAAGTTAATACCAAAGATCGGCTCAGCCATTGTTACCGCATCTGTCTTTCTTTTTTCATTCTGTATGATCGTTGATTATCCTTTTGGCTCCTATCTTGTCTGCATGTTTTTGCCGATCGGCTATATTATGATGACAGCTGGTTTTCAAAACGAATGTTGCGATGAACGGCGTGTGTCCGCCAATATAGGATTGGTCTTTTCTGCAATTTATGCAGTTTTAATTTTTCTGGTTTATTTTGCACAAACGACAAGCGTCCGGCAGGAAACTCTGACAGAGCAGGCAATCCTGCTGCTGGATTATCAACGTGGCGGTCTGCTTTTCAACTACGACTTGCTCGGATACGGGATGATGGCACTTTCCACCTTTTTCGTTGGACTATCAATTAAAGCGAACAGTAATGCGGATAAGTGGCTGAAATACTTGCTGATGATACACGGAATTTTCTTTATAGGTTGCTTTTTTATGCCGATGACTGGCGTATTTACAAGCATGGCGAATAGCGAAAGCGGCAAAGGAGGCACAATTGCCCTCTTGATATGGTGCATCTATTTTCTCCCGATCGGTGTTTTGGCATATAAGCATTTCACAAATAAAACGTGACGTTGATATCCTCCATTGTTCACGAGGGTTTGAATCCATCCGTTCAAAACACAAATCCATCTTTTTTGTATCTAATAGACAGAATAGGATTGCTATCTTAACATGGATAGCAATCTTTTTTTTGAATTGTTAGTAGATACTTGTTAAAATAAACCACAGGTTTCGATTTTGTTTGCCAGTTACATGAGAGGGGAAACAATATGAAAAAAGAAATAGTCGCCATAAAATCTGCCGATGGTAATTACTTTGAAATCGGGAAAAACGAGTTCGGTTATTATTTAAAGAATAACTATACTGATATTCCAAATGAGTTCAACATGTATTCCCTTGAAACTGTTAAAAAAATGTTCCTTGACTTGTGTGAAAGAGTACCAGATTGTGCTAAGGTGAGTATTCCGAGCGGTCATAAGAATTCATGTATGCTTGTAGAATATTCTGATAAGACAGAGCAATTGTTTCAGGAGCAAAAAGGCATTGAAATGAATCTATGTGCATATACAGCAAAAACTGCGGAATATGTTGAATTTTATGCTGATCAGTTCTTTTCATGGCATTCTTCTTCTCTAATTACCTTGGCTCATCTTAGACAGGTGTGTAGAGAAAAGTCTGAAGATTATACTGTTTTCCTTACAGCAATCAGAGACGTTATTGAAGACGATGGAATAGATATCCGTGAGAACATTTTAACTGATGGAACAATAGAAATCCACAGAATAGTGCTGGGGCATGATTATGGTACTTTTATTTCCATTATGCCGAGCGGAAAGATTGAAAAGACAGGCAATCTTAAGTTTGTTGAACTAATGAAGAAGCATGACGTGTCAGTATACAGAAGCAGAGCATAGGGAAATATACCGAGTTAGAATCCGGTGTTACGAAATCTAACGATAACCCCGATTTTGTTAAAATAGCAATCTTTAGCCATTATTATTCCGAAAAGAGTCCACTTTGCAAAAAGTGGGCTCTTTTCTTTTTTTGAAGATGTCGTTAATGAAAAATGCAGGTTGCCATTTTCCTTACCTTTCTATGTTTCCTGTTCTGCAATTCTTTGGCGAGTTTTCCGACTCTACATAGTTGGTGAAGGAAGTTTGGTCGGCACAAGTAAAAGTTACAAATTATTTCAAAATGTTACAAAAAAATACTGGACAAATTTCATCAATTATGTTAAAATAAACAAAAAAATCAATAATCATGAACTGTTATTTGCAAAAAGGAGAGGAACAGTATGAAGAAGAATATAATTCGACTATTATCATTAGTGCTCTCAATGCTATTGTGCATTGGCGTAATTCCTGTTCAGGTTATAGCCGACGGCAATTTAGAGTCCACTGATGTTTCCGAGCCTCCAGAGATTCCTGCTGCAGTCGGAGATGATGAAGCGCTCTCTGAAAGCGAATGCACAAATGAGTCGTTGGACAAGCTTGGATTGCAATATTCGGATGATGAGATAATAACGCCTGACAATGATAATTCTGCATTGTTAGAGAATAATGACGCGACTGCTGTCGAAACCGATGCCGTTGGGCCGGAAACGATAGATTATTCTGATGATACAACTCAGCCTGATTCAGCAGTAACTGCTGAAGGCGATGAGTCATACCTGTTTCTAATGAGCAATGAGCAGAATTATAACGGATATATCTGCACAGTGGACAGTGAGTCAGCGAATGTATCAATCTCTGAATCTGGTCAGGGTGGAAATCAGGCTATACTAATGGCGATCGGAGGAAATGAATTCGACGCAATTATTGATATTTCTGTAACTGATGCCGGCGATACTCAGGCGAATGCAACACTTAAAGCTGAATTGCTCAAGGGCGAGAGTGCGATGAAATACCGCATTGTAAAAATAATCAGTGCAAATGAAGCTGAGCAGGTGTCTGACTCCGAATTGTCAGAAGACGGCGAGCTTCATTTTGTTGTAAAGGGGGATGGAATATATGTGCTTGTACGCCTAAAGGGCGTTGAGCTTGATCCGTCCACAACACAGGGCAGTCCGGCGTTTTTTGCCGAGGTGGTAAGCGGAGCCAGGAAAACTGGCGAAGACTATGTGTGGACGGCAGATAATTCTGCATCTGGTCATAGATTCGTGTTTCGCATAAACTATCGCTTTATACTATACTCTGATTGCGATGTCGATAATATTCATATGATAATTCCCAAGCGCATAATTAAGGATCGCATTGGGGAATACGCTGATGGAATAGAATTGTCTGTCCCATCCCAAGAAGAGGTAGAAAATGACGGAGAACTTGATGAAAACGTATACTTTGCATGGAGAGAAGAGTTAAATGATTTAGGTGAACCGACAGGGAATATTATTATTTATAACTTTAAAACCATTCAAAACGGTGCTCAGAGCGGCTCGATTGAATTAGCTTACTATATGACAGAGTCAACGCTGGAATACAGAGACTATGACCCGGACGAGCCTGAACTCTCACGTTCGGATGAATTTCACTGTAAACTGCTTCTTAAGAATAAGACACCTTTGGATTCGGAGCATTTTACGGTTTGCATCAACACAACAGCTTCGGTCACTTCGCTTGAAAAAGGGCGAAACGACTCAATTTGGCTATATAATACTTGGATGAATTATTGGGGTGATGCGGAAGAGCTTGGAATAACCAATCCAAACAGCAGTAAATTCATTATGTGGCTCATCAAGGCAGAGATATTTGCAACACAGCCGTATGATTTATCACTGAGCGATCAGCCTATGACGGAAGGACTTGAAGCAGTTGCCTTGAAATGGGTAGGAGAAAATGAGTTTATTAAGCCAGATTCAGACGGAACATGGAAAAAGCATTTTCTGTCCAACAGTCCGGTTTATGCATATGTAATTACTCGAGTGGATGAAAGCTTACATAAGGATCTGATTACCGGTCAGGAAGTAGAGAAATGGACAGTACAAAATAAGGCTGTCGTAACCGTACAGGGAATCGACGGTGTTGACGATCCTTCGTACGGTACTGATTTAGCCTCATATACTTATGAGGTTCCAATATTCAACGATAAGTATGGACACTTTGATGCTTGGAAGCGTGGAGATGGTGCGTGCCGCGCATATGAGGGTGAATGGTGGAGATGGACGACAGGAGCAGATGTTATTCTAAATTCACTGAATATTTTTACTGATACTTATTCACGTTATGATCTTGATAGATTTGGTGTTCATAACGGAAACCAAGGCGAGCTTGAAGCCTATGATGGATTTGACTACGCAGTATGGATGTGGGGAACTCCGTATATTTTGACAAAGGACTGGAACTATTCAGACGTAAAGGAAAAGAATAACGGCTATTTCAGAGATTACACAATATATGACCAATGGGATTTTGATGTTAAGCTCGGCCATTCCGCAAGCGATGTGATATCAATTGGGGCTGGCGACTATCGAATTAAAAATATTCAGTTCAACGTTCTTCAATATGATGCTAAGCTTAATGCGTCCGGATTGGATTTTTATATGACTTCGCTTGTGTATGATAAAATAATAGATGAGAATGATACGCAAGGAGGGATCGGAGATGTACTTCACATCTTCGGCAAAACCGGCGCAGGTGAATGGGTTGAGCTTCTGAGAAAGGACTACAGATCCGGAGGCGATACCTGGGTTAATTCTGAATATGCTGAATTATCACCGAACGGAAAAGAAATAGTGCTCAAGGAGAGTCAGGATCATTCAAAGGACATTCTTCTTTACCGAACGGTGATGAAAACGAGGCACTATTGGACCAGTATTGGAACCGTTCCGGAATTTGAGCTCTTCCCCTCAGAGCGAGTTTTGAACATTGTAAATGAGTCTGACGTTATTTGCTTATTTAACGATACCTATGCTGATTTGTATTCAACATGGGAAGGCCAAACAAAAAACGTTGAGTTTGATTCCGACAGTAATGTCAGCAACGTGTTTTATACCGGTAGTGATTATCGGGAATATAAGTGGGATGATTTCTCCGGAATGAACATTGATCTGGGAGACGGAGACACCCGAGATTATTATAGATACTTCCATATTTATGATTCATATCGCCGTGATTACGATTACGCACGTACTTCAGTAAGCAATTCGAGCCTTGTAAAACGAATAACATCCACCAGCAATGACAGAAAAATGGCACGCTTTACGATTGGCTGGCAGGTAGATATGACCGAAACAATTATGTCGAGCCGAGACGGCGAGATGGTAACAGAAAATATTTTGCAAAAAGGCGGAACTTTTTATGATTTGTTGCCAAAGGGCGCTGCACTCGATCTAAGGTCTGTCAAGGTACTTGCGTCAAATAATGAACTTGATTATCAGATTGAGCAGGTCTCAAACTGGCGCGGTTCCGGACGAACAATGCTAATCGTTAAGGTTCTGAATCACGGAGTCAATTATTCGCTTAGCTATGAAACGATACATGCATGGACATCGATCAAAGATTATGGAAACGACGTATATAATCCGGTTGCATATGAGACTGGAAATGTTAGCATAGCAAACGGTAAACCGGACGACGGCTCAGGTTTTGCAGGAGTCAGCGATAATATGCGCTCATGGATGCGCGACCTTGACGACGAATGCGGCGAACATAATCGTTTCCTATATTCCGATACAACAACAAGCATAGTAGCTGTAATTGCCGTGTCAAACGGCATTTCTAAGCGGGTAAAATCATTAAGCGATACTGCGTTTGGCGGTATGGCATATGTTGAACACGGAGGCGTATATATTTATCGCCTTTCGTATTCTCCTGACAGCATGGTTCACGCCAAGAATCTGATGTTCATAGACAACGTTGAGGACACCAACGCAAGCGGAAGGCAGTGGCAGGGAAGCCTTTATTCGGCAGACCCTGAACATCCTGAAAATGCAATAGATGTTTCTCAGCTGAAATCGGCAGGTGTTAACCCTACCGTATATTTCTCTGACCATATTGTTTCGCTCAATAATTACGGGGATGATCAGACGGCTGAAGAGTACCTTGCGGAAAAAGGATTCATAGTCAGTAGTGAGTTTTTTGAAAATCATACTTTAGCTGACGTAAAATCTTTTGCAGTATATTGCGGTGATTCTTTTGAATTAAAAGGTACTGAAGAAAGCCCAAATAAGCAACTAACTGTTCTGATATATATGAAATCGCCGGAATACATTCCCGAAAAAGGCAATCCATACCCTGCCACTTTTAACAACTTCGCGCTCAATATGCGAGTTGGAGTCAGCGGCGAAAGCGGAGTATGGGAATATATTCCTCATCTTTCAATTACACCAGACGTAGTCGTATACTCGCGAATTATGCAGGATGTCCCATTACTTAAGGTCAGCGAAGAAAACGAGTCTTACGTTATATCAAATGTAAAGTTCAAGTTAATCGGAAGGTCATTTTATACCGGAGAACAGATTGAACTGTATGCAGTTACAGGTCCGAACGGAAAGCTGACTTTCAGGGGAGTTGAAAGAGGAAGCTATATTCTTGAAGAGGTTGATTGCCCGAAAGACTGGGTATTAAAAAAGCAGCCGTATCAGGTTTTAATTGACGGATACGGGCGCTTATGGATATCAGAACTCGGAGTGTTCAAGACCGCAGACGGAATCGTTGAAACAGATTCTGTGACCGGAAATCCTTTGATGCTGGACGGATCGATAGCATCTTATGATTATGAACGCCCAACAGTCAGTTATGATCCGGACGTTTTTACTGTTACGAACGAGCCGAGAGTTTATACAGATTTCAGTTTTTATAAAATCGGAATGCGAAGCGGGAATCCTTTGGAGGGCGTAGAATTCCGCCTTGAAGGTATTTCGCATTATAACAGAGAGATCGAGATGACTTCGGTTTCAAATAGCGACGGACTTGTTACTTTTGAAAACCTGGAATGGGGAACTTATACTCTCACAGAAATTCAGTGTGCAGATGGCTATAAATCACTTCCTTCGAATATTGGAATCAGAGTTGAAGTTGCAGGCAACAGCCTTGTTTCTGTATTTGAATACGATACTGTAACAGGCCAGGATAAAGCTGAAAGAGAGTGGATTACAGTCAGTTTGCTTGGCGACGTTATGATAAAGAATCCAGAGAAGCATTCGGATGTAGTGTTCTATAAAGCTGAGCAGTTTGAAGATTCCTACCGTTATTTACCCGGAGCAAAGTTCTCACTGAAAGGAAGCTCGTCAGAAGGAACAGCCGTTTACATGGAAGCTGTCTCAGAAGAAAACGGCGTCGTGCGCTTTACTGCGCTCGAGGAGGGCATTTACGAAATCAGGGAAATTGAGCCGCCAAAGAACATCAGAATCACAGATAATGGGGATGCAATCTCCGGGGGCACAATAAACTATCAAGGCGATCCTAATACATATCTTGTTACTATTAGCAGCGATGGTTCCTTCCGAATCAATCTGAAAGACAATTCAGGAATCGGTGCAGAACTGGCAAAAAACAACGAAAACAATTATGTATTTCTCAACAAGCCCCTTCCAGAGGGAGAAATTATAATAACAAAAAAATGGTCTGACAGCTTAACCGGAAATGCAGCGGCAAACAGACCGTATCCTCAGCTTACGCTTGTTTCTGAGTCGGCATTTGCATCTAATTACTATACAGTTCGATTTGACGCATTCGGTGGTTATTTCCCGACCGGAGGTACAAGCTACGCGCTGCGCTATCGTGCAGATGAATTACCTTCCGCAGCGGATACCGACTCAGTTCCAACGCCTCTTCGCTCAAACTATTTATTTGTCGGCTGGGTATACAGGCTGAGCGGAAGCGATGAAGTGATTCCGTTCTCCCTCTCGGAATACCGTGAAAAAGCATCGATCACTGTGTACGCCAAGTGGGTTCCGTATCGTGTGTGGAATTATTCATATAAACCCATCGGCGATTTTGTAGGGGAAGAGCAAAAGTTTACTGCTCCGGTAACCGGCGATTATTTGCTGGAAGCATGGGGAGCAAACGGCGGAGATTCAAAAACAAGTAACGGTGTAGCCCGGACTGGTGGACATGGTGCATACACAAGCGGTACCATTCATCTTGAGGCCGGACAAACACTGTACATTTATGTTGGCGGCCGAGGCTCGGATGGAGTAAACTGTCCGAGACCTACAAGCCCGAGAGACGGCGTTTTTGTTCTTGGCGGCTGGAACGGCGGAGGAATGGCTGTAAGCGACACCGGCTGGTCAAATGATGACACAAGCGGAAGCGGAGGAGGAGCAACAGACTTTAGACTTGTCAAAGGAAATACTTGGGACTCGTTTGATTCACTTAAATCACGCATAATGGTTGCAGGAGGCGGCGGAGGACCGGTTGCCGCTTCAGGTGAAGCTCTTCTCAGCGTCTACAAAGCGCTTGACGGCCAGGCAGCGTCCTTGCCTAAATGGACAATGATTCCGGGCCGCACATTCTGCTATAAAGCCGGTATTACTGCTGATGGAAAGTATTCGTTTTCCAGTGAAGCTCCCTCAGACGACAATTTGTATTCGCCGATAGGCGATGAGAGAATTTCCGGATCCTTCGGCGCCGGTGCAAGCGGATACAAATACAGATATAATCTGCATAGCATCGGCGGTGGCGGAGGAGGCTGGTACGGCGGTTGCGCGGGCAGTACATATTACGCGGACAGCTATACCTGGATCCGTTCCTTTGGCGCAAGCGCTTCAGGAGGGACCTCTTATATTTCCGGACATGAAGGATGCCTGGCGATTGATCAAACTTCTTCGCAAGGTAACATTTCACATCTTACTACTTCTGAGTTTTCAGGATTTGTTTTCACAGATACCACTATGCTTGCTGGCTACGAAATTGGCACTACTCATCCAAACCCCGATACAACCGGAAACGGATATGCGCGCATTACATACATTGTATCAGATGATGTCGGCGCAGGCGTAGTTTATCCCGCTCAGTCACTTACGCCGGCAAGCGGAAGCATTAGCAGCGAAGATGAAATAAAATCTATCAGCAGTACTGAAAAGACCGACATCGATGGAAACATTACTCCTGGCTATTGGGAAAAAGTCTCGGATGATACTTGGGTTTATCATTTCAATGTTGTTGATCCCACTCAGGATTATGTTGTATTTGAGGACGAAGGCCTCGTTTACACTGCTTATAATTATCACTATGTATCGGATGAGATGACGCCCGGCTACGTTGAACTTCCCGGACAGATAATGACTGCTACGATAACAAACAGCCTTCCTACAGGAAGTATTATTATAACCAAGCAGCTTTCGGGCGGAAACTCAGAGCAGAAGTTTAGGTTTGTCGTTACGCTTATGGATGGCGGAAACAGACCGGTTAACGGTGTATTCGGAGGTATCAGCTTCCAAAACGGAACTGGCGTTCTTGCTATTCGCGGAGGAGAGAGTTTTATAATCGGAAACATTCCCGCAGGATATAGGTTTAGTGTTGACGAAGAAGCGCTTGTAAACTATACCAAGAGCTTCACGCCAGCTAACCCTTCGGGAATAGTTGAAGCGAATGCAGCAATTGAGATCATTTGCCAAAACACTTATGTTCCTCCGACGGAAAATCCAGTTGACGTAACACTTTTAAAGATTGAAGCCGGTCATTTTGAAACGCCGGGTACATACTCTATTCGCGCAGATTTTCGTAATCTTGTTCCGAATACGACGTATTCATACTCTACTGGAGGCAACAGTTACAGCTTTGTCTCTGACCGGAACGGCTGCTTCAACGGTTTGCTGCTGTCGTTAAAACACGGTGAATATGTAGTCTTTGAAAATCTTCCTGTTGGATCGCAGTATAAGTTCAGTGAGCCGGACGTAGAATACATTTCGAGCTTCATAATAACGGATGCTCTTGGTGGAACATCCATAAATCAGAGTTCATCTGTCGCAGTTGAGACTGACTCAGATCTTTCAACTGCGTGGGAGACCGCAGATGCAGGTGAAATAATTACTGTTACATTTGAAAATCGCATAGAACGTACTTCCGATCTTTCTATCACCAAGCAAGTTGACGGTCTATATTTTGGAGATAACTTTGATATTACAGTTGTGATTTCAAGCTTGACTCCGGGAAGCAGCTTTGCTGCAATCAAAACAGGTGATAATCCGTTCATTTGGACCGCAAACGACAGCGGAGAAATCATTAGGACTGTCAGCTTAAAGGAAAATGAGACAATAATTATACGCAATCTACCGATTGGGTCCAAATATCGGGTCTCAGAAGCTGATACTGCGTCCTATACACCGAGCGTATTTGTTAACGGCTCACAGGTGGAGCTTGCGCGTACACGTGCGGACGAGTGGCTTGACGGCAACCTCGCAACAGCCGAACAGGTAATCCATGAAGGCGATTGTACGTCAGTCATTGTGACTAACACGAGCAAAACCGGGTCGCTTAAAATTACGAAGCATTTAGCAGGCAAGGCAGATGATCCTGAAGAGCGTTTTCCTTTCCGCATAAAGCTTACATACAAAAAATCAAATGAAGACGTTCCGCTTCCAGACTACAGGACAGTTGAAGTTAAGCTAAACGGTGAGGTGATAGAAGCACAATTCATAAACGGAGTTTTTGAAATCGAGCTTGGCGACAACGATACCCTGCTGATTGACGGTATTTATGAAGGAGCAGACTACATTGTAGAAGAGCTTGACAGCGGAATATATGAATTAACAATCGAAGGAAGCGAATCAGGAAAGATTACCAGTCAACGAATAAGCGAAATCATTTTCACTAATACGCGGTTGACATATTCCGTTGATGTAATAAAAACGGATGAAAACTATCAAAACGTCAAGGGGGCAACGCTTCGGGTTACAAATTCAGATGGCGAGCTTGTTGATGAATGGATAAGCGACCTGGAGGCCCATACACTGGAGGGTCTTACTTCAGGATCGTATACTCTTTCTGAGGTATCACCTCCCAGCGGATACCTTAAAGCGGATGATATTGTATTTGTTCTTACTGAAAGCGGAACAATACTAATTGACGGTGTAGTAGTAGACCGTATAGTAATGATTGATAAAATGTTAATCGTTGTTCCGCCCCCACGTGAGGATTCACAACCGGAAGCAACTCTGTATAACCTCACCGTGACGGAGGAGATATACGGAGAAGCGCCGAGAACGGATGAGTTTACGTTCATACTTGAGTTCTCTCATCAGACCGTCGAGTTGCCGACAGCATATGAAGTTGAAGGCTCGCTCTTCCCGAACGGCGGAAGGATAGTGTTCAGCGCAGTGACGAACGAGACCGAGGACAGCGCCGGAGGAGGCTCTGGAACGCCTGCGATCACTGCAGAGTTCACACTTGGTCACGAGCAGGAGATAGTGATTAAAGGCCTGCCCGACGGAACTGAAATAAAGATAGTGCAGTCGGGCGGCGACGAGAGGTATGAGACAAAAATCGACGGAGTACTTGATGGGACGAGGACAGCAGACAGAGCGATTAAGGCGTCAGACGTCAGAGTAGACTATGCGAACGGATACTACAGCACACCGGAGACTGAGCCTGCCCCTGAACCAGCCCCTGAGCCTACGCCTGAGCCCACGCCGGATCCGGAACCCGATCCCAATGGAGGTAATCAATCTGGTATGTACAATGCATCAAGCGATCCCAAAGAGGACATTGATGACTCGGAAACACCTTTCGATGTAATTTCGGACACTGGTGACAGCAGACTGACTGCGGTTTGGATTTCCTTAGCTTTGCTTTCCGCTGTATTTGCTTTTGCGCTTTTACTTCCGAAAAAGAAGAAAAACTAAAAAACGGGGAATGTAGCAAAACAGACCAGAAAAGGCTCTATGTCAGTAGATGGGGTTGAGCAAACAAAGTAATACAAAGGAGCATGCGGCGCGCCGCATGCTCCTTTGTATTGTCCTAAACGAAGAGAACTCTCTCATATGCAGGGAGCTTGAATGCCGCTTGTGCTGTTCCAGCCCTGCCACAGGCTACATCCAAAAGCCAGCCTGCGGCGCGGCGCTGCCGTCATATCAGAGAGCCTCGCCGGTTTTGCTTCTTAAGAGGTCGGTAAGCCGTTTGCCATAGAAGAAATCGTGAGTAAGCTTATCGTATTCCAACCACAGGGGAAGGGTTTCGCAGCTTGAAGCTCTCGGACATGAAGCTGAGGCTACGGCGAGACAGGAAACAGAGGCCAGCGAGCCTTCCATAAGCTCGATTATCTCGCCGATGGTGTAATCCTCAGGAGAGCGGACAAGTCTGTAGCCGCCTCCTTTTCCGCTTGCTCCGGCCAATAATCCGCCTGAAACCATATCCTTAACGATTATCTCAAGATACTTCTTTGAGATACCCTGCCTTTCAGCTATATCCTTCAGCGGTATCGGCTTGTCCTTTCCGTTTTCTGCAAGATCGATCATTACCCGAATTGCATAACGCGCTCTCGTTGATATCATCGTGAAAGCCTCCTGCACAAATTTTTACACTATTATACAGTAGGCAGATAGGCAAATCAAGCCCTCAACCGAAAATTCGGAATAAACCTATTGACATAGTAGGTAAATGTATATATAATTATGCCGAAGCAAGAAAGAAGGGGGCATAGCGGTATGATCTATGCGGATAACGCCGCAACTACGAAAATGAGCGATGCGGCCATAAGGAGAATGAGTTCTGTTCTGACCGAAGCGTGGGGTAATCCGTCAAGCCTGTACTCACACGGGCAGAGAGCGAAGGAAATACTTGAGATATCAAGGGAAGAAATAGCCTCGTTGATAGGTGCTGAACCGCGAGAGATATTTTTTACTTCCGGAGGAAGCGAAGCGGACAATCAGGCGATACGTTCCGTCGCTGAGCTTGGAAGAAAAAAGGGTAAAATGCATATCATTTCTACCGCTTTTGAGCATCATGCGGTACTTCATACTCTTGAGAAGCTAAAAAAAGAAGGGTTTGAGGTGACCTTGCTGGACGTGCATGAAAACGGAATTGTTATCCCCTCTGAGGTCGAAGCTGCGATACGTGACGATACATGCCTTGTTAGCGTTATGTATGCCAATAATGAGATCGGCACGCTTCAGCCTATAAATGAGATCGGCAAAATTTGCCGTGAGAAGAACGTGCTTTTCCATACAGACGCCGTGCAGGCAGTCGGACACGTTCCTGTGAACGTTGTCGCGGATAACGTTGATATGCTTTCCGCCTCCGCACATAAATTTCACGGTCCGAAGGGCGTCGGCTTCCTTTACGCAAGAAAGGGCATACGCCTTACAAACATTATTGAAGGCGGAGCGCAGGAACGCGGAAAAAGAGCTGGCACTGAGAACGTACCGGGCATTGCCGCAATGGCGGAGGCGCTGAAGGAATCTGTATCGAATATGGCGGTAAACTCAGCCCGTCTAACTTCATTGCGCGACAGGCTTATCGAGGGACTGAAGCAGATACCACATTCCGCGCTGAACGGCGACGCTGAGCGTCGTCTCCCGGGAAACGTAAGCTTTTGCTTTGAGGGCATAGAGGGTGAATCGCTGCTTCTGCTTCTTGATGACAAAGGCGTCTGCGCCTCTTCAGGCAGCGCCTGTACGTCGGGCTCTCTTGACCCGAGCCATGTTCTGCTCGCTATAGGAAGAGTACACGACGTGGCTCACGGCTCTCTGCGTCTTAGCATAGGCGAGGACATTACAGAGTCCGACGCGGACTATATCATCAGGTCGGTAAGGGAAGTAGTCGAGTATCTTCGAGGCTTCTCACCGATATGGAGAGACCTCGTATCAGGAAAAAAAGAATTTATTCTGTAAGGAGAACACAGCTATGGCACTGTACAGTGAAAAAGTAATGGACCATTTCCGCAATCCGAGAAACGTCGGAGTTATAGAGGATGCGAACGGGATAGGCGAGGTTGGCAACGCCAAATGCGGCGATATCATGAAAATGTATCTTAAAATAGAGGATGACGTCGTTCGGGACGTTAAATTTGAGACCTTCGGCTGCGGGAGCGCAATAGCGTCAAGCTCTATGGCGACTGAGCTGATAAAGGGTCAGCCGCTCAGCGAGGTGAAAAAGCTCACAAACAAGGCCGTTGCTGAGGCGCTTGACGGACTGCCCGATTACAAGATGCATTGCAGCGTTCTCGCCGAGGAGGCGATACAGGCTGCTCTTGACGACTATCAGAACAGGACCGGTAAGACGATATAAAATCGTATGTCAAAAGCGATCGTCGGCATGTCGGGCGGAGTAGACAGCGCTGTTGCTGCGCTTCTTCTGAAGCAGTCCGGATATGAAGTTGCGGGCGTAACCCTGCGGGTCTGGCAATCTGAGGACGGAACAGAGGGGCGATGCTGCGATATAGAAGACGCCCGCAGAGTCGCATTTAAGCTCGGGATACCATATTACCCCATAAACTGCATTTCCGATTTTAAGAGGTACGTGATAGAGCCTTTTGTTAACGCCTACGTTTCAGGCTATACGCCAAATCCTTGCGTTGAGTGCAACCGTTTTGTTAAATGGGAGAAGCTGCTGCATTTCGCAAAAGTGTTTGGAGCAGAGTATATTGCAACGGGACATTATGCGTCGGTAGTAAAGCTTGACAACGGGAGATATACGGTCAAAAAAGCGCTGTTTGCGGAGAAGGATCAGACCTATATGCTGTATAAGCTTTCACAGGAGCAGCTCGCCTCAACTCTTATGCCGCTTGGGAGCTTCTCCAAAAGCGAAGTGAGACGTATGGCAAGAGAGGCCGGGCTTCCATCCGCAGAAAAGCAGGATTCTCAGGAGATATGCTTTATTACTGAGGGAAACTATACTGATTATATTGAAAAAACCGCAGGTCATGACTCGTTAGGCGAAGGAAACTTCATAGATGAGAAGGGAGCGGTTCTCGGAAGACATAAAGGCATAGTGCATTATACGTTAGGACAGCGGAAAGGGCTCGGACTTAGCCTCGGATTTCCTGCATACGTTAAGGAGATACGCGCCGGGAGCAACGAAGTGGTGATAGGCGGCGAGAGTTCGCTCTACAGCCGTGAGCTCATCTGCGGGAACGTGAATTATCTGAGCTGTGCAGAGCCTGCCATTGGAAAGAGGCTCGCTTGCTCGGTTAAGGTCAGATACCGTCACTGCGGCCAACCGGCAATTATTGAATCAATCGGAGGCAACCGGGTAAAAATATCGTTTGAAGAGCCGGTCAAAGCTGCATCTCCGGGTCAGTCTGCGGTATTTTATGATGACTTCGGATGCGTCGTCGGAGGCGGAACGATAACCGGGATATTGAAATGATCGGAGGAAAGACAAAATGAAGTCGATTTTGATAAAGGATACTACGAGAGAAGAGAGAGAGCAGATCGTTCGACAGGCATTATGGGGCGGCTGCGGTGCGGAGTGCGAATTCTGTTCCGGCTGCGATAACCTCGGCGGTGGAAGAATAGAAAGCCTTTTTCAGCCATATATAGACGGAATCAAGGAGATCAGCGAGATAAACGAAGAATACAGAGCCCCGTTCGTAAGGTGATACTGAAAAAGCGAGGTGATATGCTTGAACATAACGCAGCTTAAATACGTTCTTGAAGCGGCTGCTTCAAATTCAATGAGAGAGGCTTCCGCAAAGCTCTACGTCACACAGCCTGCACTGTCTGCGAGCATACGCGAGCTTGAGGACGAGCTCGGGATCCTGATTTTCGAGAGGACGAACAAAGGCATATCCCTTACCGATGAGGGACGTGAATTTTTGGCATACGCGAAAAAAGCGGTAGGTCAGTACGGAATACTCGAAGACCGGTATCTGTCCCGCGACAGCGGCAAGGAACGCTTTTCCGTCTCCACTCAGCACTATAATTTCGCTATCAAAGCATTTACCGAGGTCATAAAGAATAAAAAGCCTGATAAATATGTCTTTTCTATCCATGAGACAAAGACCAAGGAGGTCCTCGATGACGTTGCAAGCCTCAAGAGCGAGGTCGGTATAATATCATTCTCAGGGTCTAACGAAGTCCTGATTAAGAAGCTTTTCCGCGATTATCAGCTTGAGTTCATTCCTCTTATGAGAAGGGAAACCTTCGTATACGTATGGAAAGATCACAAGTTTGCCGGGCGGGAGGAGATATCAATAGAAGAGATGCGCGA
>JAEEGL011383326.1_pt1 | contig 15836 bp, 15 predicted proteins | sample 9134231 | NCBI WGS metagenome assembly JAEEGL01 (sample SAMN16246548, study PRJNA631951) | gut metagenome | biome: gut microbiome; feature: rumen; material: fiber-attached | host: Bos | place: Iran: Karaj | collected 2018-10
GCAGATGTTTGATAACTTAAGTGCTACACTATCTAAGATATTAAATGAGGTTTATGACTTATCATTTGATGGATATCATAACCCTATATCTCTTAGGCTTTTAGATTATAATGTACAGATAGCAAATACTCAGATACGTAATATCTATAAAGTTGCTGTGCGGCGTTCAGAAGGTGCTGGTACTGATATTACTTATTATTTCGATATCAGTCTTAACTATGACACAGTATTACGTGCATGGACTGTATATACTTGGCAGACTACACCGTATCGTACTTGTATTTATAAAGCTACTGTAACTGGTGAGAATATACTTGTTGGATTACATTCATCTACTCAGTACCATGGTGTGTATGCTTCATTACTTCAAGCAGATCCTCAGAATCCTAAAGATAATGCGCTCTTGAATAACGGAAGTCCATATACATTTGGTAACTGGCAATTAATTGCTACAGGCTACAGAGATTTTGCAGAGGACATGAAAAAACGTTTCAGAGAAATTCAGTTCTGTGTAAATCTTTTAGGAACTACTGTACTTAAGTTTAATACGGCGTTTGTAGTGGATGATGTTGAAAAAGTACCTATGTATAAACATATTGTGTCTCAGATAACTAATCCTTCAGACCCTAACTACGGTGTTATATTTATAGATCGTGAGCTTTATAATGAAGTAAGCTCTCCTGATATTACCAGGTTTAATGAATGGGAGTTTGACACAGCAATGTTTCCAGATATTACTATGCATAAGATTCGTTATAAAGTATCTGGCAAAGGCTATGGTGGAGCTGTAAAGATTCTGAGTAAGAATGAAGTTCCATTTGAATTGTTACATATTAACTGGGTGTACAGATTAATGTTTGCACGTTGAGGACATATCTGTTATACTGTACATGGTTGGAGGTAGTATATGGCTACACAATGGATTCCTAACTATATAAAGAGAACAATTAATTATAATCCTCGTGATATACTTTCTGCGCAGGAATATAACGCTATTCTCAATCTGCTTATTACTCAGGGTGATTATAACTCATCCTGGCTGGAGTATATGCAGAATGATGCTATTCCTGAAGCTGTTAGAGATATCGGTATTGAAGAGATAGAAGAAGTTCTTACAGAAGTTGTACAGCAGGAGATTGATGCACTTGCAGCATCTGTTGTAAATAAAACAAGTAGACAGCTTAATTATCCTATGTTTACATTACTTAATGTAGGTCAGTTGTATTCTAATGTTACTGCATTTACTGCATTAATAGCATCTAAATATTTTAAAGCTACTTATGCTGTGGCAACTAGTTACGTAAATATGCGTCCTGATGTTGGAAGTGCGCCATACTATACTATTACCCAGCTTAATTCTTTAAAAGAAACCGGTAATGATATAGTTGCATATTCTACAGATGGAGCCGTTGTAACAGCTGAAACTGTTGAAACAGTTGTACCTGCTGCTTTTGAATTTCTTAATAATAATGAATTTGATACTAATGTATTTGTCTTTCCTAGTGGTAATTCAGATACTGCTGTACGCGATGCAGTGTGTAATACTTTTAAATATGCTGTGAATATGAGTAGTGCCGGGCTTATTGATCCTGAGGGATTAGTTGCACACGCTCCCGCAAGTCTACTTGGTAATCTTAAAGTAGTTAAGTGTGATTCTACAACTACTTTAGATGACCTTAAGGAATTTGTAGATGATGCCGTACAGTATAATGAGTATCTTATATTAATGGTAAATACCGATTCTGAAAATTATGATGCTACTTTATTAAGTAATATTTTAGATTATACATTCAGCAAATCTGGTATTATATATCCTAATTCAATATCAGCTGCTATGAACACAATACATGAAACTATAGGAAACGCATTGTTAGATATTCAGGGTGTATATCTTACACGATCTGGTAATGATTTATATCTTAATTGGTAGGAGGTACGTATGGCTTCGTTTAAATTAAATGATTTATTAAAAATAGGATCAGAAGCGTTACAGACAACTGCTCAGACTTTGAGTGGTGCTATAAATGAACTTAAGACTGCTATTACTGGAATTCCTACTGTAGGAGTTGTCTGGACTGGTACAGCATCCAGTACAGGAATTCGTAAGCAGCAGATACTTATAGGCGGTGTACCATATGATATTGAAGGTACAGCTTATATGGAAATTCTTACATATACAAGTATTACTGATCCTACACTGGTTACGTTTACAAATGCAGCCATAACAACTGACTCAGTATTAGATGTGCATGTAGAAGGTTGGGGTTTAATTCCTGAAAACGTAGCAATTAATACAGGAACTTGTGTAGTAACACTTCCTAAAGTTGATACTGCATCTAATGTAGCAGTTCGTATAACATTTAGAAGTCCTGTTTCACGTACTGCTGTTTTATAATATTTACCGAGGTGATCTCTTATGGCATTATTTAAAATGAAGCCCTGGTATAGGAATAAAAAAGAGCTCAGTTATTATGGTGTTGCTACACCGTTATCTAGTACAACTAATAGTCCTGTTAGTGTTTCTTTTGATGATGCGTATGCATTTATAATTGGAGGAAAAATTAATTCTAGTGGTAATTTTAGTACTAAGTTTAATGCTTATAATAATACTTTAACTAAAATTACTATGTCTGATTTAACTTCAGGATTAGATAATATTAGTGCAGCAGGTTCACATAATGGTGATTATGCTATAATTATAGGGACTGACTGTTATCCTAAATGTTATAATAAATCTTTAGTTAAATCTACTGCATCTAGTTTAAGAACTACTAGTAATAGGTATTATTTTCAAGTAACACATGTAGGTGATTATGTTATTATTGCTGGTAGTTCTGTTGATACTTGTAAAGATGTAGATGCTTATAATAAATCTTTAACAAGAGTAACTGCACCAAATTTATATTATGGACGTACTATACGCAAAGGTAATTATGCAGTTTCATTAAATAATGCTTATGCTTTTATAAATGATGAGTCTCGTTACGCATTATATGATGCATCATTAACTTATAGAACTAATGATGCATTAGGTTACTCTATTCAGATACCTGGAAGTTGGACAGGTAATGTTGCTATAAAAGATTATGTATTGATGAGTACTATTACACAATCAAAATCAAAAATTTATACGTATAATAGCTCTATTACTAAACAACAATTATCAGAAGATCTTACAAATACGCGTAATCTTATGGGAATTATATCTTTAAAAGATAATGCTTTATTTGCTGGTGGTACTGCTTCTGACAGTAGTTATGACCCTAGTTATCAATATTATAAAAACGTTGACGCATATGATACATCTTTAATAAAAAGTATTATTGAAGATTTACCAGTAGCAAAAATTTCTATGGGGGCTGCGAGTGTTGGAGATTATGCTTTATTTGCAGGAGGTTGGGAAGGTGGTACATGGAATGTTTTAAATTCTGTAAATGTTTACCAATATAAATAAGGAGGTTTTAAAAATGTCTAGTAAAAGATATCAGGTTTGGAACAAAACAGACAACGTAATAACACCTATAGGAGAGGTATTAACCCCTGAACAGTGGCTTGAGAAGTTTCCTATGGGACGTGTCCTTGACCTTGTTATTGCAGGAGGGACAATCAACGGAGCATTTTGTGGAGAATACACATCAATGATTGATATGTATGAAAAGCAGGGTTGTGACTTTACCGGTTGTGTAACACAGCAGGATCACCTGGATGCTATTGAAGCATTTGAGGATGCACAGAATGTACCTACTGATGTAACACCTGATGAAACACGTATAGCAGATGCACTTGAGGATCTCGTCGTTCTCAACATGCCTGACGTAGAGGAGGAATAATATGACTTACGAAATCTTATTTGAACGTTATCAACAGGGCAGGATAAGCAAGGCTATGCTCAAGATCTATGTAAAGAAGGGAGTTATTACTCAGGAAGAGTACGACTCCATCATATCAGGACAGCCGATTGGGGATTAAAGGATGATTACACTAGATGAATTAATTCATATTGCTGTTATCATCATGGCTGTATGGGGGTTTTTTAAGATTGTCATGGAGATAGTACAGGCAATAACTGCTCGGCATGATAAGGAACAGAAGTGGAATGAATATGAGAAAAATCTTCAGGAAGAACGCGATAAGATATACGAAAAGTATGATACTAAACTTATCGAGCTTGAAGAAAAAATTGACCTTAATCATGCCGATACAGAAGCTAAGATACAGCAGACACAAGCAGACCTATATATTCTTACAGAGTGTATGTCTGCTGTACTTGATGGCTTAAAACAGCTTAATTGTAACGGCAAGGTAACTGAAGCTAAACAGACCCTTGACGCTTACTTAATTAAGAGAGCATATGAATAAAGGAGGTAAAAACCATGAGCAACAAGACTTATGATGTACTCAAGTATATCGCTCAGATTGTTCTTCCCGCTATTGCAACACTATATTTTGCAGTGGCTCAGATATGGGGGCTTCCGTATGGTGAGCAGATAGTCGGAACAATCACAGCGATAGATGCATTCTTAGGTGCATTACTTGGCATATCAACCGCAAAGTATAATAAGGAGGAAAAGAAATGAAAAAGAAGTTAAGCGTATTTACACTCTCAGTATTATTTGCTATAATATTTACAGTTCCTGCTATGGCACAGGAAGTAACTGATCCCACTAAGGTAATTATGGAAGAGACCTTTGTAGCAGGTGAGGATGCGCTTGCACAGGAATTTCACAATTCAGAGGTGTGGAGGTCGAATAATTATCTTAACTATCTGGATGGTGTCGTATATAATCTCAATGAGACTGTACGAATCAAGCAGGAAGTAGTTACAAACTACACATGGCTTTCGCAGTACAATCCTCAGTTTGCCGGTATGATACCTCAGGCAGAAAAGGATCTGGCAGAAGCACAGGCGTGGGTAAATGCCTATAAAGCTTATAAGATTGCTGTGCAGGCAGACTTAAAGGCAAGATATAATTATTAACAGGAAGTATGCATAATGTTTAAATTACGTGATTTAACTGTACCTGAGATTAATAAATGCAGAGAGCTTTGTAATTTTACAGATGAAGAGCTTCAGCTATTTAATCTAAAGATAAAGGATAAATCTGCGATACAAATTAAACATGAAATGCACATTTCTGAATCAAAAGTTGCAACGATTTCAAGAAGAGTTTGCACAAAAGTTAAAAAGATATTGTGATTATTTTCGATAATCCTATTATATAATCCCATGATATACTTCACAGTGTGAGGTGAATATCATGGGATTTATTTATTCTAACCCTAATCCAAAAGATAATTACACAGGAGATTGTGTAATACGTGCAATCAGTATTGCTGAGAACAGACCTTGGGATGATATATTCATAGAACTCATGGCTAAATGTTTTGATCTTAAAGACATGCCTTCCAGTAATAAAGTCTGGGGTGCTTACTTGCACAGCATTGGGTATAAGAGACACATTATTCCAGATACGTGTCCTGACTGTTATACAGTTATAGATTTCACAAGAGATAATCCTAAAGACAATTATATATTAGGAACAGGTACGCATACAATTGCTGTCAAACACGGAAATTATTACGATACCTGGGACAGTGGTTTAGAAACACCTATATTCTTTTGGAAGAAGGAGAAATGATATGAATAATCCTATGATTAACAGTATGGTAAATGTATATCAGCAGTACAGGAATAATCCTATGGAAGCTGTACGCAGTATGTATGATGTTCCTGATAACGTGGATGCTTCTGATCCTAATAATGTTATACAGCATTTGTATAGTACAGGACAGATTTCTCAGCAGCAACTGAACAGAGTTAACAGTTTGCGCAATAATCCACTTATTTCAAAACTTCTTGGAATGAAATTTTAAAGTATATACTTTAAATACCGACTATCCGCTCGAGAGGATAGCCGCTAACCTTTTAAAAATTTAAAGGAGGAAAAAGTTATGACAACAGAAAATGGTGGAAATGGTTTCTACATGCCTGTAGCTCCCGCTTATAACGGTGGTTATGGCAATGGCTTCGGTGGCTTTGGTGGCGACTGGGGCTGGATCGTACTTCTTCTGCTGTGCGCAGGAGGCGGCTGGGGTGGTTTCGGAGGCGGTTACGGTGGCTTCGGAAACATGATGCTTGGTTATGATTTCCCTTGGCTTATGAATGGTCAGCAGGGAATTAATAACAACGTATCTAGCGGCTTCAGAGATGCACAGCTCAGTGATGGAATCACATCTATCCGCGATGGTATCTCAGGTATCTCTACTCAGATCTGCAATACCCAGATGGCTGATATGGAACGTAGCTTTGCAGCACAGACGGCTACTGCACAGGGATTCACTACGGTTAATTCTTACCTTGCTGGTATTGATGCAAGTATTGCAAGAGAAGCTTGTGCTACTCGTCTTGCTTCTGCACAGGATACTCAGAAGGTGCTCGATAAGTTATGCCAGCTCGAACTGGATGGCGTTAAGGCACAGCTCGATGCTAAGAATGACAGGATAGTTGAGCTTCAGAATCAGCTTAACATGGCTTCATTCCGTGAGTCTCAGGTTGCACAGAACGCCTTTATATCACAGGGATTTGCTAACGAGGTCGATGCTTTATATAACCGCCTCTCCAGTTGCCCTGTGCCCAGCACCCCCGTATACGGACGTACCCCGATTTTTACATGCAATAACAACGGTGGATGCGGTTGCAATAGCGGAGTATTCTACAACTAGGAGGTGTACTATGGCGAGATATGTAACAACAAGCGATAATCAGGTAGCTTTAAATAATACCATACCGTTTAACAGTGTTTCTATTCCGTGTAACACAGGCAGTGTCGTGCCTCTTACTTCAGGAATTCTTAATCTCAAGGGTAGTACTCCTAATCGTTTTGCCAGATATAACGTAACCCTGCAGGCTAATGTACAGGTTCCGACAGGCGGGGCTGTGACTGCTATCGCCTTAGCTATAACTGTGAACGGTGCAGTTGTTCCTGAGAGCATCGCAATATTCACTCCTCAGGCTGTTGAAGAATACGGACACATAAACACAATGGTAACTATCACAGTACCTTGTGGCTGCTGTGTATCTGTATCCGGTGTTTACACAGACGGTACTGAAGATGATGCGGCAGTTACACCCACTCCTTCAATAACTGTAAGGCGTGAGGCTTCAATAACGGTAGAACGAATAGCATAGAAAGGAGAATACGAGATGCACGAGTTAATAAATTTTGCATGTACAGAACTTGAGGAGCTTGAAGATAAGGCTAAAAGAGGTAACTTATCTATGGCAGATGTACAGTATGCTGATACACTTGCACATATGAAAAAGAATCTTCTTGCAGCTGAGAGTATGACCGGCGGCAGATCACACAGCAGTTATGCTATGCGCGACAGAGATAATGACGGACGTTATAGTGAAGATAACTTTCGTTATAGTCAGGATAGAGGACGGTCTTACGCGTACAGCAGAGCTTCGTCCAGAAACTCTTTGGTAGATAAACTCGAATACATGGCACAGGCTGCTGTGGATGAGGATGAGCGTAGAGCACTTATGGACTGTGCAAACAAGCTCAAATAGTTTAAAAAGTTTTGATAGGGCGTACACAGTACGCCCTATTTTATTGCATTAACCAATAACTTGTGATACACTTAAAAGTAGTATGGTATTGTGAAAGGAGATGTTATGGGATACACAGACCAATCATTCTTAGACAAGTTTAAACCTTATGCTATTAAAGACATGCAGGATACTAAAATCCTTGCAAGTCTTACTGCTGCACAGGGATTTATAGAATCTAATAGGGGAAACTCGGGCTTAACGACTCGTGCGAATAACCTCTTCGGAATCAAGGGCTCATATAATGGACAGTCTGTAATAATGAAGACTACTGAATACTATAATGGTATTCCTGTGAAAGTTGATGCTGCGTTCAGAAAATATCCTTCATGGCAGGAAAGCGTTAACGATCACAGTGGTTTATTTAACAGACTTGCCAGATATAAGAATCTTCGTGGTGAGACAGATTATATCAAAGCTTGTAATAATGTTAAGAAAGACGGTTATGCGACCAGTCCTACATATGCCACTACGCTCATAGAAATTATTAATCGCTTTAATTTATATGCGTGGGATAGTGAAGTGCTTAATAGAGTTGTTGCGTTTAAGCCTGCACTTGAACCTGCTGAGTATTACCCGTTACTTAAAAAAGGTAGCAGAGGTCAGTATGTACTTCATTGGCAGATGTTTTTAAATGCTAATGGATTCTTCTGCGGTGTAGAGGATGGTAAGTTTGGAGAAAATACCAGACTCGCAGTAATGCAGTTCCAGGATTATCATGGGCTTAAACCCGATGGTATTATAGGTGAAAAGACATGGAATGCTGTACACGACCTTGCTAATAAGGATATAAGTCTGTTAATTAGAACAGCATAAGGAGAATGTAATGGCAGATGATAAGTATAAGATAGAATCCCCAACCAAAGAATATACCTTAACAAATCCTAATCAGAGTTTAGAAGATACACTTAATACTGTGTATAATACCACGCCAAGACCTACTGATGGTTATGCGCGTCCTAACTATACAGGCGTAGTAGATTCACGTATCCGAGATGTCAATGATCTATCAAAAACTCTTGGTGTGAACTTCACATACGATAGGGATGAAATAGAAAAGATATATCAGGATGCTACCCTTGCTGCACTGCGTATGGAGCAGAACTCTGGTGCTGAACGGCAGTATTATAATAATCTGGCTAATGCGCAGAACACAGTGATGGATACCATTCGACAGCAGTATGGTAGCGCTGTATCAGCAGGAGCCAATAAAGGTATGCAGGCAGCCAACATGCTTTCAGCTATTCTTGGCACTACACAGACAGCTAATGAAGAAGCTACAAACCTTGCTGCAGCCAGACAGGAGCTTACTAATAAGTATGCACAGCAGATGCGTCAGGATACTGTTGATGCTCTTAACTATAGTAATGATATAGCTAACACGATCGGTAGTCTTTCTCATCAGCTTTACAATGATGAGATACAGCAGAAGACTGCTGAGCTTGCATATAATCAGGGTATTAATACAGATTATGCCGGTTATGAAGCTAGCAAATACACAGCAGATGCTAATCTTCTTGCAGCACTTGCTGGCACAGGAGCTGGCGTATATAACAACAATCAGTCAGCTATTGCTGCACTTGAAGCTGCTATTGAAACTGCCAGAGGTAGTAAAGACACAGCAGGGATTACAAAAGGAAACAAAGTTCTTGAAGAACAGCTTACTGCTGATGAAAGGCTTAATAGTGCAGTTAAAGCTGCTCCTACAGCAGCAGAGGCAGAAGCAGCTATTGAAGAAGCTAAAGCTAAAAAAGCAGAAGAAGCTGCTGCTAGTAAGAATAAAAAGAAATCTTCAGCACCTCTTACTAAAGCACAGCAGGAACAGCAGATTAAGATATATAAGCAGTTAACTGGAGGAAGATTCTAGTATGGCTAAAGATACTAAAAAACGTGGTAATCCAGGAACACCATACACACCTGGTGTAGATGGTGGTGGAACTAATCCAGAACATAGAGGTAATAAAGGTACACCATACGAACCACCTGGTAAATCAAGTGATAAACCCACAACTGGTAGTAGGGGCACACCTTACACACCAGGAGTAGATGGGGGCGGTACTAAACCGGGAAGTACGGGGACGGCATCGTCCCCTTCATCTTCTCCGCAACCTGGTACGTCCTCTTCTTCTAGTGACGAAAATAGACAGCAGAATCAAAATCCTTTCTATAATTCTGGACAGCAACAAAATAGATTTAATACACAGCAACAATCTGTACAGCAGACCAGTGATCGTGTATTAGATAACTTCAGTAATTTTAAAAATGAAATAAATCCTAATACAGTAAATTTAGAACAGAATACTCAAACAGCTAAAATATTTAATACTATTCAGAATAATTATAAAAAAGCTCCGCTTACAGCTATGAGTAAAGCTATGAAGGCTAAGACTAATGAGCTGTATAAAGCTGCAAAAGCAGAGGAAGAAGAGAAGAAAAAAACTCAGAAGTTTGAAGATATGTACAGCAACAGTACATATTGGTACAGTGGGCGTAAACAATCTGTATCTTATGCTACATCTATAGATTATTATAATATGAGCCGTTCAGGGTTTAAGACAGTGTACGTTGAAGAAGGTGACGGAGAGCTTAAACAAAAGAACGGTATATTTACTATAGGTAGAAATAAACTTGAAGGATTGCCTAGTAATGTTAAAACAGTACTTGTAGATTATGATAATAACTGGAAGTATCTTGTTGATACTACTCATCGTGCTGAGCATGTAGCTACTCTCGAGAATAAGCGTGCTGCAAACACAGCATATTATGAAGATAAAATTACTAACGAGATTACCAGAAGTAATAAACTTAACGTTACAATAAATATCGCACATGATGAAATAACACGTTTAGAAGAAATTTATTCTAAACAGCGTACTTCTGAAAATCTTGAAAATCTTAATAACGCTATTGATAGATATAATTCTCTTGCAGCACTTAGTGATGAGAGCCAAAATAAACTTATAGGTTACGGTAAGGGCTGGGCTGAACGTCAACAGCATTACGATAACGCTATAAATAATACTACGTCCTGGACAGTAGAAGATGAGGCACGCTATCAGCAACTTAGAACCATATTAGATAGGTATGGTTCTGATTATAATGCAGTCATATACACTCCTCAGCGTCCCTACAGCACACCTAATTTTGATAGGAAAAAAGAAGCAAGAGCTACTGATAAAGCACTTATGCTTGCTGAGTTTGCTGAGCTTACTAAGCGTAGAGAAGCTGGTAAAGATAGTGCAGCATTTATGAATTTAGATACTATTGCTGATCTAAATAATACTGTTGAGCAGATGGGAAAAGTTATTGATGACTATAATGCTAAAGCTCCGTATTATGTAATGACAGAAGAAGGTCAAGGCATAGGTCAGATAGCTAAGCGTTTAATGTTTACAAATCCCTCTGGTAATTTTAATGCTTATAATGCAGATGGAAATATTCTTGTAAAAGAAAATGCTGCTTATAATGGTATCGTCACTTCAGCTATCAAAGGTATAAGTCCTTTTAAGCCTGCTATAGAAGATATGGAGAAGGCTAAGGCTGAATACTATGACTTACAAAAGAAAATTGATAACTATATAGATAGTAGAGCATATCAGGGATACGATACTACTGTACAGTATGGTTCTGAAGATTTAAAAGATTTAATTGCTCAGCGTACAAAAGCATTAGAGATGTATCATGATGCATATGAATGGGGTAAGAATACTGTTGTAAATAACTTCTTAGGTAATCTTACTATATTTGATATGCATACATTTACTGATATGTATGTTGCTTGGAAAATGCAATTACATCCTGAACGTTATCAGGAGGATCCTAAGTATCAAAAATTACAGGAAGCTCTTAAGTACGTTTATGGTGAAGGATATCGTGTAGACATGGATGCTGGTAAAGCAGCTATGGCTATTCTTAAAACTAATTATCAGGATATATATGGTAGCGATTACATTTATCTTGATGGTTCAGATTTACGTCATAAGAACGGTGAACAGTACGGATTCTTTGCTTCCTTAATGGTTGGTATGCTTACTGATGCTGATTCACTCCTCAGTCTTGGTAAGCTTGGTGTTAATGCTGCGCTTAAGCTTGGTGGTACTAGAGCTGTTGCAAAATCTATTTCAGATTCCTTTGTACAGTCTATGATTCGTGCAGACATTTCACAGGAAGCTGCTGAACAGTTTGTTAAAAGTGAGGCTGTACAGAGTTATATTAAAAGAGATGTAAAGCAGGCTATTAATAAAACTTTAAAAGAAGGCGGGGATGACTTCTTAGGTACTGTACAGCAGGCTGCGAAAGAACGTGCTAAGTTATTCGGTGGTGCGTTTGTAGACGGTAAGTATGCTGATGAAGTTATAGAAGGTTTTGATGCACTGCATTATGAAAAGTTTTTAAAGCATGCTGAAGATACTGTAGCTAACTCAGGTAGTCTTATAAGAAGAAGTTTTCTTGTAGAGAAGGGTACTGTGTTATCTACAGCGCTCGGTTCTATAGATGATATTCTTGATAATGCACAGCGTGCTATGTTTAAACTTACTTGCCCTGTTGCCGGTGCTGTTACAGGCATTGCTAAAGCAAATAAGCTTATACGTGACTTTAAAATGAGCAGGTTAGCTAGTGAAGCTAATCTTGAAAAAGCTGCTCCTGTAGGTAAGCAGCTTATGGCTGTTGTAAATAAAGTTTCATTTGATGACTGCTTAGACGGTACAGCGTTTGCTATAAGATGTAAAGATGCTCTTGCAGAATATGAGTACGCATTGAAGAATGCTCTTAATTCTGATTTTAAGAAAATTGGTAAGTATAATAAAGATACTGTAAAGATGTTCAGCGACCTTGCTGATATAGGTATGCAGTCTTTCTCAACATCTACCGCTAGTAATATAACTAAAGAACTTAAAACTGTACTTAAGCAAGATGGTATTAATGGGCTTGAAGATCTTGCTAAGACACGTAACTTCGTAAATTTCGAGGAAATGCTTGCCAATATAGAGAAGAACATTGAACCTATATATGAGTACAGTAATGATGCTAAAAATATTATAGATGCATTCCGTGCTGAGTATCAGTATACTTTAAAACATTTCAAAATGGATCAGGTAAATCTTTACGTAGATAATGCTGAATCATTTTTAAATAGTATAAAAGCTGTTATAGATACTGGCTCTGCTCCTGTGTATTCATTAACTACTGTACGATATATGCCTCCTGAATGGATCCAGGGAATCTCAGAAGAGCTTTATAATGGTATTCATGATTTCATGTACTCAGTTAATAATGATTACACAAGTTTTATAAATGCTACTGGAGATTTACATTCAGTGTTTGAATCTGCACAGGATGTTATGGAAGTTCTTGAAGATATTAAGCTTGGAGATTTTAGTTCAAACAATATCCTTAATGCTCAGATTCTTTTAGAAGAATTTGCTGATGAGCTTGATAATGTGTACCTCAAGAATCTTAAAGATTGGCAGGCTAATACTGTACGTGATGCATTTGGTGTACAGGATTATCTTGATAACATAACACATATAGCTCCTGAACATGCTGGGGCTACAGAAACTATCAATAAGTTATATGATAATTTCGATAAGTTCTTTAAAGAGCATGGCAATGATAATCCTAAAGATGTCGTGTCTAAATTTATAACAGCAAATGAAGAAGAACTTATGCGCATTCCTATGCAGCAGCGTCAGGCTACTATATATAGATTGATGGAATCTAAAGGTTCTGCTCTTATACGTCAGTCTGAAGACGCAAATTTCAGAGCATTTACAGAAAGTATTACTGATTGTAATTCACAGTTTAGTAAGAACTGTAAGCTTATTCAAATAGAGTCTGCTGATGAAAAAGTAGGTGAACGTATTAAACAAGCTTTTAACAATGCTTGTGCTGCTGAAAATACTCGTATAATAAATGATAACCTTAACTTAAATGGTGTAAACAGACAGTTCCAGTACAGTATAAATGATGTACTGGCTGGAAGTTATAATAGCATTAATAGATTCGGTCAGATGTACAATGCTGAAATAGCAGCAGAAAAAGCAGGGGATTATATTATTGATGAGGTAAAGAAGCAAGTTGCTTTACACAATGGTGAGTATAAGTTATACACAAATTTAGGATGTGACACAGTAGATGTTGGCGCTAATACACTTAATATAGAAAAAAATCTTGCTAATTACATTCCTGAAGACGAACAGTATTTAGATATCTGTGTGTCTATGCTTAAGTCTACTGATGAAACAGCTCCTAAAGATATAGCTTTCCATATTCGTGGTGCTAAAGATGCTCCTTCAGTCTTTCGTAAAGACGGTGCTTTCACTGTGTATGACGACCGGTTTGCTACCAGAACCTATGGGCGTACTGCACAGCAGCTCAATGATAGTTACGCTGCGCTTGGAGATATGCAGACACTCACTACTGAAGAGTGGATATCTAGTGTCAAAGGATATATTAATGATGCTAAACAGCAGGCACTTGCACAGAACAAGACTATCAGGTTTATTGGATTCAATACTTCTGATTCAATATCCAGCGGTAATAAGTTTATATCAGATGTAATCAGATCATGTGGCGTTAATGCAAACACAGCAAATGCTATAGACCTTGCTGACTTAATACGTATGGCTGATGGTGAATATGTATTTAATAGTTCTGATATACGTGCTCTTAAAGATTCCCTTACACTTGCTTATAAGTCAGCCGATGCACAGAGCGCTGCACTCAATGTAAGTAAAAATATTGCTTATGATCCTAAATGTATGGCTTCTCAGCTCATCTCTGAAGCTCTTGAAGGATATTCATTTAGTAATGAGTTCCTTGATGAAGAAGCTGCATATATTGTAAAGCAGGCTAATGAGGTTACTGAAAGTCTTAAAGCAAGTGCTTATAATGATTTCGGCATATCGTTAGGAACATACATAGATGCTACTGAGTGTGAAAAATTATTTAATGATTTAAACATAACTGATGTAAGCACAGGAAGTGCTATTATGAAAAACGTTGTTGATGCTACTGCTGAAGGCCAGCCTATGCTTAACGTTAAGAAAATAATTAATGCACAGCAGGATGCTAAATGGGTAGACTATAATAAGTTCGGATATTTCAAGCTTAATAAAATTGAGAATATGGAGCGCATTCATGATATGGTACTTAGTATTGATTCCATCAATAATGGATTACGCAGAACAGATATTCTCAAAGAGTCTGATAGAGCAGGATTCATGGCAGCATATGATACTATTATGGGTGCTTGTGCACGATACACTCGTGGAAGTTTTTCATATACATTTATGAAAGCTATGAAGGTAGCTGACTTTGATGTTAATCAGCTTTATTCTACATGCAGATATTACATGGAATATCTTAGACGTAACATAGCTTCTGATAAATATGATACGTTAATGAGCTTACTTCTCATCAGAGCTCCTAAGCAGGCTTCTTATTTATCTGACACAGGATATAAGTTTTTACGTAATAACATTGTTGACTACACAAACGATGCTCTTACTCCTCTTGAAGTTAAATATTTGAAAGAAGCTGAAGGATATAAGTTTGCTGAATCATTAAATGATATCCGTAAGCATGATAAGCTTAAAGCTGATATTAATAATCATATGTACACTATAAATAAGTTATATAATGATAAGAATATACATGGTGTGCAAGATAAATTAATTTCTTTACAGATGGCTTCTGTGTATAATCCTATATTAAAATATCAGGATGAACTTGAGACTGTACGTCGTAAAGCTGAGCGTTCAAAACGTATAGAGCTTGATATAGAAGCAGAGGATTATTTTGAAAATCCTAATATGCACATACACTATACACCTGATATGAAAGATCATATCGCAGTTAATGCCGGTGTCACAGCAGCTAATGAATTTAAAGCAAGCACAGGAGCTGCTATACGTAGTCAAGCTATAGCTGCTGTTGCTGAGCTTAATGAAGAAGCATTCAAGGCACATATGGCACGTAACTGTTTAGGTGGTCTTGTTATAGAGCCTGGTTGGGAAGGTTTGAAAGATACTAATCTTGCTTTACTATTTGAGCAGTGGAGGTCTTATGGTGCTAAAGTAGAAGCTATAGACTTTACACAGGGGACTGTTACAAACAGAAAGTTATACAGGGTTTACTTCCCAGAGTTTGCTGACATGAGTAAAGACGAGCTTTTTGCTAAATATAACCATACTAATATAGAGTTCCATAATGACGCTGCTGC
>JAEEGL011631932.1_pt1 | contig 15836 bp, 16 predicted proteins | sample 9134231 | NCBI WGS metagenome assembly JAEEGL01 (sample SAMN16246548, study PRJNA631951) | gut metagenome | biome: gut microbiome; feature: rumen; material: fiber-attached | host: Bos | place: Iran: Karaj | collected 2018-10
CGATACTGCGTAGCATACATCATAATCTCGCGCCACTCTTCATCAGAAGAGGTGATGAGGGCACCGCCGCCAGAGGTAGTAATCATCTTATTGCCGTTGAACGACAGCACACCAAACTTGCCGAAAGTGCCCAATACCTGACCATTATAGCGAGAGCCAAAGCCCTCAGCAGCATCCTCCACAACAGGAATCCCATAGCGGTCAGCAATCTCCATGATACGGTCAGCCTTGTACGGCATACCATACAGCGCCACAGGCACGATGGCCGCAGGTGCCTTCCCTGTCTTAGCGATACGGTCTTTGATAGCCACCTCCAGCAAGTCCGGGTCAATGTTCCAAGTATCAGGTTCCGAATCCACCAGCACAGGCGTAGCACCCAGGTAAGTCACAGGGTGAGTTGAAGCACAGAACGTAAACGACTGCACAATCACCTCATCCCCAGCCTTCACCCCGGACGCCAGCAACCCCAGATGCACAGCAGCAGTACCCGATGACAATGCCACTACGCGCTTAGAAAGACTTTCATTCTTACATTCTTTCATTTCTTCATTTTGGGAACAAACAAAACGCTCGAGGTCAGCCTCGAAAGCGTTGACATTTGGTCCCAACGGCACCACCCAATTCGTGTCAAACGCTTCTTTAATAAACTTCTGTTCAAGTCCTGTCTCGCTCATATGAGCGAGACACAAGTAAATACGTTTCCTGTCCATATTATTTATTCTTTTAATCTCAACACTTTTGCTGGTACTCCGGCCATAATAGCTCTGTCTGGTACATCTTTTATGACAACGGCTCCTGCACCTATGAGGCAGTCTTCACCTAACTCATGCATTCCGGTCATGATTGTCGAACTAATACCACAATAAGCATACTTATGTGCATGTATGGAGGCTCCAAAGTTGCATCCTGTGGAAAGAAACACGCCTTCGTCCAAAATATTATGATGTGCCAAATGAACACCCATACTAATCATCACAAAGTCTTTGATTTCAGTATGAGGCATAATTGTGGTTCCAAGAAGGATATATACTCCTTTCCCAATTTTTACATTTGGAGAAATCAAAACACTTGGATGAATATAGTTTGGCGTTTCATAACCCAAATCCCGAGCCATTGAAAGGAACTTCACACGAAGTTTGTTATTTCCAAGAGGGCAGAAAACGGCCTCTACACCATTTGTTTCTTTCAATGTAGTAAGCAGATTTATCGGTCCTAATACAGGCACACCTCTAACATCCTGACCTTCATATTTGGTGTCATCGTCAAGAAATCCTACCACATTAACCCCTGCTTCCTGCAAATATGCCAAGTACACCTCTCCGTATGTACCTGCACCAATGATAATACTTTTCTTTTGTGCCATATTAGTTTGTCCCGTCAAAGGGATACATAGTTACAGCTTCTGCAGAATTAATATCCTTCCGCATCAGCACATTCTTTATTGTGATAAAAATTATTTTGATGTCCGTCCAAAGGGTGCAATGGTCCACATACCACACGTCCAGTTTGAACTTCTCCGTCCAACTTATGGCATTCCGCCCGTGACATTGTGCCCAGCCGCTTATGCCCGGACGCACCTCATGCCTACGAGCTTGTTCTTTGCTATATAGAGGAAGATAATGAACACGCAAAGGACGAGGCCCAATCAAAGCCATATCCCCTTTCAGTACATTAAACAACTGTGGAAGTTCATCAATACTCGTTGAACGCACAAATTTTCCTACTTTTGTAAGTCGCTGTTCATCTGGCAACAGATTCCCATCCGCATCCCTTTCATCTGTCATAGTCTTGAACTTAATGACTCTAAATATCTTTGCATCCTTACCTGGGCGTTCTTGGAAGAAGAAGGCCCCAGCCCCCTTGTTGGCAAAGTGGAGCCAGATGGTTACCGCCAGAAAAATAGGACTTATACAAATGATAGCTGTAAGCGAAATACAGAAATCGAGGAATCGCTTGAAAAAGTTTCTGTACACAATAAATTTAATGATTGAAGGATTATATATTTATGATTTTCTCATTAAAGGTATTTTTAGTTCTCGTTAACATTGGAAATGCCCCATAATAGCGTCATAAGTGTTTTGGACGAGATAGTTTGCTTTTAGAAACTCAAAACCTTTCTCGCCCATCATTTTTCTATCTGCAGCAAGAATCTTATCAACTAAAGCAGTAAAGTCTTCTGGCTTTACACTTTCGCACCAATATCCAAAGCCGTTCTCTTCTGCTATCCTGCCCATATCTGTATTAGTATCAGTAGCACAAAGTACAGGCATTTTATACTCCAGATAACTCAACAGCCGAGAAGGGAAGTTGGGTATCGTAAACCGATGGTCGAGGAAGATAAGTCCAACATCACACGACCGCACCAGAATGTCGTAATCTTTTTTGGGCAGACGCGACATAACTTTAATGTTTAGATTAAGGTTATCGTTGTGCCACGTAACCAGTTTCTTATAGTCTGTACCATTACCAATTATAACGAAGTAACAATCCTTGCGTTCCTTGTTGGCATCAAGACACTTCATCAAGAAATCAATGCCCTGCGGTTTGCCCAAATTACCGCCATAGATAAAAATCGGTTTGTCTGTTGGCAAGCTATATTTCTTCCTGATATAGTACCATTCTGCCTCCCTTTGCCCATCCTCATATTTAATATCTACTAATTCTAAAGAGTTAGGAGCCACCTCAACACGATTCTTTACAATCTCTGGATTATGTTTCAGCACATATTCAACATTAGCCTGCGACATACATCCGATATAGTCAGACAACTCATATAGTCTCTTCTCTTTCTTCCTAAAATATCTATATAAAACACCCTTTAAGCCACTCTTGCTCATCATACCCATATCTACTGCATTCTGTGGGAATATATCTTTCAGCAGCAGATAAGTCTTTGCCTTAGGATTGTTTTTCTTTAGATATTTTATGATTTTCGGAAAAGTGATTGGAGGCGTGGAGTACAAAATCAAGCCAAACTTAATATCACTCAAATATCTTTTAATTGCTTTTTTATATTGGCTCTCAACCAGCACTTGCCCTACTCCTTTTTCTACGACGCTTGTCTTTTGAAGATTCAGCGTTCTCACACCTAATAAACGAACGCCATCCACCTCGACGAGTCCAGGTTTCAAATCAAGCGAGCGTTCACGCGGGGACACTATATAAACCTTATGCCCCTCATTACGGAACTTCCGCATCAAATCAGCATATATGCTACGTTGAGAAATGTCCGTAATACGGGACATTGTCAGAAAAATCACCTTCATAGTCTAAATTCAATTCTTAGAAGAGGTCAATACTTCCAATATTCCTATCAATTTATCAGCTCGTTCTTCATAATTATCAAACTTCTTCAGCTGTTCCTTACCATTGGCAACAAGCCGAACTGCATAATCCTTTTCTGTCGCCACTTTATATATAGCCTCCGCTGCAGCTGTTGAATCAATGGCACTGTAATAGCAAGCCGCATCCCCGCACAAGCCTCGTGCAAATTCCATATCTGTTGTCACGATAGGCACATCCATGCGCATCGCTTCAGGGTAAGTGGCCGTAAAACATTCCATGAGAGTAGGCATAAACATAATATCAGCCTGCTCATATAAGTTAGGACACTCTGACACATCCACCTTGCCAACATATACGAAATGACGTCGTATAGAAGCTGCTACTGGCATTGAGTTCTCATTGCAAGTCAACACAAAACGAAACTTGAAATCCGGGTGATGCTGTTCCAAGTACTCCGACACGGGTATCATTATCTTCAAGTTCTTATGTATAGCAGTTGAGGATACCGATAGCATCGTCACTCCTTCAAATTCTGGCAGCTTCACTTTACGCTGCCAATTTTCAGGTTGATCAAAAACTTGATTATAGTAATTAGTCACTGTATAAACCTTCACATTACCCAAAAGATTGGGCAACATATCAGATATATACTTATTCTCTGTATAAAAAGTATCTGAACTCTTCTTGAACCCCCACTTCCAAATACGGTATGCGATTTTCTCTTTAAGGGGCAGTTCCTTCTGTAATGGGTTTTTTAGAGTCAGTTGAGCACGGGCAAAGCCGCAAAGATGCCTGCATCTGGGTCTCCACCGTGAAGGACCAAAAATGGTAAGCACTGCATCCACTTTATGCAGTTCAACAAGTTCGTCAAGAAATTTATCACGTCCGAACAGCAATGTATTAACGTTGTTTTTTATATCATAACGTATGACTTCACAGTTGCCACCGTTCGGAATCTCAAACTGACTAATATATGTAGAAAGAACAACAATGAAATTGTGATGCTGATACTTTCCCAGTTGCATGCAAATAGAATGAGCAACCTGTAAACCGCCACCATTCTTTATGTTGGAACTATTAATAAGGAATATCGCCATATTTCTTCGCTTATTAATGGGATAATCATTTTTCAGTAAAAAAACTGTTGTAGTACCGTTATTGCTCTTCTATAGATACGCCGATAAAGACGCATATAACTTCTAAATTTCTTAAAAAACAAATAATCGTACTGTAAATCTGCTGCTACATATTCTGGATGGCGTTCTATCTTATAAAAGGACTCCGTGCAAATACTACGTTTATGAAACATCGTCTTTGCTGAAATTTTACTATGCTCGCCAAATAATCCTACACATGTAACAAGGTGCTCTTTGGGGTGAATAGTCACAGCATGGTTGTAATCCATTTCAATGCCTAATGCATAATCCCAACAATTTGTTCTGTAAACAAAATCTTTAACCCTTATTAGCTCTTTTTTTCGGAATTTCGCCTGCTCGCGTGTTTTGTATAGAGTATACAATATATTTGAATCTATTAGTTCTTGAATAGGGAGATTCCCCCATCGTAATTGTAACCATCTACTCCTCCAAGAAGCCCAACCATACATAAAATGATAATGCGAAAAGAAATAATCTGCATCTTTCGGGACATAGTCCATGTAATTGTCGCCGCTAATGCACCATACCTTATTATTGTCTCTATATCTCTCTATCATTTGATCGCAGAAACTGAAAAAGCAGGGGGTGGGCACACAGTCATCTTCCAAGACAATTGCTTCTGGTTCTGATGAGAACACCCAATCAAGCGCCCCCTTAAGAGATGTATAGATATCCACGCACTCGTCTCTAAAGAATGTATGAAGATCGCATTCCCAGTCAATCTCCTTGACCCAATTGCGAATCTCATTATTCCGTTCTAATTCTCCTTCCTTCTCTGCTCTTCCTTTATTGGAATAGAAGTACATTTTCTTGGGTTGGGCTGATTTTATTGCATCCCATACTTGTCGAGCATATTCAACCCTGACAAAGGTCACGAAAAGCACTGCTGTTTGAACCATATTTATTATTCTTTAATACGATTAATATATTCATTTAAACTCATCAACTGCTTATCCTTTTCGGAAACAATCAAATTTTCAACCCCTCCTATCAGCCCTATTGGCCATTCGATAGCGAGATCTGGGTCATTGTACATGATGCCGCTATCTCCTTCACCATAGAACACCTCACCGCATTTATAACTGACAATAGAATCTTCTATTACGAGATATCCATGTCCGAAATACTGCGGAATATACAGTTCCACTTGATTCTCGCCAGTCAAGTCAAAACCTCTCCACTGTCCAAAGGTCGGTGAATTGGGGCGCAGGTCAACAATCACATCATACACATGACCGCTGATGCAACGCACCAACTTTGCCTGCTGCTTCACCAACTGGAAGTGCATAGCGCGTATAACACCACGTTTGGAGATAGTGTAAAACACCTCTTTCAGCTCATGCTCAATGCCATTGGCCTTGAACATATCAATGTTGTAGTCCTTAACGAACCCACCACGTTCATCCGTTGCATAGAACGGTTGAATCTTGTATGCTCCAATGAGGTCTAATTCCTCAAAACTGAATTTTGTTACCATTGATCAATAGTTTTAAGCCAGTCCATAGTCATCTTGGTTCCCTTCCCGAAAGGAACATCAATCTCAAAACCGCAATCATTCTTGATGGCCTCAATGCTGAAAGTGCTGAGCGGCATATTAGTTCCCGTGAAAGGTACATCTCCAAACAGTGGTTTGGACTCAGGGCCACAGGCAGCCACCATTTCCAAAATAAACTCCTTCAACGCTCTTGCATTGCCGCTTCCAATCATATACTCACAGAAAGGCTTGCCTTTCTCTGCCACTAAATAGAAAGCCTTGGCCACATCAGAGACATATACAAAGTCGTAATTCTGTGTTGCAGCAGTAAACTGAAGAGGCTCCCCATTGATAATCTTACGAAGAGTGGTGTTCACGAATCTTGGAGAGAATTCACCTACTCCGTATGCATTGGTAATCATAGGCCAAAGCAGGTCTATTCCTATATTTGCAGCTACACTCTTGCTCATACAATGGGCAATATGCTTACCCATGCCGTAGATGTAGGCCATACCTGGATGACTTCCCTGTGAATGGATAGCAGCCTCAACCTCGTATTCCATGATGCTACCAGCACAAACAAAACGGGTGCAACCCAGTTCCTTTGCCGCCTTCAGCACCTCAACGGTATTCAGTGCATTCTGCATCTGGAGGTTATAATCCACACGTGCAGGGCCAGCAGAACCTGCCCAGGCAAAGTGAATGAACGTGTCATACACCCCTGCTGGAATCTTCTCCATCATCCCCTTGATGTCGGTGACGTCACACTGCATATAGGTAAGATTGGAATGTACTTCCAATCGACGGGCAGTCTCGCCCATATCAAGTGCAAGGACAGTCTTACCATTATTCAAGAAATGCTTTACTGTATAACTTCCCACGAAGCCATCTGCTCCGGTAATGATTACTTTTTCCATATCGTTAACCAATGAATTTTTCGATTTCTTCTATGCAGAGCGAATACACATCTTCGTTCTTATATCGTTTGTACCAGTCTGACGTAAGAATAGCACACTGCTTTGCATCCAAACGGGGTTTCCAACCAAGGCGTGTTTTTGCTTTGGTAATATCCAGCATCAGCAAGTTGGCTTCATGCAAAGCACTCGGTTCTGATACGTCCTTCAACTCACCATAACCAAAGTTATCAACCATGGCCGTAGCCACTTCCCAAACAGTCAATACGGACTCCATCTCAGGACCGAAGTTCCAACCTTCGCAGTAGCCTGTAGGATTGTCCCACATCTTCTGTGCAAGGAGCATATAGCCACTCAGTGGTTCCAGAACATGTTCCCAAGGACGCACTGCTTTGGGACTACGAATCTCAATGGGCTTGCCTGCCTCTAAAGCACGGATGCAATCGGGAATGATTCGGTCTTTTGCCCAGTCACCACCACCTATCACGTTACCAGCACGGACACTGGCAAGGCTTACATGATGTTTCTTGCCATAGTCATCAGGGTTGAAGAAACTCCTACGCCAGCTCTGGATGGCGATCTCACAAGCGCCTTTTGAAGAACTATAAGGGTCATAACCACCAAAAGGATCGTCCTCTTTGTAGCCAGTTATCTGCTCCTTGTTATCATAGCACTTGTCGGTGGTAATCATCACACCAACCTTAACGCTATCTGTAGCTTGGATGGCTTCCATGATGTTGATGGTTCCCATTACATTGGTCTGGTAGGTTTCAACGGGGATTTCGTAGCTGAGGCGCACTAGAGGCTGTGCCGCCAGATGGAAGACAATCTCAGGCTGGTATAGGGCAAAGATTTCTTTCATCTTTTGGCCGTCACGAATATCTGCATAGATATCTGCCTTGATCTTCTTACCAATACCGGAAAGCACAAAGTTGTCCTTCTCGGAATAAGGTTCCAGACCAATGCCTACCACCTCGGCACCCAATTCATGGAGCCATATGGAAAGCCAGCTGCCTTTGAAACCAGTATGACCAGTTACAAGCACTCGCTTCCCTTTATAGAAGTTGTTGAATATATCTATCATACGATTTAGTATTTCGGAATTTCACGTTCCCAGCTTTTCCAAGGTGCTGTACCATTGGCAAGTAGACCTTCAAGCAGATTCTTTTCACGAATATTATCCATGCACTGCCAGAAACCTTCGTGGATATAAGACATCAATTCACCCTCTTTTGCTAGTCTCTCTAATGGTTCACGCTCAAAAGGCTGAGAATCTCCGTCAATGTAATCAAACACAGAAGGTTCAAGCACCATGTAACCCGCATTGATGGGAGCGCCATCTATAGAGTTCTTCTCACGGAAAGCACGGACGTTCATATCTTTTGTGATGTCAAGCACACCTTTCTCCTGCTTCATCTTGACAGCAGTAAGAGTAGCTTTTTTTCCACGACTCTTATGGAACTCTACAAGCTTGTTGATATCCACATCGCAGACACCATCACCATAGGTCATCATAAAGGTTTCATTACCTACGTATTCCTGCACGCGCTTAATACGGCCGCCAGTCATAGTGTTGTAACCCGTATCTACAACAGTCACCTTCCAAGGCTCCAGTTTGCTGTGGTGAACGGTCATTTCATTTTTCCCGCCACGGAAGTCAAACGACACATCACTATTGTGCAGGAAATAGTTGGCGAACCATTCCTTGATATACTCCTGTTTGTAACCAGCACAAATGATAAACTCATTATGTCCGTACCATGCATACTCTTTCATGATATGCCACAAGATGGGCATACCGCCAATTTCTATCATTGGCTTGGGCTTATAGATAGATTCCTCAGAGATGCGGGAACCAAAGCCACCTGCTAAAAGAACTACTTTCATATTAACTATTATTTTTTTGAATGTTTTTACTTACGTAATAGTTTACAATCTTCCGACATGAAATAAAAAAATGATACGTATGCTTTATTACCTCTTGAATTCCGAATCTGACAGGGTTAAACTGTTCCCATTTATACGATGGGAAATATGGTTTTCCAAGATAGTAAAACCGAGACTCTAACATAACGTCATATCGATATTCTAAAAAAAGAGCATCGTTATATCGATTACAAGCCCTATACATCCTACTAATTATCCCTTTCATAGCACACACCCTTAAAAGCGAATTATATTTAGTTTTTTTATAACCTGCTGTACTCTGCGTATTATTCTCATAATAGTAAGCAACCTTCGACACATAATAATGTGGAGCATATAAAAACAACTGATAAGAAATACACCAATCTTGTGAAAATGGCAGATTATAAAAGATGACTTGTTTCAGATGCTTTTGGGGTATTAGTTTATTAACGATATTCGTCATCAACTTGTCAATTTTTTTTACAGAAAAATCATTCTTATAATACAAATGTCGTTCATCCTTTAAATCTCCTTTTTCATCATATTGTCTCCTGTTGATATTAAAACAGACAATATTATCTCCTGTACATAGATTTGTTTTATCCAAGAGCGTTTGATAATCAACCTCATCGTCACAATCTTGGTAATAAACATAATCTGTTACAGCTTGGGTCATCCCAAAGTACCTTAGAAAGTTGCTGTTGCTATTCTGCAAATTTGTTTTTAGAATAATAACGTTATCTTTTATGCCATGTTCATAAAATATGATTGTTAAATTACCATGTACTTTTTCTGTACACGGTAAGATAAAACAAATTTGGCGGTATAAATCAGCCTTCTTTGAAATACCGATTAATGCTTTTCGCGAATATTCAGTAAGATAAAGGACTGGAATAATGACAGTAAACTTATAATCATTCATTGGATTGTTGTATTTTTTGTTTTAGAATTAATATTTTATTTGGCAGCCAAAATGGCAGTATTGTAAGCACCAAAAACAGAATATTGAAACTCATCCCTCCATATCTAAAATAGAACAAACCAGTTACTTCGAGTATTAGATATGTCAAAAAAAATATAAAAATCCCGAACGTATTACCCTTTTTGATTTGTGTACGCAAACCTAAATAATAAATCAAAATAAATGCGCCTGTGAATACGAAAAGTGACCAATAACCGCCAATAGAATAAAACTCACTCAGCATTGTGCCAAACTTAGTCTCAAAGTCTTGATAACGTTCCACTTCTATAGGCGGATTACCCGAAAAAACTGTTAGAATCGGGAACCTTAGATCAACTCCATGCCAAGAATGTTGATAATTCAGAGTTCTATCAAATACATAAGGCTGCTGATATAAATAGCCCCAAGTGCCACTAATTAATGATTTTGTTTCACCGCTCGTAAAGAACCTACTTACCGAATATACAAGCAATAAAGACCCTGAAATGCTACCCAGTACAATCATGTATTTTTTTACTTTCTTTCGTTCTTTAGAGCCTAACGTATTTCTAAACATAAAGAAATTAATTAGATACATAATGGGTAAAACCACATAACCATCTCTTGCCATAAAAGGCATTGAAAATGCGATATAAATAAACGATGAGAAAAAAAGCAAAAAAGAATATTTCCTTAGTTTAAGGTGTAATAATGAGATGTAAAAAAAGAAAACATAAAAAGGAGAAAGTGTTGAAACAGCAACACCTAAAGTAGTTAAAGGACTACTTGGAATTACCGATATTTCTCCCAACTGAGTTCGAATCTCACCTGCTCCCATACTATACGATTGGAGAGCATATGGAAAAACATAAATATAAGAAAGGGTGCATAGGATAATAACCACTTTAAATAAAAAAGAAAATAATACAACACCCTTATCAGTTACCATTATAGTGGTTTTATTTTTATACCATTTGTCGAAACAAATCCAAGGTATTGCCGTGAGAATTAGCAATATGAAAAACAAACTCATATTATTTCTTTTCACTGCACCCCAAATCTGTACATCCATGAATAAACCTGGAATAAACATCAAGAGTAAAAGACCCAAAAGAACCCTAATAGTTGCCTTTTTGCCAACTACACGTTTTATTAATAAATAAAAAACAACTAGTAGAGTCGTTAAATATAAAGAGACTCCAAATGAACTCATTTTCTTATCTTGTTTTTTTTATAACATAATACAATTCCCTAAAATTAATCAGCATATAGACAGAGATAGATGTGACAAAGATATATAGTCGGTCAACACGGAAACAACTCATCATAACAACAATTACCATGCATGGGATGAAAGCTTTCATGAAAAACAAATACATTTTTTTCACTGGAAATATATCTTTCCATTTACAATTGAGTCTTCTTTTGAAGTACAAGACATTATATGGTACTGACCAAAAGCAAAGAACGATTATAACGCTCATCGCAAGCCCTAATACACCCAAGATTTTTAACAAAACAATTGATAATACTGTTTGCAATAACATTTCGATTATTCTACGCTTAATAATAATGTTATCTAATTCCAGTGCGACAATTACAGAACCATATGTAACTATCCGGAAAAGATAACCTATACAAAAAACTCTAAATAAAACCACACTCTCCATATATTCTTTCGAATAAAGCAATTCAACGACATACTCTGCATTACAAAACAGTAGTGTAAATACAGAAACGCCAATATACCACCCATATAACAACACCTCCGATAAGTACTTGCAACCTCCGTTATAGTCTTTTTTTACATAGCAATTATGAATTATCGGCAAGAATAAGGAAGACATCGTGGTTATTGCTGTTCCAACAAATGGCACATCTGCGCTCGCATTTGCATAGACAGCCAGTTGGTGAGAATCCATCATTGAAGCTATAAACTTATCAATATACAAAGTAAATGTACCAATAAAAATGCCCAACCCTATTGGCACAGCTTCCCTAAAAAGCGATAATGTATGCAGAAAAGAAGGGAATGATATTTTAAGTATTCTCTTTCCAACACAAAAAACAAATGGGACAATGTATATTAACAATATAATAACCCTCAGTAAATAAGCAAATATAAAAGTTAATGCATCAAAATAAACAAGAAAAAATAGACCTAAACCTGTAATGACAAAACAAAATAATGTACATGCAAAATATAGCTTTCGTGCATTTCTAAGAACAATAATTGAAATTATCAAATGATATGCAGTATTGAGGGCAATAATAAATATTATTTCGATGTATCTAACAACCGTAAAGTGTTGGATATACATAAAAACCATCACTGATATCAGTTGAATGGCATTAATAATAAAGAGTATTGATAAAATATTGTTATATAATTCTTTGATTGGTTTTCTTAAGATTAGAGAGCCTAAGCCAAACATAGATATTGCTGTTGTAAAATCAACAATATAAAATACTTTTCTATATTCCGAATACTCATTTTCATTCGAAAAATGAGACATCGTAATAATAAAAGCAAATATCACCACACTCTGAAGTACACTTGCCATAGAGATGGATGTCATAAAACTCTTGGTGGATTTTACGACATTACGCATTGGGGTATAGTTTTCCAAAAAAATTTCCTTTCGACTCATTAATTTGTGCTTCTGACCGATAACCTATAATCCTATTATTGCCTACAACAATTGCATTTTCAGGTACATCTTTAGTGATAACTGCATTCATTCCAAGAATGGAGTTCTTTCCTATGACAACCCCCGGAAGGATGGAAACATTCATTCCAATCCAGACATTGTCATTGATGATGACTGGATCCAATAAATACTCACTATTATATGGAAGAACATCACTCTTGAAATTATGATTAGCCGTATAAACCGTAATGTTTCTTGAAAATTGAACATTATTCCCGATAGTCAAACCTCCCTTACAAAACAAGAATGCCCCTTTGCCGATACGACAATAGTTGCCAATTACAAGCTTTCCTGCGTCCAAAATCTTTATTTTCCCATGAATTCTTAAATCCTTACCTTTGTGTTTTATCTGCATTTTCCAATAATACCCAACTGCATCATCCACAGCATTTGTGAAAAACCGATTATACACCCAGATAAAAGGGAAAAAAAGAAACACAATCCCTTTGATTGCACCATAAAACAGTTCTTTTATCATTTCAACAACATTTTGCATTCTCCCTAAATTCGTAAGCATCCACCCCCCCTTTTTTGACACAGGTCATAGCCCCAGTATTTACTGGGGTTCCAACTCATTGAATGGGATATTTTAAAATCCCAATTTCTCTGAGAAACAATTTTATCTTGGTGTTTTTAAGATATACTCACAGATAGCAGTCTTTCCTGCTCCTTTTCTACCAATAACATAACATTTGTTGTTATTGAGTATTTGATCTACTTCACTATAGTTATAGAAATACCGAGTACTATCCTCAAACCGAGCATCCAGTTTCCAATTATCTGCTATTCTTTTTGCTATTTCGTTCATATCGTTTTATTATCAAACTAAAGTTCCTCAAATGGACTAGGTGACAGGGAGGTGAGAGGGAACAGTACGTGTCACCATAAAAAGTGGGCTGGAAGGTTACGAACCTTGGGCTTCTACCATATCTATTACTTTCATTGACTCCGACTCTACTTTGGGTGATCGCACAGCCTAGATGAAGCCCCTACCCACCTCGTTACAAATCTTTCTGTAGTCATAATACTGTCTTTAATTTTATCCATGTTTATACCAATAGTTAAATACGCTATACTGAACTGAAAGAAGGTTGCAGCAGAGCATCCAAACAGCATTGTCGAAATCAAATCCAGAACAAATACGATCTACGATGATAGATTAAATGTGTTCCTCAAAACCACGGAAGTGTACATTCAACTCGTGAAGATGCTCCAGAAGGGTTCCGAGAGGTGTGCCGGCGGTCATCTTTGCAAAAGCGTTGACATCCTTGGGGAAGCATTTGCCACCGTAACCGAACTTGCCGTCAGGACCTGGGACATAAGTATGTGTGTCGTTGATATAGCCAGAAAGAAGCATACCTGTATGAACCTTGCGCCAATCGCCGCCCATCTGCTCGCAGTACTCGCGACAAGCATTAAAATAGGTGACCTTATAAGCGCCAAACACATTGTGCATGTACTTGGTGAGCTCTGCTTCAAGGGGCGTCATCACGGTGAACTTCTTACCAACGAAGATTTTTGTGAGCAACTCATGGGCTCCTGTGAACACCATTGTCTGCTTCTTAAAGTCCTCAATATGTGTACGCTCAGTAAGGAACTCGGGCATATAATGGACTTTGTGGCCCGTTTCTTTAGAGAGCCTTTCACTTGTACCGGGGAGAATGGTGGTACGTACAAACACAGGCACATCTGGAAGATTGGTAATCAACTCCTTCATAAGGGTCAAATCCTGTGTACCATCATCTTCTGTAGGTACATGAATTTGCAAGAAAGCGATGTCAATGTTACTCAGGTCATCATTGTAGCCCTTTGGAGGGTCGCTGATGAAAAGTTTACACTCTGGGTTGTTGTGTTCCAACCAATCCTTTAAGGCTCCACCAACGAAGCCACATCCGACAATTCCAACGTTAATCATTTTGTAAATATTTATGTTATTATTCTATATTAGTATGAAATATTGTTTATATATATATTAAAGCCCCACTTGCGGCTTTAATTCTACATCTTCTGATCGAGGTTTTTGCCTTTCTCCTCATGTTCGAAATTGGGGATAAACTCCTTGATGGCATCTACCACTTGAGCTTTGGTAAAGTCATCCTTAGCGAAGATGTTTTCCAACTTATCAAAGAAAATATTTACTTCGGCCATTTCATGGCGTGTCGTTTGCATCACGACACCCAAAGCCTGAAAGCGTTGCAAGTCAATCTTCTCACCCGGCACATAGAATTCTTCATAGGCCTTTTCGCCGGTGGTATCGGATGTGAAATACCTAACAGGATACTTCAAGGATTGACCATTGAGGATTGACCATTGAGCATTATCTATGGCTGCTGCCTCCTTTTTGGCTTCTGCATCTGAAGTACATTCTTTCTTCTCTAAGCCATTGGCTGTGACAAACTTGTCGCAGATGGCAGAGAAGGTTAGCATCTGGTCTTCACCCAATTTTGGGAAGAATACCTCTCCCCCATTGCCAAGGATACAAGCCAGCATACATATCTGACCGCTTTCCTCTGGGCTGACAAAGTAACGCTTCACATCACTTGGGGCAGCGAGGGGCTGTTTCTTCTGCAACCTATGAATCCAACCATCAGGAAGAGAACCATTGCTGAAAGCGACATTTGCAAAGCGGGCTGTAGTAACTTTGAAGTATTTGTTGTAAACCATCACCAAGTCTTCCATAATGCGCTTGCTGGCACCCATGATGTTCACTGGGTTGGCTGCTTTATCTGTACTTACACAGAAGAAATGCTTAGGTGGATAGACAGTCAGCAAATCCATCAGTTTCTTGGCCTTGATGTCATTGTTCTCTATGAGGGCTTGTACTGAGTATCTATCTTTCTCCGAACGTACATGTTTGTGGGCAGAGAAGTTTGCGACAATGTCGAAACCTTTCTCCTCGCGGAAAATGCGTTCGAAAATAGGATCAGCGAAGTTGAGGGTATAGCAGCGGAACTCATCAGGCACATACAATCCTTGTGTGCTGCGAACATCACGCACCAGCTCTGCCAATCCGTTCTCGTTGAGGTCAACGACCACAACACTCTTCGGCTCGAAGCGCAACACGGCCTTGATGAAACTGGAACCGATACTGCCTGCACCACCGATGACGCAGACCTTCTTGCCCATAATCTCTTTGGTAAGGGTCTCTTTGTTTGCCTCAATATCAGGAACAAACATGCTGACTGGGCGGAAAGTCACGCAGTCGGAAATGAATTTATCTAAGTTGAACACCTTTGAAAAATTTACAATTTAACAATTTACTATTTAATTATTTGTCTGGAGTCGAGGGGCTAGAGTCGAGAACGCTTATTATTTTCTATATATGTGATAAGTTTTTTCAAACCACTTGATATGGATTGAGCCTTATCGTGTAGTTCTTTATGTTTATCTGGAGTACAAAAGCCAAAGTCCTCACAGAGATATAACATAGAGCGTACTTCTGAACAA
>JAEEGL011790238.1_pt1 | contig 15836 bp, 12 predicted proteins | sample 9134231 | NCBI WGS metagenome assembly JAEEGL01 (sample SAMN16246548, study PRJNA631951) | gut metagenome | biome: gut microbiome; feature: rumen; material: fiber-attached | host: Bos | place: Iran: Karaj | collected 2018-10
CTTCTGAGACATCTTCTGGGGTTTATTCACTTGGATTTAAACAGGTTACTGGTGGACCTGCGGACGGAGTACATCATAATATTATTGTCAGGGATGGCTCAAAAGCAGATGATGGAACGATTCCTTCCGGAGTAAAATCAATTGGTTTTACGATTGAGAGATTCTCAGGGAATATTAACAAGTAGAAGATTAAATTAGGAGGATAATATGAGAAAGAATAACAACAAAGGTTATACGTTGGTTGAACTGATGCTTACACTCCTGATTTTCAGTGTAATTATGGTTTCCATTATTGCAATTATGCGTACCGCCATTGTTTCATACACGAATGGTTTGACAGAAGCCTCTGTTCAGGAGAACGCACAGATTGCCGTAAACCAGATTAGTAATGTTCTTGTCGATGTTGGAGGATTCACTGCGAATCCTTCCGGAAATGCGGTATCAAATCCCTGGACATTTATTCATCCGACTTATGGAACAGTTGAACTTAAGGTGAATGAAACTTATAAAATGAATGACGACGGAACCATTTATATTGCGGATGATGGCAGTACGGTAAGAACAGGTGGCACTCTGTTATTAAAGGGTGAGCCTATTGCCGAGAATGTTGTAGATTTTAATATCAAGGGTTTATATAAGACCGATGATCCCGCAACCAACCCGGTAGATAATGCAGCGATTATTACGCTTACGGTTGATGATGGACAAGGTGGACATGAGTATACAGTTGATAAAGTAGTATATTTCCGAAACAATGTGGAAAATGTAGATAACTATATGTATGATGTTATCAATGCGGATGGTGGTAGCCCTGATCCGGTTGTTGTTGCAGGTGCAAAACAGGAAGTTAATCGTTATGCGGAAGTTGATTTAACAAAGATGTATGGAATTGTAAAGGTTGATGATCTTGATGCGGTAACGGGAGTTAACTATGAATTTGTTACGGCTGGTTCGTATGATGGTACTGGAAAGACTGCATGTTCGGATCCGAACAGTGACAAGCCGGGTATACGTATTACTACCAAAGGTGCTTTGAATACAGAGTATACTACCAAGGAAGTTCCGGTTAAAGAATTAACGGATCCTCAGTGTAATAAGGTTGTCGGCTATGACAAAGATAACAATAAGATTGAGGTCATTCTTTATACCAAGAAGGTAAAGATTGACGATTCCATCGGATTGATTGAGGTAAGAGCTACCCAGACGGTTAATAATGGTATGCATACCACAGTCCCGGTAGAAGGAATTGATATCTATAACGGAATCAAGAAAGGTAAAATGAAGGGTGATATTGTACAGACATTTAAAGCAGGAACGGATAGTGTAAACATTAATTATACTATGGAAGCTTCTGACGAGCCAAGTGTTGGTAATAAGGGCAAACAGATGACGTTTTCGGATGCGATGAAAGCGAAAGGCTATGGAGATCGTTTTGAAATTGCAATGGTCGCTGATATGAACAGCCATGGACTCACCATTACAACGAACAATACTCCGTTTAATACAGCAGCTAGTATTGCCGGCCTAGGTGGTGTGAAGAAGGAATTAGATTTTGATATTACCATTAAGGAAATTAATCCCGGTGGATCAGAGGTTGAAAGATATAATAAAGAGCACAAATTTAATTTTGCTTATACCGGTGAAGATCTTACGAAGTATAACAACTAATTCAAAGAACGAAATAATAATTAAGAGGAAGGACAGAGTCCTTCCTCTTTTTGAATAATCATAGTTTTTGGATGATCAAAAGAGGATAATCAAAGTTCTTTGTTAATAAAAAATGCGGCATCCAATCAGATGCCGCTTAAGTATTCTCGGGATTTTAAAACATTAAATAGAGTTTTATTCCTCAGCCAGTACCATGTTCTGCAGAACATGTTCCGCGTATTTATTAAAGGATTCGCGGCTGGTTTTGAATTCATCGGTTAATTCGAAGAAGTAATCGCGGTCGCGGAAGGAACGTTTGTAGAACGGAGTGAACATCGGCTCCCACTGCGGTAAGTAGGAAGAAAGTTTCCTGGTGTAGCAGGTAGCGGCAGTAGCCTGACGGCGATGCTCCGGATCTACGGAGGCTGCTACGGATTTGTGAATAGCGGTATCTTCTTCGGGAAGATAGAAGTAATCTTTGTAGTTGGAGTAGAAGTACTTCATTTCTTCTTCATAGAGAGGAACCTTAAGAACACCGTTGTTGCCGTTGCCGGTAAAATAGCAGCCGTTTTCGGAGCAGTTAATCGGCACGGGCAAGTCCGATACAAAGCGTAAACTTAAAACCAGTTCCTGGCGCTTCTTGTTGTTGTAGTCGTTATAATAATTGGCCTGCACCTTCATGACGCGAACCGGAAGATTGAAAAGATCCGAAATCGCCAAAACGGAGAGGAGGCCCAGCATGCCTTCCAGATCGGCCTGATTATGAAGAAGCAGAAGTGCTTCTTTTTCTTCGTCCTGATTGCAGGCATAATCATGATAGATGTTAATTAATTCACCGCCGGTATACTGATCCTCACGCTTTAAACCGAGGAAGTTTTCGATGGTGGTCTGCTTGCAGTTTTCGAGTTTTAAGAAATTCTTATAAGGTTTGATTCTTTTGTACAGATCCACACCCTTGAAATCATCGAATTTAAAGGGAAGGTCGTACATTTCGCATTTCTGGGTAATATAGGGTAAATCAAAACGGTTTCCGTTAAAATGAATCAGGAAATCATAGTTTAAGCAGTACTCCAGGAACGCATTCAGTACAGCGACTTCTTCGTCATAATTCTCGGCAAGCCACTGGATGGTGTGCCATTCGTCATCGGCGAAGTAAGCACAGCCGATTAAGTAAAGATTGGAACTTTTGGCGGTGAATCCGGTTGTTTCGATGTCCATGAAAAGGACTTTGTCCGGCTCGGCCAGTTTGTCGACGGGGTAGGACGGGGCAAGTGCACCCAGATCATTAATAATTGTTTTCATTGAATTATCCTCCAATTCCGAGTCAGAATCTGGGCTTTCTAAGATTTTCATTTCCCCGTGATTCCTGCCGGCGATGTTTTTTTATCATTGAGAAAACGCATCAATTCAACAGCAAAAATCAAAATGAAAATCAAATTGGAGCAAGCCCGATCACGCATATCCGCGTTTAAGACTCATACATAATTATTTTAACATAATTGCACAAGAAAATGTAGTTTTTTCTTTGTTCATTATTGCAAATTCATTATAGGAAAAATTGACAAATTAGAGTATGATATATTTTGGTGCGTTTTGTGCCGGATGCATGCAAATGCACGATACAGTATCGGATTTGCAGGCGTATATGTTTGTGATTCCGAAAACAATTCAGACAGAATTATCAGGAGGTAGGCAATGGCCGGATTTACATTCCATGGCGGCATTCACCCCTATGAGGGAAAGGAATTGTCCAAGGATAAGCCCATTCGCGAGTATTTGCCGAAGGGCGACCTCGTATATCCTTTATCCCAGCATATCGGTGCGCCGGCCAATCCCATTGTGGAAAAAGGCGACACGGTTAAAGTGGGACAGAAAATCGCCGAAGCGGGCGGATTCGTATCTTCCCCCATTTATGCGTCGGTTTCCGGAACCGTTAAGGCAATCGAACCGAGGCGCGTAATCACCGGAGACAATGTGATGAGTATAGTCATCGAAAACGACGGTAATTACGAGGAAGTGGAGTATCCCGAACCGAAGCCGGTGGAGGTTCTTTTAAAAGAAGAAATTATCAATCTGATTAAAGAGGGCGGTATTGTCGGAATGGGCGGCGCCGGATTCCCGACGCATGTCAAGCTTTCCCCGAAGGAGCCCGACAAGATTGATTATGTCATTGCGAACTGTTCGGAATGCGAGCCGTATCTTACTTCCGATTACAGAAAAATGCTCGAGGAGCCGGAAAAACTCGTAGAGGGATTATCCATCATCCTGCGTCTTTTTGACAACGCCAGAGGTATTCTTGCGGTAGAAGACAACAAACCGGACTGCATCAAAAAACTGAAAAAAGTTGCAGCCGGTTATGACCGGATTTCGGTTGTGGCGCTTAAAACCAAGTATCCGCAGGGTGCGGAGCGTCAGTTAATCTATGCAACCACGGGCAGAGCCATCAATTCCTCGATGCTTCCTGCCGATGCGGGCTGCGTGGTAAACAACGTGGATACCATTATTTCCATCTGTAATGCGGTGAAATACGGAAGACCGTTAATGACACGTATCGTTACGGTGACCGGCGACTGCATTAAGGATCCCTGCAATTTCTGCGTACGAATCGGTACGAATTATCATGAACTGATTGAAGAAGCAGGAGGCTTTATCAAGGAGCCCGAGAAAGTCGTTTCGGGTGGTCCGATGATGGGCTTTGCGATTTTTGATCTCGATGTACCTGCGACAAAAACGAGTTCGGCGCTTTTATGCTTAAGCCATGATGAGGTGTCTTCCGCTGTGGAGACCGCCTGCATCAACTGCGGCCGATGCGTGGAAGTCTGCCCCGGAAGAGTTGTGCCAAGCCGCCTGGCGGATTATGCACAGCATAAAGACAAAGAGGCCTTTGAGGCGGCAAACGGCATGGAATGCTGCGAATGCGGATGCTGCAGTTACATCTGCCCGGCCAAGAGGCAGTTAACCCAGTCCATTAAATCGATGCGAAGAATGATTCTCGCAGACAGAAAGAAAAAGTAAGGAGGAGGACATGAAGGACAAATTGGAAGTATCATCCAATCCCCACGTGCGGTCGCGCGTTACCACCTCCCAGATAATGTTTGCGGTGGTCATCGCGCTTATGCCTGCGACGATTTTCGGGATTATCCAGTTCGGATGGTATGCGGCTTTGCTGGTTGTCGTTACAACCGGAACGGCGGTACTGACCGAGCACATCTTTTGCAAAATCATGAAGAAGCCTTCCACGGTAAAAGACGGAAGTGCGGTAGTAACGGGACTTTTGCTCGCACTGAACTTACCGCCTCATCTGCCGGTATGGATTGCCATTCTCGGTGCGATTTTTGCAATTGTGGTTGTAAAATTATTATTCGGCGGCTTGGGACAGAACTTTATGAACCCGGCACTCGGAGCCAGATGTTTCCTGGTGATTTCCTTTGCCAGATATATGACGAATTTTGACTGTGATGCCTTTACGGGACCGACCCCGCTTGCACTGATCAAGGACGGACAGGCAGTCAATGTATTTAACATGGTTATCGGCCGGACCGGCGGTACCATCGGTGAGACAAGTGTTATCGCGATTGTACTCGGTGCCTGCTTCTTAATTTTCTTAGGTGTTATCGATCTTCGTATTCCGGGATCTTACATTTTATCGTTTGCGATTTTTGTGCTGATTTTCGGACGTCACGGAGTAGTCGGATATCTTATGGACAGAAGCCAGCCGTTGTTTGACTTAACCTATCTTGCGGGCGAACTTGCCGGCGGCGGATTAATGCTCGGTGCGTTCTTTATGGCGACCGATTATACGACGCGGCCGATTACGAAGAAAGGGCAGTACATCTACGGTATCCTTCTGGGAATTTTAACCGGTGTGTTCCGTATCTTCGGACCCGGAGCGGAAGGTGTATCTTATGCGATTATCTTAGGCAACCTTGTGGTTCCTTTGATTGAAAAATTCACGATGCCGAAGGCCTTCGGGAAAGGAGGCGAACGCGGATGAGCAAAGATAAGAAGAGCAATGCCGGAAATACGCTGATTAAAGATACCGTCATCATTACCGTCATTACGCTGGTTGCGGGTCTCGTTCTCGGGTTCGTATATGAACTGACGAAAGAACCGATTCGCGTTCAGAAAGAACAAAAACAGGCGGCTGCGTGTGCTGAAGTTTTCAAAGAGGCGGATGAAAACGGAGAATTAAAAGAAGTTCTTCCGCTGACATTTGAGAAGACGGATGTGAATGAAGCGGCTGATGAAGCTGTTTATGAAAGCACGGATATTGCAGCGGCAATCGACGAAGTTTATCTTGCAAAGAAGAATGACGGAAGCCTCTACGGATATGTCATTTCGGTTATCACGGCGGAAGGTTACGGCGGAAAAATCCGTTTCTACATGGGCGTAACCACGGACGGCGTGTTAAAAGGAATCTCCATTCTGGATATTTCCGAAACACCGGGACTCGGTATGCGTGCATCCGAGGTACTCGTTCCGCAGTTTCGAAACGTGACCGGTTCGGATTTCGTTGTTACCAAGAACGGAAAAACGAAAGAGAACGAAATCGACGCGATTACCTCCGCAACCATTACCTCCAAAGCGGTGACCCGCGGAGTGAATTTCGGCATGAAATATTTTGAAGAAATCACGAAAGGAGGGCAGGAATAATGAAAAACTGTTTGGAAAGACTTTACAACGGTATCATTAAAGAAAACCCGACTTTTGTATTAACACTCGGAATGTGTCCGACCCTGGCGGTTACCACGTCAGCCATCAACGGACTTGGTATGGGCTTATCCACCATGGTCGTGCTGGCATTTTCCAACCTGTTAATTTCCGCCCTTCGGAAAGTAATTCCCGACAAGGTGCGTATTCCGGCATACATCGTTATCGTGGCATCACTTGTTACGGTTGTAGGCCTTTTGATGGAAGGTTTTGTTCCGGGGCTTTACGCGTCCCTCGGAATTTATATCGACTTAATCGTTGTAAACTGTATTATTTTAGGCCGTGCGGAGTCCTATGCATCCAAAAATCCCATGCTCCCGTCCTTCTTTGACGGCATCGGTATGGGCCTTGGATTTACCTTAGCGCTTACCTTAATCGGTATGGTAAGAGAGTTCTTCGGAAGCGCTTCGATTTTTGGATTCACCGGTCCGGATGTATACGGAACAACCATTCCGATTCTTTTGGTTGATCTTGTAAACAAGGTGTTTAACCCGGCTTCGGCATCTGCATTTGTAAGAGGATTAAACCAGTTCTTTGCCGGCGAGTTCGGTTCGTTTTCGCCGATCGGAATCCTGGTTATGGCACCCGGTGCGTTCTTCGTACTGGCCATCCTTACCGCGATTCAGAATGCCATCAAAGCAGCGGGAGAGGCAAAGGGCAAGGACATGTCCAAAATCCAGTCGGGCTGTTCTTCGGACTGCTTAAACTGCGCGGAGAGCGGATGCTCAAGAAGACTTGTTGAGTTCGGAGATTCGGAAAAATCTTCAAAGGGCGGCGCAGGTGCTTCGGAAGCGACTGCTGAAAAGGCCACGGAAACCGTTGCTTCTCAAAACGGAAAGGAGGAAAAATAAATGTCATCGAACTATTTTGTGAATTTACTGATTATCGGCATTACATCCTCTTTAGTTTCCAACGTTGTATTAAGCCAGTTCTTAGGACTTTGTCCGTTCCTCGGCGTTTCAAAGAAAGTAAAAACGGCCGCGGGTATGGGCGCAGCGGTAATTTTTGTTATTACCTTATCAAGCCTTGTGGCCGGACTGATTTACAAATTCATTCTGACACCGCTTAACGTTACCTACTTAAAAACCATCGCATTTATCTTAATTATTGCGGCTTTGGTTCAGTTCGTGGAGTTATTTCTAAAGAAGTTCGTAAAGCCCCTGTATCAGGCGCTGGGCGTGTATTTACCGCTTATTACGACAAACTGTGCGGTACTCGGTGTGGCAATTAACAACGTAAACAACAACTATGATATTTTTACCGGTGTTGTAAACGGATTCGCGACTTCGGTCGGTTTTGCGATTGCCATCATTATTCTTGCAGGTATTCGCGAGAAGATGGAATATAACGATATCCCGAAGCCTTTCAGAGGCATGCCGATCGTGCTGGTTACGGCCGGACTGATGGCAATTGCGTTCTGCGGTTTCGCAGGACTGATTTAAGAAAAACGGACAAAGTACAGTTTCAGAGAATAAAGAAAGATTAGAGAGAACAGATTATGAGCATAGCAGGAATTTTGATTGCGGTAGCCGTTGTGGCAGCAATCGGACTCTTTATCGGAATATTCTTGGGCATTGCCTCCAATGCGTTTAAAGTTGAGGTGGATGAGCGTGAGGAGCAGATCCTTGCGGTTCTGCCCGGCAACAACTGCGGCGGATGCGGATATCCCGGGTGCAGCGGCTGTGCGGCGGCCATCGTAAAAGGCGAGGCACCGGTTAATGCATGCCCCGTCGGTGGAGCGGATGTCGGCGCTAAAGTCGGCGCCATCATGGGCGTGGAAGCCGGAGAGAGCAAGCGTATGGTTGCCTTTGTCAAATGCCAGGGCGACTGCGAGAAAACCCATGAGGATTATAACTATACCGGACAGAAAGACTGCCAGATGATAGCATACATACCCAATCAGGGACCGAAAAGCTGCAATTCCGGCTGTCAGGGATTCGGAACCTGTGAAAAGGCCTGCCCTTTTGATGCCATTCATATAGTAAACGGTGTGGCAGTCGTTGATAAGGAAAAATGCAAAGCCTGCGGTAAATGTATCGCAGTATGTCCGCGTCATTTAATCGAGCTGGTTCCTTATGATGCTCCGTTCGCGGTAGCATGTTCCTCGGCTTCGAGAGGACCTCAGGCAATGAAAGAGTGTACGGCAAGCTGTATTGCGTGCAGCATGTGTGCAAAGAACTGCCCGGCGGAAGCGGTTACCGTGGAAAACATGCATGCGCATATCGATTACGAGAAGTGCATCGGATGCGGAACCTGCGTCCAGAAGTGCAAGCGCGGATCGATTGTGTCTCACTAGAGGCCGTTTGAGTCTCTTTTTGAAACGGAGAAGAAATGACGACGAAACCTTATATTCATATAATTCAATATTATGAAACCGATCGGATGGGAATCACGCATCATTCGAATTATGTTCGTTTCATGGAAGAAGCGCGTATTGATTTCTTAAAGCAGGCAGGCTGGGATTACGCCAAACTGGAGGCCATGGGTGTGATTTCACCCGTCACCAGAATCGACTGCAAATACAAAGTGCCGACCACATTCGAGGACGAACTCCGCATTACGGTCATGGTAAAGGAATGCAACGGAATCCGCATCCAGTTCTTATACAAAATGCAGAACCAGCACGGTGTCATCGTCTGTACGGGAGAGAGCGAACACTGCTTTGTCAGCGCAGAGGGAAAAATCTTAAGAGTAGACAGGGAATTCCCCGAATTCTTTGAGGCGATGAAAGCAAAGAGCGAAGAACATTCCATGTAATTTTAATGTAATTATTTAGGGTACTTGCAAGACGGGTGCCAGTCACTTTGGAACAAAGTGGCTTGCACCCATTTTAGACTGGCACCCGATTTTGCAAATTTCTTTCTCTTGTGGTAAAATAGAAACAGATTTTTGGGGAACAAATTGAACAGGGGGTTAATCATGGTGAATTTAAGTCTTGAGGAGAAAGTTTCTCTGCTGAGCGGTGCCGGATTCTGGCACACGAAATCCTTAAACGGAAAAATCAAACACTTGGAGCTTTCCGACGGACCTCACGGTCTTCGCAAGCAGCCGGAAAATAATCTGGCAAATGAGACGGAACCGGCGATTTGTTATCCGACGGCCAGTGCATTAGCCTGCACTTTTGATCCGGGTATTGTCGGAAGAATCGGTGATGAACTCGGAAAAGAAGCGAAGGAGAAGGGTGTTACCGTTCTTCTTGGACCGGGAATTAACATGAAGCGTTCTCCTTTATGCGGACGTAATTTTGAGTATTATTCCGAAGATCCGTATCTTGCGGGAATTCTGGCTTCTTCTTACGTCAACGGTGTACAGCAAAACGGTGTGGGAACATCGCTTAAGCATTTTGCGGCCAATTCCCAGGAAACGAAGCGTATGACATCAAACAGCATCATCGACGAGCGAACGCTTCGGGAAATCTATTTAAAGGCCTTTGAGATGGTTGTGAAAAACAGTCGTCCGACAACCCTTATGGCTTCCTATAACCGTATTAACGGCTATTATTCATGCGAGAATAAATGGCTGTTAAAGGATGTGCTTCGTGATGACTGGGGCTTTGACGGCGTGGTGGTTTCCGACTGGGGTGCCTGCACGAATCTTACGAAGGCCGCAAAAGCCGGAATGAACCTGGAAATGCCGGACAGCCGCGGAATTCATAAAGAACAGGTTTTAAAAGATGTTGAGGCCGGTCTCATTACGGAAGAAGAGATTGATGAGGCATTAAAACCGTTGCTTGAGCTGATTGAGAAATACGGCATGACCGATGAAGAGGAAGCGCAGTTTAAAATGCCTTCCATGGAAGAATATGTTGCACGCCCGGAGACAAAAAGTCGTCACAGACTTGCTGTGACAGCGGCTTCGGAAGCGGCAGTCCTGCTTAAAAATGACGGCGTTTTGCCGCTTAAGCAAAACCAGAAAATAGCAGTAATCGGCGATCTGGCGTTTACGACCAGGTTCCAGGGCGGCGGAAGCAGTCATATCCGTGCGGCGGAATATCCGAATGTTGTGGAATGTATGATGAAACTCTTTCCGAATGTCAAGGCGGCAAGAGGCTATGATGCATTTTCGTACGATACGGATCCGGTTATGGAAAAGGATGCACTGGATCTTTGCGATGAAGCGGAAGTGGTTATTTACTGCGGCGGTTTAACCGATTTGGCTGAAAGTGAAGGATATGACAGAAGCACTTTCAAAATGCCGGAAAATCAGGTTCATTTAATCCGTGAACTGGTTAAAAAGGAAAAGACGATTGTCTTCTTATCCTTCGGCGGAGCTCCGTTCTACATGGAAGGATTAAGTGACTGGAATGCCATTTTGCAGATGTATTTAGGCGGAGAGGGCGTTGCCGAGGCGGCGGTACTGCTTCTCGGCGGTGTGAAAAATCCCTGCGGTCACCTTGCGGAAACATGGCCGTTATCGATTGAGGACACACCGGCATTTACCTGCTTTGGAAAACGAGAGAAGCATATTCTTTACAAAGAAGGTCTGTTTATCGGTTATCGTCATTATCAGTCGAAGAAAATTCCGGTGCAGTTCCCGTTCGGTTACGGTCTGTCCTACACTGATTTTGAATACGAGAATATGCATGTAACGCGTGAAGAGAACGGTTTCAGAGTATCGGTCGATGTAACAAATGTCGGAAACCGTGTCGGCAAGACCGTCGTACAGATTTATGTCAAAAATCCCTCCGCCGATTTTCCGAGACCCGAAAAGGAACTGAAAGGTTTCCTGAAGGTTTCCTTAAATCCGGGTGAAATGAAAGAAGTGGAAATCCTGATTCCGGATGATGCATTTCGTATCTATGTGCCCGGATCCGGGTGGGTTACACCTGCGGGTGAGTATGAAATCTGTATCGGCAAATCCGTAGAAGAAACGGTTCTGTCCGAGAAAGTCGAAGTTCAGGGCATAAAGGACTTAAAGCTTGAAGAAGTAAAACTTGAAGTTCCGGAAGAAAAAGAGGAATTTGATATTACGGCTTCGTTTGCGGAACTGGCAGAGTATTCCGAAACCGCACGTGAAATTCAAAAGAGAGCGGAAGAAGAGATTTATCGCCGCTATTCGGACAGAAGTCCCGAGGATGCGGAAGTTCGTATGATTATCGAAATGTTTAAGGACGGAACGGCCGATTCCACGGCACTTCTCGGAAGCGATATTGATTACGGTCTTGTCTTGAAATGTATCGAGGAAGCCAATCAGGCGCTTGCGGCGGCGAAGGAGAAGTAAGAAAAAATTAAGAGGTAATAAAACGAAAAAAATAAGATTGAAAAGATAACAAATGAAACGGTGATAAACGAATAGGTGACAGGCACTTTTGGAACAAAAGTGCCTGTCACCTATTTTATGTTTTTACACTTCTTTAATCCCAGATAACCGGACGGATATAATTAATCTTTCCTTCCTCATCAAAAGCGATATGAATCGAGCAGGAATTTGTGAAATTGAATCCGCCTTTTACTTCATAACCGAGATATTCTTCCATTTTCGGAAGAGAAGAGATGTAAATCTCTTTTACATTATAATCCTTAACCAGTTCATCCATTCCGTCAATCGTGAATTCATAGATGTCGCCGTTTACGGGATGTTCGTATTTAAAATCATCCGAAAATTCCGCATAACAGTAGAATCCGCTGTACTCAACGGGAGCTTCTGGTCCGGAGATAACGGCTGTTTCATATAAGAGTCCCTCGGGTTTTTCACCGGGTTTTCCTACAAACTGCGCAAAAACATCAAGCGTCGGAGCCATGTCCCTGTAATCGATATCCATGATTCCGTTCACGGTTCCGGCAGGAGCATAGGAGGCTGCGATTTCAATCGGATCGTCGCTGTCCTGAGGCATGAAGAAGTAACGGCTGTTTAAATAGGAGTATGCTTCACGCCATCCGATATCCTCCTGGGGATCACGGTGGCAGTCATTCATTACAAAGAAGTATCCTTCCGGCAGTTCGTCGAAATACTGTAAAACCCTGGCAAAACCGCTTCCGTTCGCAGCATAGGGAATTTCATAATCGGAAATCGCTTCGGGAACTTTCTTGTTCTCCGGTGTTTCATTCGGATCTTCCGGATGGTAATATTCGATCTTGGCTTCATAAAGAGGATCGGGGCTTCCCGAATCGGTCGGATCGACGGGAACTTCGATATAAGCGGTTCCGCCGTAGAAACCGCCGGTTCCTTCGTAACTGTTCGCGGTAAAAGAAATCTTATCATCCTGAATTACCGGCTTGCCTTCAAAAGCAGCGGAGAAGGTATCGTCAAAATCAATTTTTGCCAGTGCGGTACAGGTTCCGGAGTAATCGAACTGATAAAGAATATAATCACCGCCATCCGCCAGATAACTTGCAAAAAAGGCATGTTTATCATCCATTCCGATAAAATCACCGTAATTGCTGTCTCCGTGGAAGAAAAGACCGATTCCGTTTGTGTCATCGGATGTTTTGCGAACGGTATAGTAAGCATCGGGTGCCGAACCGTCACCGGTATCTAAATAATCACCCGAGTAATCGCCGGTAATAAAGGTTTTTCCGTCCGGGGAAAATCCGATCATCATCCCGTTACAGATATCAACCGCGTCACCGTCCGGCAGTTTTCTTTTTGTAACGCGCCAGGAGGTATCCTGATTAGCGGCCATGCTGTAGAGCGTATCGCCGACAAGATAAAGGTCGTCGCAGCCCATGTCGTCGCAGAGATATTCGGCTTTTCCCGCGGGATTTGCCGGATCAAAAGTATAAAGCGCATTCGGCAGATACGGATATCCCATTTCGGAGAATTTTCCGAAAAGTCCGATACCGTCAACGGAAGAATCGTTATACATGCGGAACAGGATTTTTCCGTCGTACTGGACAAAACTGCCGCACTGTGCGGTTAATTCTTCCTCCGCGATTTCGGAGGGCTTTTCCCAGTCGGAATTCAGTGATTCGCTCGGATTCTCAATATCCGGAACTTCCGAAGTAACCGTGCTTCCCGAAGGGGTTTCAGGGGTATTGTTGCCCGGATTCTGAAGGATGTTGCAGCCGCCGAGCATAAGGGAAAGGCTCAGCGTCAGCGCGAGTGAAACGGGCAGAAGTTTTCTTTTTCTCATTTTTGTTCTCCTTTTACAATTGTGATAAACAACCATATTATACTATAGAAACGTATCTATTTCCCGCTTTTTTGGATGATGAGCTAATTTTTTAAATGAAGATATTCGCGCTTATAAAGAATCGGCGGTGGAAACTTTATTACGATTCAGCTTATGTATCGTAACAAGAAAAGTGATTCCCACGATAATTGCGCCGACGATCCAGATGACTGGCTCACAGAAAATAATGCCGAGATAGCCGAATAAGGGCACAAAAATCAATGAGGCGATGACTTTGCCGCCAAGCTCCGTTAAACTGGCCGTAATGGGCAGGATTTTGTTTCCGATGCCCTGCAGGGAACTTCTTAAGATGACCAGAATGAACAAAAAGAAGAAAAACGGAATATTGCACTTTAAATAAAGCGTGCTTAAGCGGATCAGCTCTTCATTGGAACTGCCGCTGATCATCCGCACCAGATTTTCCCCGAAAAGATAAGTGACGGTAATCATAATGCATGAAACAACCGTACTTATGGCGAATGCGGTAAGGATGCCTTTTTTTATGCGGTCGATTTTGCCGGCTCCGTAATTCTGCGAGCAGAAGGTGGCGGATGCCGTGCTTAAGGGAAAGAAAAATAACATCATCATCTCATCGATTTTACGGGCGGTGGTGTGGGCCGCGATGGTGTCGGGGCCGAGGGAATTAACCGCATACTGAAGCGTAATGGAGCCGATGGAAACAATCGAAAACATCAGTCCCATCGAAACACCGTTCGCAATCAGTCTCCGGATGACTTTGCCATCGTAGGAGAGTTCCTCTTTGGTCGGAATGAGGCCTTTGCATTTTTGGAAAAAATACACGGCGCTTAATACAGAGGAGATTGCCTGGGCAAGAACCGTGGCAAGTCCGGCGCCGAATACGCCCATGTTTAAAAATTTTATAAAAATAAAATCCATGGCGACGTTGGAAAGGGATCCGATGATTAAGAAAATCAGCGGAGCCAGGGAGTTCCCGACCGCACGGAGAATTGCGGAAAACATGTTGTAGGTGACTGTAAAAATAAGGCCGAAAAGAATTACCGAAATATAACGGTAGGATAAATCAATGTCCGGCGTCTGTAACAGCGTCAGAAGAGGGCGTGTGGTAAAAATCGAAACGGCCGTTAAAATCAGCGCCACGAGAAGGCTGAGTTTCAGGGAATGAGCGATGTTCTTCCGGACATTCGGAATGTTTCCGGCACCGAACTGATGCGCAATCGTTAAGGAAAAACCATTCGTAAAGCCGAAGGTTAAACTGATGTAAAGGCCGTAGAGCGCACTTGTGGCGCCGACCGCGGTAAGAGCGTAGTCGCCGAGGTTGTTGCCGACGATGGCGATGTCCATCAGGTTATAGAAATGCTGAAAAAGGTTACCCAGTATGAGAGGCAGAGAAAAGAGAATCAGTGCCGAAAGAGGGCTTCCCTTGGTCATGTCTTTGGTGTGTTTCATAGTGTTCCGATTCCGAATTCCGATTTTATATGTATTACTAATTGATTTTAGCAATACAAGTCCAAATAAACGATTCAAATTCAATTAATCCGGTCGAATACAATTAAACCATGGATAAAGTCAGGAGTAAATGGATAGAATTCACGAATATTTCGGGAAAACATCGAAAAAAAGTGTATAATTAAAATGATTCGTCATAAATTTCAGATAAGAACAACGGAGGAAACGAAAAAAACAATGAATCCTTTTAATCTTTATTCGCCTATGGAGGGAGAAGTGATTCCGATTACGGAAGTTCCGGATCCTGTTTTTTCCGAAAAAATGGCAGGGGACGGTGTTGCGATTGTTCCGTCAAACGGAAAAATCTTCAGCCCGGTGGACGGAACCGTAACAACGGTTTTTGAAACGCTCCATGCATATGGAATCACAAGTAATGAAGGAATCGATATTTTGATTCATATCGGTCTTGAAACAGTGACTCTTGGCGGTAAAGGTTTCAAAGCGCTTGTAAAAGCCGGTGACAGTGTAAAAGCCGGAAATCCGATAGCGGAAGTTGATCTTGAGTATTTGAAATCACAGAATTTAAAAACTGTTTCACCGGTTGTTATATGTGACGGTTCGGATACAACTTTGGAGAATCTTGAATATCCCGTTTACGGGGTCGTAAAACCGGGCGATATCATTTTGACCGGGACGGTAAAACTGCCGGAGAATAATGGCGGTACAGTTATGGCTGACGGTGTGGAAAAAGCAGACGGTGTGAATCAATCAGGTGGCGCAGATAATGCAGATGATGCGGATGCAGCAGGCAGTGCGGATAAAGCAGAAGGATCAGAAAATTCAGATAATAAATCAGATAATAATTCAGATAATGTAATCGGTACGGTTAAAGAAGGTATAGACAAAACAGAAGGCAAAGATAAGAAAAAAAAGAAAGAGA
>JAEEGL011559672.1_pt1 | contig 15835 bp, 17 predicted proteins | sample 9134231 | NCBI WGS metagenome assembly JAEEGL01 (sample SAMN16246548, study PRJNA631951) | gut metagenome | biome: gut microbiome; feature: rumen; material: fiber-attached | host: Bos | place: Iran: Karaj | collected 2018-10
CTATTATAAATATTTCTGACAGAACAAATGAAGAAGTTATATTTAGAGGGGTTACTTCTAGTCATAACTACCCTGTGTACTGTGTAAGGTGGTATTCTGTAACAAATGGTAGAAATAGTAAGGACATAAATAAAGCATGGATAAAAAGGAACAATTCTATTTATTTTAAGATTAAATCCATAGAAGAAGTATCTTATACAGACAGAGTATTTTGTATAGAATGTAGTAATCAAGATGAACCTTATTTTACATTACCAAATGGTATAATAACGCATAACTGTAGACTTAAAAATAAATTACAAACAAAAGAATTTAATTATACACTAGGTAATATTGGTGTACAAACAGGAAGTAAATCCGTTATAACATTTAATCTATCCCGCCTTGTACAGTCCTGGTATAGAAAAGAATTAGAAAAGAGAGAGGATGTTTTCAGATTTGATGAATCCTGCTACCCATCATTAAAGAAATATTTAGTAAAACTAGTGGATAGAGTATATAAGTATCACCATGCTTATAATGAGTTGTTATGGGATATGTATGATGCTAATTTACTTCCCGCATACAAAGCAGGTTTCATTAGTCTAAATAAACAGTATTTAACATTAGGTATAAATGGGTTAAATCAAGCGGCAGAATTTCTAGGTATAAAATGTTCTGTTAATAAAGAATATGCAAGATTCTGTCAGGAGATATTTTCATTCTTTAAGGAACAGAATGAGTTACATAAAGATAAAACCAACCCACACCATTTGATCTTTAATACAGAACAGGTTCCAGCGGAATCACTCGCATTGAAGAACTACGCTTGGGACAAGGAGGATGAGTATTGGGTCCCAGAAGATACAAACCTATATGCTTCCTATATATTTAAACCGAATGATCCAACTCTGTCTGTATTGGATAAAATAAAGATGCATGGTAGAGATTATATAGGTGATTATTTAGACGGTGGTTCTGCGTGTCATATTAACTTAGACTCTCACCTATCCGTAGAGCAATATAAGCATCTATTAAATTATGCAGTAAAAGAAGGATGTAGTTACCTCACGTTTAATGTCCCAAATGCTGAATGTCAAGATTGCGGTTTCATAGCTAAACAACCATTTGGAAAATGCCCAAAGTGTGGAAGTACTAAAAGCTATCTATATGACCGTGTGATCGGATATCTCACAAAGATAAAAAATTGGAGTGATGGGCGACAAAAAGAACAAAAAACGAGAGTATATTCTCATGTAGAAAAGTCAGAATAATTATAAGTCCTACCTAAATAGGTAGGACTTTTTTCTAGGAGAATCATGTTAAAGTATATTCCAGAGGACACCTCTGTTGTATTTAGAGAGATACCAGATCATATATGTTTAGCTATAAATATATCTGGATGTCCACATAGATGTCCAGAATGTCATAGCCCATATCTTAGAGAGGATACAGGACTAGAACTAACTTTAGATACAATAACACATTTAGTAGAAGAGAATAATGGAGTTACATGTGTCCTTTTTATGGGCGGTGATGCAGATAAAGAATATCTAAAAAGATTAGCACTTTATGCAAGTTCTTTAGGTTTATTAGTAGCTTGGTACAGTGGTGAAGATTCATTAGATTTAGATTATTATAAAATTTGGTTTGATTATATTAAAGTCGGTTCTTACAAAAAAGAATTAGGCCCTTTGAGTAGTAAAACAACTAATCAGAGACTGTATAAAGTAAATAGTAGAGATACTTTAGAAGATATAACCTATAGGTTTTGGAATATCTAACGTAAAGAGAATTCTTTTGCTTTTAATCTCTCTAAATCTAAGGGAAATTGGTTTCTTTTTCTTTTTGGTGACTTGCTTTGCATTATATATTCCCATATCAGATAGAACGCTTTGAGGTATTTGTAATTCCACACTCTAAGGTTTTGTCTTTACGTGATAGATATTCAGGTGATATAACGAATATCAATCTCCCAAATATAAATCAAAACTATAGTGTGTGGATAGAACAAACTTTTGAAGATTCCAAGTATTGTTTCACGAAAGAAGATATAGAAGAAATATATCAATGGGCAATCACCCAAGCATATCCATTATTAGAGGAAAGCCCATTGAACTGGGAAGTAGCACAATCAATTTCTTATTGATGATGGGGATTGTATATGAGTAAACTAATTGTTAGAAATGCTACACCTTCATCAATAACCGTATCTGGATTTACAGTTTATAATATAAAATCTGAAAATTCTACATTTATTGTAGAGGTAGAAGGGACTAGTAATACTGCTCCATCTGTTGGTGATATAATTACATTCGGAAATTATCCACAGGCAACAAGCACACCAGAACCTATTGAGTGGAAGGTGCTTGAAGTGGATACTACAAATCAAAAAGCACTTCTTATTGCAAAGAAAGTGCTGGATGGCAAAACTTACGGAGCCTATTCAGAAAATACAAGATGGTCGAATTGTTCATTGCGTGAATGGCTTAACAGCACATTCAAAACTACCGCATTCGACAGTTCAGAACAGGAGAGAATAATTCTCTCGCATATACAAAATCCGAATAATTCTTCTACTGCCACACCAGGAGGCGTTGATACTGATGATTATCTTTTTTGCCTTTCCATAGGAGAGGCAAATAATACGAGTTATTTCTCTAATAGAGAGGCTAGGAAAGGTTATGCAACACAACACGCAATTGATGCAGGTGTTAGTGTGTCCTCTGGTCGTGCAGATTGGTGGTTACGCTCCCCGGGCAATTATAATATTAGAGCTGCCTATGTTTATAATAGTGGTGGAGTCAATGTAAGCGGTATCGAAGTTTATGAAAATTATGGTGTTCGTCCTGCACTTTGGATAGACTATTCACAACCTGTAAGATTTAAGGCATTCAAATATACATTTAATGGTATTTCTTATTATTATATTATTGATGGTATTCATAATTTCTGGACGGATGATTTGAGCAGTATAGGATATTCTGAGGTACCGTCCGTCGTGTTGCCGACGGTTACGAATCGAGTTTGCGATTCTGCGGCATCTGAAGGTGCTACAGGTTGGTGGCCTGGCAACAATACTGTATATTCTTCTGGTACGGCTATTCCGTATGATGAAAGCAAATCATATTCGTTCCAAATGTATAGAAGTAGCTCATCTACAGCATGGACGTTTACGACCATTTTGTCTGCACGTTCATATAATGGAAACCTGTCGGCATATAATACATCATCAGACGTTTTAACAGTTAGGCAGGCTTCGTATGCAGAATGCTCATCAAATCAGACTGTTGAGGTACAAGTCTACAATTCATCCAATGTCGCCTACAACGCCTTTAAGTTCACAGCATCTGGCACAGACTATTACTATGTGTTAGATGGTACCCAAACAGACTGGACGGACGATTTGGCGAGCATTGGGTATCATATCGAGATTCTTGTTTACTTTACCGTTCAAGGTTCAAATGAAACTAGTAACACTTCCATGAGTTCAGGCAGAACGTATGCATTGTATGATGCTTCTGGAAATTTAATACCATGGATCGATTCAATTCCAGATGATGGTTCTTATACTATTACGAAGTTTTACAATTCTCAGGGACAATACGTGAGTTATGGCACACTAATTATTCTAAAAACCGACGGATATATTTATGGTCGTTGCAATGGGAATAAAAGCGTGTTTAGCGGTGTTTTGGTTATACCATAAAGGAATACACCGTTTCATAGCAGGAGGTCACGATGTCATTAAAAGACTTAATTAAACGGGGGTATTGAGACGGTGTTTAATATATAAGAGAGTACTGATGTCTACTTTATTTAGTAAGAATACAGATGAATTTTCTATTTCAGTATCTTCTTTTTTTGTATATCATGTAGAAAAAGAGGATGTAGATGTTGTTACTATAGAAAATATATCATCTATAAACAACTCCATAACAAAGGATCCTGTACGTTTTAAAGCCTTTAAATATAATCTATCAGGGGATTATTATTGGTATGTTATTGATGATGTTCATAAAAGTTGGACTAGTGATTTAAGTGAATGGGGGTATAAAGAGATTTCGACTTCTATTCCTATGGGAGGTATAATCTCTGAAACATCTTCATCATCATTCTTATTTCCTTTACAGGGTATGGAAATAACTGTTGATAATATATCTTTAGTTGGTAATAAACCTTCCTTTGGTGGGTTTATCATTGTTGATAATATATCTTTAGTTGGTAATAAACCTTCTTTTGGTGGTTTTGTTACTCAAGATTTAACTATATAACGGAGAAGAAAATGGGATTTCATTATAAGAAATTTACTTTGGTAGCAGGTGATGCTGACTTTCCAGCTCCATCTTCTGTTTCTAATTCAGACATAAGAAAGAGAGAAGAGTCTATAGTTAAGTACTTTGCTGATAGTTTGATTTTAATGAATATTGGTTGGGTATGCGATACATCAAGAAATGCAACAACTAGTAATTTTATTGATGTTCCAAAATATTCTAGTACCACATCAGCTCCAGGATTGTTTTTAATTAACAATACTAGTGGGTGTAAACTATTTATTTCTTATCTTTCAGGGGATCAAAACGGAGGGTTATGCTTCTATGATTCCAATGGTACTACAAAGATTTTTGATGACAGTCTAGTAAATAATTTATTTCATGGGGTTAGACCCACTAATAATGTGAATGTGCAAGGATTCATTATGTCTATGATTCCCGCAGGATCACCAAACTCTTTTGGTTCTACATTCAAAGCATCTGAATTTCTACCTTCTGATGCTACTAGAATAATTGGAACTGCTATGAATATTGTAGGTTCTAATTCTTCAGCATCTTATTCTGTAAATTATGCGAATAAAATACATACAACAGGAAATATAATAACTTTTAGAGTGTTTGCTACAGAATATTGCGTTGGTTTATCCTGTGGAGATTCTGATACTGGAAGTGTGTTAAGGTATTTTGTGGGTAGAATTTTTGGTGATTTATTTGATCCTACTGATACTAGTATACAAGCTAAATATGGAACATTTTCTATTACACGAGCAAGATGTGATAATCAATATGATTATATTTCTGATACAAATTGGTATCTGAATTCTCAGAATACGTATACATACGATTTTATTAATCAGGACTCATACCCTTTACCTATTATAGGATGTGCTGTTTCTAGTACAAATGCGTTCAACTTACGGTATGTAAACTCAAATGGTAATAGTAGATCTACAGTTCCTGGTAATTCAGCTTGGGTTAATGGTTCATGGACTAGTAATACTTCCAATCATGGTATAACAGCTCATGTTGATGGTTATAATTTAGCTTGTCCTTCTTTATATGATACGTCTTCTAATTCAAGACCATGGTCACCTATAGTTATGTATTTTGTATCATCGGAGGGTAATGAAAACCCTGGAATTAAAGGATACTTAGATACTTCCCTTTTTAGAGCTAGTCCTCAGTTCGCTACTGGAACAACTTTAGACAATGGAAATTTTATCTGTACAAATAATTGCAGTATAACTCTTGGTTGGGATCCTACAAATGAATCTTGGTAATGGGCTTGTAACTGATTAATAGTATTATAACTAATTATTATTCTTATATTGGATGGAAAACCCACGGACTAAAGTCCGTTGGATGAAAAAATGGCTATGTAACGGAAATTTTATTGTAGTAGAAGATTCAGTAGGTTGGTTATTTGGCTGGGATCCTAATAATATCTTATAAATAATTTGGCTATGTTTAACGAGCGTGGATATGGTGTTTGGTACACACCCACCTACACAGTCTAAAGGTCTAGGGTGTCCTTATAGGACAGACAGCGAACACAGGAACGCTCCACCACATACCTATAATGACGGAAAAATTGCCTCATTGGAAGCGACACCCTCTTATGATTTTCGTAACACTGTCTTATATGGGTTAATAGATATTTCTTCCAACTCTCAGCATTATCTGGTAAATGATAACCTAGACTCCGTAGTTTATTGAGAAGAGAATCCCTTTCATGTCCGCGTTCACAAGTAAAAACGCTAGTGTTTTTTGACACCTCATTGTCGTATGGAAAAGAAGAAGGATATATGCAGAGTGCTTTGATTTCTTTCTTACCATTAACAAGATGCTCACAGTATAAAATATCGTATCGTTTTCTATTATTATAACTTACATGTGTAACATAAACAGGACAAAGATCGTTTTCAGGAGAATTCGGATTTTCAATAATTATAAAACCATAAGGCGAACCATTACTATTTTCTGTACAGAAACTATTCAGTTTATCAATTATAGAATCTCTAAACTGATTAACTCTATCAGGATTTGCACCATGTAGCTTTAATCTAAACAAGCAAATGCTTAACATATCATCAAATGGATCCTGTTTAATCCCCGTCATAATCAGTCCTCCAATCAAATCCAGGATAATATTTATTCCATTTTGCCAAAAACTCAGAAAACTCCATTTCAGGAATTTTAGATTTAGTTAGAGGAGAAAATTCTGAACACTTAACAGGTTTAACACCTTTCGGTACATATCTCATCCAATCGTCACTGTCTTCAGGTAATGAATTGCTTGTATCTGGTGTAGTATCTATTACAGAATCAGAAACAGTTTGAACATCAACATCATTCTGATTACTCAAATCTTCATTAGCACGTTTCAGCTTGACCATAACACACCTCGAATGACAGGCAGGACAATCCCTGCAATGCTATCTTAGCAGAAACTATTTACCTGTCAATAGTAAGGTAGGCGGGAGTGCCACCTACCTTGGTTTAGATAGTTTCTGGATTGAATTAGGACAACACTTTAGAAAGGATATCAATATAATTTGATGATTTGTCCAAAATATCTCGCATATATGATTCCATATATTCTGTATTTAAGTCCCCATTTCTAAGTACAGGTAACTTGACTTTTTCTCTTTTTAAAACCTTCAGCGTACACATTTGTGTAAATCCATATTTTTCCCAAAACATAGTTCTAATTGCTGTAGCTATAAACAGACCAGTATATTTGTTTAATTGAAATTTGGGGAGTAAGACATTAACATGACCGTGAGCAGTAACAAAATAACTTTCTTCTTGAAAATACGAATTTCCAAACATATCTACAGTTAGTGTGTTTGCAGGAAATAGTGTACTTTTACTTTTGGATGATATCCTTTGAAACACTCCGTTATTAAAAGCACTTGGTGTAATAAGTATTGTATTTCCATCTTCAGTTTTCTTTACTTGTATGTCTCCTTGAGGCAATTTAAAATCAAATAAATTACTGAGAAAAAACTCTTTCCATTCAACTATAGCAACATGCGTTTTAGATTTGCTGACTTTATTCAGTTCATCAAATTTTGTTTTAGAATCCTCCATGATTTTTCTCATATATGAATCCATATATGAGAAATCCAACTTATCATTGTTTAAGACAGGCAAAAATACAATCAAGTCAACCGCAATATCTCTCCGAAATTTATTACCATAATTAAACCCTTTTGTTAATGCAGCTTTTCTAAACACTGACACAAAAAATAAATATGAATATTCACCCCATTGTAATTTATATTCTCCTCTTGGGTAAAGCCCCTGAACATGAGGATATCCAATAAAATCATTTTTCTGATAAAAAATTGTATTAGCATCAACGGTATCACTAAAAGTGACTATATTTCCTTTCTCTGTTGAAGGTTTAGAAGAATATCCTCCAATTCCGTTATTATAAGAGGAGTTAGCTAAAACAGGAGTTGTCCCAACAGAATCCATTAGTTGATGATTAGTTAGTTTATATGCTTGTGTTGGATAAATATCAAATAAATCACCAACGCGAAAGGCTTTCCATTTGACAATATTAATTTCTTTCATCATCTTCCTCCTTTATTAAAACATTAATTATTCCATTTTTTGATTTGATTTCACTAGAATACATTGAGGCAAACAGTAGTTTTTCTCCAAATTCTTTTATGTCAATATTGTTTTGAAACATTAAATAATCCATGGCAGTTTTCCTAAAATCTTCTTCAAATAACTCAAACAACTTAATTGGCATTTGATAGGAGAGATGTTCTTTAGGATTTATCCACTGTACAGTATTATATCTAGTATCGCAGTGCTTTTTTATACTATTTACCCAGTAGCTTTCTATTGCAGGCCAACGTTTTCTAATATCATGTCTACCCTTATTCTTTACAGTTTCTAATCCATCACTTTCAATGTAGCATCCGAATATCTCTTCATCATTCTGTGGTACACCTGTTTCAAATATAAAAATTGACGTTGTTACACCTACACCAAAGAACAAATCTTCAGGCATTTTAATTATCTTAGTTATTCTATGGTGTTTCAGAATACGTTTAATTTGAGTTTTACTTGCTTTTTCTAATTTTTTATCTGGTAAGATGAATCCACATTTAGTTTGTTTAGGAACGCTATCAAGCATATTTTCAACAATATTCATACAACCGTATTTTGTTTCATACGGAGGGTTCATTAATACCTTTGTAATATTTTTACTAGCTATCCACTTTGATGCTTCTTCAGTTCTTGAATCCATTTGTTCAAGATTTGTTTTGCCATCTTTGTGGATAAGCATATTTGCACATGCAAGAGCGTATATTTCTTTATCGAACTCTATCCCGTAAATTTGTTGTTGTTTAATTTCCTTTGCTTTGGATGTTTGAACGCCACCAGCTTCTTGTATCATATTTGACATTGCTTTTACAAGAAATCCACCAGACCCACAACATCCATCAAAAACGATATCGTCTTTATTTACTTCAAGTATTTTATACATGAGGTCAGTTATATGCTCTGGAGTAAATACTTGTCCTGCTTCTGATTTTTTCTTATAACGATTGAACTCATTAAAGAATATACCCATAACATCTTCGCCTCTCCATTCATCAGAATTTAAGCAATCAGATATTTCAGTTACCCACCCAATAAATACACCAATTAAATCCTTTACATGCTGTTGTTGTTTTGCATCCTCAGAACATACGTCAAGATTCATTTCTATTTTTGCAAATACATCAGTTAATATATTTAACTTTCTATTTTGTTGTTTATCTCGAATTAGTTCTTTATTAAGACAGTTTAATATAGAATTATGAAATGCTGAATAATCCATTCCCTTAACCATAAAAGCGTCATATCTCTTTGCAACCAAAGCACATGCAGTAAATATCATTCTATGATATAAGTTTTTAATTCCAAACTCAAAATGTAAACAATTATTAATTCTTGCTGTTAAATCATAAATATGTTCTTTGTCAATTGTACTAACATTAAATAACGATAAATAGTATTCTAGTTGTTGCAGTTCTTTTGTTGAGTCAATTTCAATATCATTCATAAATACACGAACGTCCTCTCCATTATAAAGAATTCCGACGCATTTGTCATATTGTGTTAAAACAACTTTAATGTTCTTAATTAATTCATTAACTTGTTTATCACCTAATAGTATATTAGATGCTTTAGTTTCTAGCACTATTGCGACTTCGGTATGATTCTTTGGTAAATACCAACCATCTGGTTTATCTGCAACCCCGACAAAACCTAATTGGTTAAATGTAGTAAGCTGCCCAACACCTGAACGAACATTATCAGTATCAATGAAACCAAGTATTTCACGCGCCTTATCTCTTACCTCATCTTCGGTTATGCGTTTAGCCATATCTACCTCCAACTCAAACAATGGTGAAAAATGTTGAAGGATAGATAGTTTTTTCTTGACACTCTATTTTAGGCGAGCATCCTGTCCTGTCCTGTCCTGTCCGACGACCATAGTGTACCTCAGAATAGGTTAAAGGTAAATAAAAGAATGTAGGTTTAACGCCTACAAACACCTTCTTAATCATAACACACCTCTTTCATCACAGTCAACAAAAATCTGTCACTTCTCTGTTGACAAAATTGCTTATTTATGCTATACACCCATACAATCCTGACATGTGTCTCAGGATAGACCGATAACGACATCGATCAACTAGGGAGCGTACAAATGAATAGCACGATTAAGGGCTTGTTGTCCCAGTCCCTGTCCCTACCTAAAGACCAACAAGAGTCCTTCCTTAAAGCCGTCCTAGCCGAACCTAAAACACCAAATCAACCCTGTGTTTTAACCCTTAATCAGACAAATAAAACCTCTGAATCCGTGGCTAACATCCGTTTCAAAGACGGTCTGTTTTGCCCGCATTGCGGCGATACCTACATAGTTAAACGCGGCAAGGCCGCAAACAGCAAACAAAGATACCTTTGCAAAGCCTGCAATCGCACTTTCATTGATACCACAAACACCACTCTACAATATACCAAAAAAGAATTATATATTTGGCTAAAATATATAGAATGTCCAATCAATTTTCAGTTAGAAAGTCTGCCTGTATTTGTGGTATTTCCATTCCTAGTATATCTACTAAAGAGTAGTTGAACATGGATTCTTTTATATCAGCATTTAGCTGATATAAAAGAATCCATACTTATTCCATAAGTATGGAGGATTTTATGTACAGAAAAAGGAACGAGTCTATAAGAAATGAAATTACTTGGGGCGAGATGGGTGATATTATGGATGCCTTGGATTATTTCAGAAATCTTGAAGTTATACAGAAAAGATTATCTTCTCTTTCTGATAAATTAGATCGTTTATATGAACGGTCTAATGATCCTCAAGATGATGATATTGTGAATATGCCAAGGTTGTCGGCAGTGTTATCAAACGCTATGGAAGATGCCAGTAAACTTACAAAACTTGTAAATAGGGGTTTCGTTGATCTAAAAGATGCTATTAGTAGAGTATCATAAGCTAAACGATTATTCTCTATCTATAAGTTGTCATTTAGTTAGATGGATATATAGTCAAGTTTAATCTTTTCTGGAATTATTCAGAATAGTATTTTCTATCTACCACAATATAGGTTTCCAGTTCTCCCCAAACTGGAATAACAAAAGACTCTAGGTTTCCTAGAGTCTTTTGTTATATTATCTAAAATAGAATCTAGTAAGAGTGGAGGCAGTTATGAGTAGTTTGTTAGCTAAAATGCTTTCCATGTTTAGGGGATTCCTTATGAATAATCAAAAACCAGAAATAAAAGTAATTGATAATGAGTGGGATTTGACAACTGCCCTAACATTATATAAAGAGTTCATATACAAAAAGTATTATTCCAGTTCGGATCATTCCCTACCATCTGAATTTATTGCCCGCTGTGTAAAGGCAAATGCTATATGGTTAGTGAATCTACTAATGGGAATCGCTTTTTATACAATAAAATTTGAACCTGCTACAGAGTCTTATTTTTCTCCAGAGTTACTAAAGAAAGCTGGGTACACAGACCCTTGTGTAGATCATGGTTTAGTCAAAAGAGCATGGACACAAAGAACATCAACAGGAAAAAACCCACTAGACCCACAATATGAGAGTGAGTTGTCTGGATTGGGAATAGCCAATTATGACGCCAGTGGTCTTATAGACTTTTATATGGGTAGTATATTATCAGCAACTCTACCTAAAAAAGAGAATAATAAACCTGTATATGATTCTAAAGGTAATTTAATAACAGAAACAAAAGAGGTTTTATTTAATGATTCCACAATAAAAGGTTGGAGTTTAACCTATGGTGATAAAACACTTACCCTAGATGGTATATGTTGGAATCCGAATATAGCCTCGACCAAAACAATAGATGGTGAATGTTGCCTGTGTTGTAAAAGACCAGAGGATCTTAAAATTAAGTGTGTAGGTGCTAATGTAGCATCAAAAAATCTCAGCTCTACAGAGAGAGAAAACTGGTATTCTTGGTCAAGATATTATCTTACAGGCGAGGGTTCTAAAGTAACAAACAATGTGTTATTCCCTGCGGCCAAATGGTTCTGTTCCTATTGGTCGCCTTATTATGCTTGGGGGAAAAACAATCAGATGCAAGACATAGATCAGATAATGATGCTGTCTGCCATAGCCAATTCTACACCAGCATTAGCAAAAAAGAGTTTTGGTAAATCAGTGGATGAGATGGTTAGTGCATACGCTACCAATTCACACCGTAAACGTAGGGCATATAATACACTAAGAGCAATCGCAATAGTGAAGTATTTACAAGATATTGATTATTGAGAATCATTACTTATTATTTGTTCTGGGTAATAAAGGAAGTACTTATGGTAGTTTTACGTAGATCTTATAGAGTAGACGAAAAATATTCCCTACAGCAATATGAAGGGCGTGTTGTCGATGCTTTTCTATCTGATATGAAAAGTATTCAAAAAATAGCACTTCAGGTGTATTTATATCTGTATGGGAAGGGTGTTTTTTGTATACAAAGAGTTTTAACACAAGAAAATTTAACAAGTATACTTAATATTCTGTTATATGATAAGGACTACTTTACTGAATCAGAAATTATAGAAGATGCTAATAGAGTATTAAAATCTATAAAAATCCCTTCTGGGTATGGGCCTGGCGGTTGTAGTGGGTTTGCGTCTGGAGTACATGTAGTGGTATGGGTTCCTGTTGATTTATCAACAGGGCCGTACAAAGATAAAAAAGTAAACAATCTGATTTATGATGATGTTAAAGAAAGTGCCGCTAGAAAGATGGACAATAATAATATTGTCAAAATAAATGGATTCGGAGATTTAGATTTATCGAAATTTAAGAATGAGAATGTTGAGGCTCTCAATATACTAAACCAAGATATACCAGAAAATAAACTAAAAAATCTTACTGGTTATCTTGATATAGATTATAGAGATAGTATAGATACTATTAAACATGAATTTACTCATTTCTTAGACAGAGATAACGCTTCAAAAGTAAATTTTTACATTACTAACACTAAAATTGCACAACAGAAGGCTGGTGATACAGCAAGAGCTAATAACTTAGACAACGATACTTATTATGAAACAATTAAAGAACCATTAAATAAATTATTATTTATTCTATATCATCTGTGGTCATATACAGAATTTAATGCGTTTACCTATACCTATGGTGATAATATCAGACGTTCCGAAAAGAGATCTAAAGAATTAGATAAAATTATAAAAACGGCTTATGCTAATCAGGCAAGAAGTTCCTACGATACTCTTGAATCACTCATAAAAACTGTAAAGCAATATATAAGTGATTTAAGTAGTTATGACCTTAATTTCTGGAGTACTGCGAAAGAGATAACAAGAGCGGGTAGTAACACAAAGAGTGTTCAAGACCGCTATGATAATATGTCACCTTCACAATTCAAGAAATACTTTATTGATACATCTAATAAACTGGTTGAAAAATTCAAAGAGAAGACAATCAAAAATACAAACATAAGGAATATTTACCAAAAAGATGTGGCTACAATAGCGCGTGAGATAGAAAAGAAATGTTCTGGACTCACTGTTGACAAAAAGAATAAAAAAGATCTTGTAATAAAACTAAACTTTGATTTCTTCTTTAAGAAAAATAATCAGAACAGCCCTGTTACTGTAACATTCACAGTACCTTACCTAAACACTGACAATAGAAGTGAATATATGTTATGTACTTTATCAGAGGTTCATATTCAGGCAAAGTATATAAATTTAGACAGGGTTATAACAACCTATAACTTTTTTGGTAAAGAGACAAGTAATGGATTTTCGGAATTAGTCTTGGAATTGTATGGCAAAAATAGAAAAGGACTTAAAGATAAATACTATATGGATTTTGCTGAGGATTTGTATAAAGCATTAGAGGATTTACCATAAGTGAGACGAAAGTCCACGGGTCTAAAGACCGTGGAGGGATGAGTGCAACATAATAGATTCTCCAAATATAGGATACAATTTAGATATTCTTTCTATTCTACAAAATAATTATCTACAAGTATTATAAACTCTATGTGGGAGAGTATCCCACATAGCTATCAAACCTTAGAATAAGGATACTTATTATGTTTGTAACTCTCCGTGTAAGAGACCTAGCTCTTTTTGTAATTTCTGTTATTTCTCTTATAGGTATTTTAATATATATTCCATTTGCAGAGGCTGAAATTCCAGCACATTTAGGCTTATCCATAGAACAGGATGATTCAGAGTTATCCCTAAATGATGATAAAGAGTTAGATCTTTTTGATTTTTCATTTATAGATTTAGGTACGGACTCTTTTACCGATTCAGATCCTGTGGTAGAAGAAGGTAACAAAGAAGAAATAAAAGAGAAAAATGAAATAGAATATCCAACAGAGCGTGGAATATATCTTGTCCGTAAAGGGATGCCTAAGAATACAAGGCATCTAAAAGAAGGATATTGGATTGGGGCTTTACCCACTGTACAAAATATAGAAGTTATGAAGAATAACGGTATAAAAGTTATTCTTACTGTTTCCAATCCTGGGAGATCTTGGACACCTGTAAAAAGAAAAATAAAAGAATTGGATATAGAACATATTTTTCTACCATTAGGTAGCCGATTTCCACAAAATACATCTTTTTATGATACCTTGTTAGGCTATGACCCTAATGAGATATTTATACATTGTGACCATGGGAGTGATAGAAGCGGAACAGTAGTAGCCTATTTGCTGGCTCGGAGAAACCACTGGCCTATACAAAGATCTTTACTAGCAATGGTTAATCCAAGCAAGGTAGATACAGAGGGTCTAAAAAAAGTTCTTAAACAGCATGGTTATGAGATAACAGAAGAAGATTTATTCTATACTTCTATTTATTCTGGAGCATCCAATGGTGGGTTTGGAGGTCTAAAAGCAAGAAATGAGGATTATAGGAGATTAGTATCTACAATGATAAATGCTTTCTAATGTCCTACTTCTGAAGGAAGGTAATTATGGTAGTTCTTAGAAGAGTTTTAGAAGATCTTGTACATGGAAAACCCAGAGAGGATCATCAATATAATTATATGGGTTTGTTTATAGACAACCCAAGATATTTTTATTAGAAGAATAGCCATGACCGTAGGAAGAACAAACTGTCATCAAACCTCTACAAACTGGTGTACACCATAGAATTAGATCCATGTTCCAATGAATACTCTTTAATTAACGCAAAAATACGGTTTAACCTACCAGATAAAGATGGATTGGCTGAGAAATGGAATTATAAGACCATATTCGTAAATCCACTGTATGGTGTGGACAGAGAACGCGGAACCACAATTAAGGATTGGATAAAAAATGTGAGGCTGCATATCGATTGTATCATGCAGAGGTGCTTGCTCTCATTCCTGTCGCCACAAATACTCGTCATTTGAAGGATTATATCTTTGGCAGAGCCACTGGAATATGCTTCCTATATGATACCCGCTTGCGTTTTATGATTAATGGTGAATTAGATGAAAAAGGCGCACCGATGTCTTGTGCTATGGTTTATTGGGGAACGAATGTAAATCGATTTGTGGAGCTGTTTTCTCCCTATGGTGCCGCTCTTGATGTGACAAAACACATCAACGCAAATTTTGGTTCAAACATTTCAACATACACCAGTCAGTTACAAGTCTAACCTCTAAAGTGGGTGAGCTTGTAACTGACTATTATATTTTGTTTATAAAAACTAAGTCTTTTAGTATAATTACAAAAACATTCTGAGGTTATACTATGGACGAAGAATTAAAGTTTAAACTAAGAATTATAGATCATTATTGTACTTTTCAATATCTTTTACAGTACAGATCTTCTGAATATATAGAATTATATCCCGATTCTTACACTCCTGGGTCTACTGTGTTCTGTCCTTTTCATGAGAATACAGATACAAAAGCAGCAAAGCTGTATGATAAAGATTTTAATGATAAAACCAATGAGGGGTTTGATTCTGAAAGGCTGTATTGTTTTGCTGAAAATAGATTGTATTTTCCACACTCCCTTTTAACACCACCTAAA
>JAEEGL012091176.1_pt1 | contig 15835 bp, 8 predicted proteins | sample 9134231 | NCBI WGS metagenome assembly JAEEGL01 (sample SAMN16246548, study PRJNA631951) | gut metagenome | biome: gut microbiome; feature: rumen; material: fiber-attached | host: Bos | place: Iran: Karaj | collected 2018-10
AAACAAGATTTAACTTCTGTTATTTTTATTTTATCCTTTATATTATTTGAAATATTAATTGAAATATATTCATATTGTGATACTCCTGTTTCATACCTTTCTCTATAATTTATTGAAATATATTTATCTAGATCTTTATTATCAAATTCATTAAGAATTATGGTTTTATTTAAAGGATGACTAATTGAATAGGAAAAAGTTATTCCATTTTGTAATTTAATATCAATAGATTTAATTGACAAATTATCATACTTTTGACAAGCAAATATTTTAAAATTTTTTATTAGAGGATTTGAGTTTGATAATTCAAAATTTTGATTTGATAAAAATTCATGATTTTGATTCGTTCCAAATAATTTTATCTCTTTAATTGGGATTTTTATTGAATTATCTAAATAAGTTTTTAATTCAAATTTTAAAATAACTATATCTAATATTTTTGGACGATTATTTGAAAATGAAAAATCAACATTAAATATTTCATTTAAATGTAATTTAAAATTTGTTAAATTATTTGCTTCAATTTCTTCTAAATTATTGTTATTAAAAAATTGATTTAAAAAATTATTTTCATCATCTGTCAATTTACCAAAATAAGATTTTTTCATAATATTTAAAAATTTATCTTTTATATTTGTTATTTCTTCTCCTATTATTTTATTATACTTATTTAATAAATCATGATAAATTTTAGGATAATAAATTTGAAGATAATGACTTTTACTGTTATATAAAATATCTTTTATAAATTTAAGATATTCTTTTTTATTTTCTTCAACAAAATTCATAATTGATATTATTTGATAATGATAAAAACTAAATTTCTCATTTTCATTGTTTATATTATTGAAAAGATCTTTAATAATTTTTTTTAAATCACTTTCTAAACGCTCAAAATTAATAATTTTTTTTTCAATTAAATTACAATAATATATTTTTATTATTTCTTGAATATCTATTATTTTATTTGTATCATTTTTATAAACTGGAAATTTTTCAACATAATTTGGGTATATTTCTTCAGTTTTATAATCAATATTTATTAATTGAATTTGTTTTTTATTGTCAAAATAATATTTTATTAATCTCATTAAAGAATGGATTTTCCCAATTTGAAGAAAAGTATCATTAGAAAATTGTCTCTTTAATCGAATTAAATATTCATAATGTTTGAACTTCCAAAAAAGATAATTTATTTTTATTTCATGAGAAATATTTTCTTTTTTTAAAAAATTATACACATTAAAATAAGAAAAATGAGAAAGTAATTTGTTTTTTATATTATCCTCAGATAGTCCATTATTTCTATAAATATTAAATAATAACCAATCAGAAATATTTCTTAATTCAAAATAAATTAACCTTTCATCTTGTTCACAGAAAGAATATTTTTTTTCATTTAATAATTCTTTTATTAAATTATAAGCATTTTCAAAAGAAATAAAATATTGGGAATCTCCAATTAAATTATAAAAAATCCCAATTTTTATATTTTTTTTAATAAAAATTTCTTTTATTCCTTTATCTTTTAATTGCTCTTTATATAAGTTAATTTTATAATTATAAAATTCCTTTAGTTTTCTATTGATTTGTTCTATTATTATCTTAGTTGAAAATGTATCTTCAATAATTAAAGTAAATTTTGAAAAATAATCTTTTAAAGTGTTTTTCACAAAAGGTACATTATTTTTAAATTTAACTTTTATATATACAATAATAAACTTATAATAAATACTTTGTTTATCACCATAAACTTTATTTAAAGTACAATTAATTGTCTTATTAATTTGTGTTTCTAATTTATCATTTATATTATTTTTTAGTTCTTCATTCATATAAAAACAAAAAATACATATACAAGGATAATCTTTTATAATTTTTTCAATCCACTTTTTTGAAATCATACCTTGTTCTTTTTTTATATTTTCTTTATTTTTTCTATCTACTTTATTTAAATCTATAAAATTAAAATCAGAGTATTCATCTTCAAATTTTTTTTTTAATTTTTCTTCATCTTTACTTTCAAAATCTTTTAAACCTATTACTATTCCTTTTGAAATGTGGAAAAATGTGCCATCAAATATCATATATTTTTTAAATGAATATTTTTATTATTAAAAATATTTTTAAATAAATACATAAATGAAAAATCATAATAATATTCTCAAAAACAAAACACAAATTAATTTCTGTAATGTAAATTTATTAAAATTCCAAAATAGAAAATATAAAAATAAACAAAGCAAAAGTTCTTCTTTTTACACAAATTGTAATATTTCTAATGAAAAAGAAACAAAAAACGAAACAACTATTTTAGATGAAAAAGATAAGATAATTCAAAAATTAAATTTAAAGATAAATGAATTAGAAAATAGAATAAAAAATTTAGAAAGTATGATTTCAAATAATCAATCAACAACAAAAAATAAAAATATAGATTCTAATAAAAGTTTGAGTAAATTAATTACAGAACCTTCATCAATAAAAAAAAAGAAAAGAAGTTTTTCTCAAAATCAAAGTCCAAATAAATTAAATAATAATAAAAATAATAATTCAAAAGAAAAAAATTTAATTAAAAATTCTAATAGTTTAATTAATAATTTAAAATTATTTACAAAAAAAATAAAAGGAAGGAATATAAGTTTAAGTAAAATGATAAGTAGAACAAATTCTATTGAAAATATAATACATAATTATTCATATAAAAATAAAAAAAATCCTATAATGGATTTTGGAAGAAATTATAAAAAAAAAAATAATTATTATACAAGTTCTAATTTAAGTGTTTACACTAGTTCAAATTTTTTTAATTTTAATGAATTTATTCCAAAAATTCCAAAAAAAATTATTATTAATCAAAAAATACATTCTTTGAATTATAAAGAAGAATTAAATAATATTAAAAATAGAACTAATTATCTTTTGGAAGTATTTAATAAAAAGAAATTTAAATAAAAAATAATATAATTTAAGTTAAAATAATATTTTTTATATTGTATAAAAAATTTATATATTGGAAAAATTACAAGTTATAAATTGTTTTATGATTTTAAAAAAAAAATTAAAAAAAATAAATAAAAAAAATTTTCTTTATTTTGGAATTTGAGGAAGTAAATTAAGACTTGAATTAGAATTTTTTTCAGATTCTTCAACTTTAGTTTCTTGATTTTGATTAGTATCTTCAGATAATTTTCCTTCAATAATTGGATTTATATTTTCTTTTATTAACTGTTTATATTCTTCTTGTAATTTTTTATTTTCATCTAATAATGTTTGAGAATAATTTTTTTTCATTTCTCCTTTTTTTTCATTCTCTTGATAAGATAAATTATCATTATTTTCTTTATTATCATTATCTTTAATTTCCTTATTTATATCATTATTATTGTCATTTAATAATATTTCTTCATCTTTATTATTTATATTATTTATATTTTGTTTTTTATCATTATTTTCATTTATATTATCATCATTTAAATTTATATTGTCTTCATCAAGAGTCTCAATATTAATTTCTTCTGGAATTGTTGTAATTTTATATTTATCATCAATATAATTATTTTTATTTTTATCAATTTCACTTCTCTTTTTTTCAATATTTCGAAATATTATATTACATTGAATATTTATATTTTCAATTTCTTTATCTCTTTCTCGAATAAAATTTAATAATTGAATTATTTTATTATCATAATTTTTTAAAGTACTTTTTATAAATTCAAATCTTTGAAAAGCATCTTCTAAATTTGCAGTTTCAATCATTGTATTTTGTAAATTTTTATCAATTAAAATTCCTTCTTGTTTTAAATTATTATAATTTTTTATTAAATTATTTAATTGATTATCCCTTATTTCAACTTGTAAACTTTTTTCTCTAATTTTTCTCTCTATAATATTCATATCATAAGATTCTGATTTTTGTTTTTTTTCTAAAAAATTTATTGTATCTTTCATTTTATAAATTACATCTCTAAAATCATTTTTTGTTTTTTGTAAACTTTTATTCATTGATAATAAACTATCAAATTTTTCAATAATAATATTATAATCTGTTCTACAACTATTATAAGATTCTTTTAAATCTTTTATTTGTTTCTCATAATTTTGTTTTGTTGTATTTATATTATTATCAATTTCTAAATTTGAGTTTTTAATGTTTAAACTTATTTCATTTTGTCTTCTTATTTCTTCTTCAAGAAATTTGTTTTCTTCATTTACTTGTTTTAATTTACTTTTTAATTTTTCATATTTACTTAAAATATCAAAATTGTTATCATTTGATTTTCTTAATTCTTTTTGTAAAGTACGAGCATTATTATTTAATTCTTTTATTTTTTCAATAAGAGTATCATCAATTTTTTCATTTTGTACATTTATATTATTAATTAAATCAATATTTAAATTATTTATAACTCTATTATTTTGAATAATTGTATTTACTTTATTATAAGACACTCTGTATTTACTTTTAGGTTTTATATGTTTAATTGTTGTTATTGAAGGACTTGTTTGAAAATATTGTGAATTTGTAATCAAAGGAGTTCTATAAATTGAAGATGATTTATTTCTATAATTATTAATATTATAATTATATTTATCTAAACGCTTTCTTGCCATTTGTAATGAAATTTGGCTACTGTTTATTATTGAGTTATCAGGAGAATACATTTAAATTATTTTTAATTATTTTAAATTATTTTTTTATAATTTTTTATTATATTTTCTCCTCTAAAAATTTTCTTTAAATAAAAAGTTAAATTGAAATAATGAATAATGAACAAAAAGAAAACCTAGATTTAGATGTAGAAATTTTATCAGAGAAAATAAAAAATTATGACATATCCTTTAAAATAATATTAATCGGTGATTCAAAAGTAGGGAAAACTAGTTTAATATTAAAAGCAACAAAAAATATATTTCAACAAGAGTGTATAACAACAGCAGGATTTGATTTTTTTAATTTTCAAATGAAAATAAAAGAAAAAACAATAAATTTACAAATATGGGATACTGGAGGACAAGAAGCTTATAGATCATTAATAACGAATTTTTATAGAAATTCTTCTTTAGCAATTTTAGTTTATTCAATTGATAATAAAGAAAGTTTTATTAGTTTAAATGATTGGGTTAAACAAATTAAAACTTATTCTTCTCCTGATATAAAAATATTTATTATTGGAAATAAAAATGATTTAGATAATAAAAGAACAATTTCTTATGAAGAGGGAAAAAAATTTTATAAAAATAATGGATTTAATAAATTTTTTGAAACTTCTGCGAAAAGTGGTTTTAATACTAAAGAAATGTTTATTGAAGCTGGAAAAATGTTATATGACAATTATATTAAAATCAATAAAAAAGGAAATTTAATGAATTTAAATGAAGATGACTTAATCGATAAACAAAAAAAATTTTTAAAAAGATTTAATGAGGATGAGGATAATAAAGGAAATACTAATTATTCTTGCTGTTAAACAAAATATTTATTAAAAAAGGGATTTTATTTATTTATATTATTTTATTTTAATATTTATCACTACTTTATATAAATTTTTTTTAATCATTTTTTTCATGTTTTGTTAACAGGAAATTTCATTTTTTCATTCAAATAATATAATATATAGTAATATATGTTTATATATGGAAATTATACAAAATAAAAGTTTTCTGTAAATTAATTAATTATAATTTTATTTTTTTTCAAAAATGAAAAAAGAAGAATCAGCACAACTTTTAACAAGAAAATCTATTTCCCAACCATCATATAGGGAATTAATTTATTTTAAAGAAGAAGTATATCAATCTCTAAAAGAATTTGAAAAAAAAATACAAGAAAAAACAAATTTTTCATTAAATAATTTTGAAGAAATAATTAAAAAAGAAGAAAAAAACATTGAAAACTTTGAAAATAAAATAAATTTATTTATTAATAAAACAGAAATTGAAGAAAAAAAAATAGAAATAAAAGAAGAAATTAATAAAAAAATAGAATCTTTCAAAGAAGAAATAGCATTAATAAATATTCAAATATCAGCTTTAAGAAAAGATATAAATAATTCTTGTTATAAATATGATAAAATAATTATAGATAATTTAATAATAAAAGGTTTAATTGGTGATGGATGTAAATTCAAAAATTTAAAAGAATATTTATTATTTGAAAAAGAAGAATATAATAAAATTGAAAGATTAAATCAAAAAGTTTTATTAGAATTTAAATTTTTTAAAACAAAAATTGAGAATATTATAAAAGAATTTAATATTCAATTAGAAACTTTAAAAAATTCATTCGGAGAATATATTAAAATTCAAATTAAAGAATATGATAAAAATCAACAAATTATAATTAATGATATTTATGATAAAATTGCCAAAAATACTTTATATGTTGAACAAATTAAACCAGAAATAGATAATATTAAAAAATATTGTAGTGAAGTAAAAAAAATTAAAGAAGAAATAATTGAAATAAAAAATGATATTCTTCAAAAAATGGATTCTACTGTTGAAAAAACTAAAAAAATGGATTTAACTGTTTTAAATGAATTAAATGAAGTGAAAAAAGAATTTAAAAATATTAAAAAGAGTATAGCAGGAATAGGTGAATTATTAATTGAAAATATTAATAATGAAGATGATAATGATAATAAAAGAGAAATAATTAGAGGTGAAATAATAAGTAATTTTAATAATACTGTAATTAATTTAATGAAAAATTTAAAAAATGAAAAACATTTAAATTATGTTTCAAAAAAAAGTGTAAAAATAGGAAATAAAGAAAATATAAAAAATAATAAAAGTTTAATTAAAATGAAATCAATGGTAATTCCTTCTATAAATCAAAGAAAAGCAAGTGAAATAAATTTATTATTTCCTATGAATTTTAATAATAGTAAAGTCATAGATGAAAAAGCTAATGATTCATCAAAAAATTCAAATTCTATGAAAAAATCTCACATTTCAAATATTAATAATACAATGAGTAACAATCAAATTGAAATATTATCTTATAATCAAGAAAATAATCATTCTCATCAAAAAAATTTAAAGATCTTTAAAAACAGTTTATTAAAGAAATCAATGCAAAAATCTTTTGAAGAAAAAAATGTAAATCTTTTGGAAAAAACAAATAAAAGTAATAGAAGTTTTAATTCTGAAGATGAAGAAATAATTTCTTCAAAAACAAATTTAAATTTTGAAGAAAATAAATCTAAAATAATAAAAAATGAATTAAAAAATGAATCTCAAAAAAATTTAAATAATTCATTAAAAGAAGATAAATTATTTAGAATTGAATCAAATTATATAAAATTAGATGTTCCAAAAAAAAAAAGTAAAAAAGTAATAAGTGAATCCAATAATTATAGTTCTCCAGTTAATATAAATAAAAATATAAATATTATAACAAATAATAACAGTACAGATAATAATAATGAAATAAATAATAAAATAAAAACTGAGAAAAAAGTAATTTTTAGAAATAGAATTGAAAATAAAAGAGATCATCCTTTTAAAGTTCTAAGTTTAAATGATATTCATTCACCTCATAATTCATTTAATAATAATAACTCAAATTATCTTAGTTATCAACAATTAAATATAAAAAATAAAGAAAATGAAAATCCAAATTCTATATATAAAAATCAAATAATGGTTACTTCAAATGATTCTCAAAATAAATTATCAAATTTTGAATTAGTTTCTGAAAATGATATTGTTGATATTCCTTTAACAAAAAAAAATAATTTAGAAATTGAGAAAAATAATAATAAACTTGAAAACAAAATAATTGAATTAGAATTTTTTACTAAGAAAAAATTTGATGAACTTGTTAAAGAAATTAAAAATTTTATTCCTATACATTTTAATTCATATATTAAAGATTATTCAGTAATTGAATCAAATTATAAAAAAAATCATAAGGTTCGTTTACATAGTACCTCATTACACACTAATAATAAAAATGTATTTTATTTACCAAAAAAATTTAATTCTAATAAAAGTTTGGATAATAATGAAAATTATTTAAAGACTACAATAAATTTTCACAAAAAAGATAAAAACCAAATATAATTTAATTTTTATAAATAAACAATGTATTTTATATATATCTAAATAGATATATTAATTATTATATTTTTCAAAAAAGAAAAATTTCTTATATTAAAAATTTAAGTATAATAAAATATTTTTGAATATAAATTTATTTATCAATCAAACCTAAAAACAAAAATAAACCAATATCAACAAAATATATAAAAATAAATTGATTAAAAATTTATTTTTTTCTCAAAATAAATACAAATAATACAAATTTAATTTTTTATTTATTATTATAAAAACTATTACTTTCACTAAGAATTCCGATTGCTTCTCTATTAACTTCATTAATAACAACATTTAATTCATTATTATCATCAATTTCACTATCAATAGAAAAATTAATGTTGTTATCCATTGAATAACCATTAATATTATTATTATTATTACTTCTTGTATCATTTGAAATTGGATAATTTTTTATTTTTGAATCTGAAGTAGAACAATTAGTATTTAAATTAAAATTTGAAAATGTTTTTAAACAATGTTTTTTTAACATTGAAATTATTTTTTTTTGTTCTTTTAGTTTTTGCTTATATTTATTGATAATATTTTTATAAAATTTTAACTGAAATTTTAATTTATCAATATAATCTCTATCATCAATATAATTATTAGTTAAAATAATACTTGAAAGATTTTCTTTATCTTTTTTTTTTTCATATTTCTCTTTTTTTTCAATAGGCTTATATTTCTTAATAATAGTACTTAAATCTAATTTAGGAATTATAACTTCATTTGATGTTGTTGTAGTTAAATATCTAAAATTTTTAATTTTATTTGGTAATTGAACTAAAGGAGAATCACAATTATTTTCATCTAATTCAATTTCTTCAATAATATTACCTTTATCATCTTCTATATAAAAACTTTTAAAATCATTATTTTCACTTTCATTTGAATCTTCTGTTAAAATATAACCAAAATTTTCTATATTTTCTAAATTTCTTTTTATTCTTTTTCCATCTTTTATATTTTGAATCATTTCTTTTAAAGAAATTATTTTTGTATTTAATTGGCTTATTAATTTTTGGGAATCGTTAAATAAATGAGAATATTTTATTATTATTTGTCTTGCTTCACATAATTCATTATTTAATTCTAAATTAAATTTACTTGGATTTGTACATATAAAAGTTTCTATATTAAAATCTTCTTTATATATATTTGATAATTCATTTTTATATTGTTTTATTATATTATCTTTTTCTATTAATTTATTTGATAATATAAATATCTTATTATTTGATTCTTTAATTTGTTCATCATAATTTTTTATTTTTTCTTTTATTTCTTGATTTAATAAACATATTTTTTTTTCCAAATTTAAATTATCATTATATAATTTATTATTTCTCTCTGTAATTTGATTATTTTCTTTTTGAAGTGAAGAAATAATTTCTGACATTTGATTTTTTGAATCTGGGTTTACAGATAAATTTTTTATTTGATTATTTAACATTTCCTTATTTATAGATAAGGTTATCTTTAAATCTTTTATTTGAGTCTTTAAATTTTTATTTTCTTTCATATATAATATTAATTTTTCTCCGTATTCTGATATTAACTTTTGAGAGGATATTTTTTCATTTTTCATTTTTTTATTTATAAAAAAGTTTCATTTTATTTTTTACAATTAAAATAAAAAGTGTTAATTTATTTATATAATCATATTTTAATTAATCTTGAAATATTATTCATTTCAATGTTAAATTTTTTAAAATTTTCAATGAATATTTTACTTTTCATATAAAAATTAATTTCATCATAATAATATTTAATAATATCTTTAATTGCAATAATATCATTTAATATTAATTTTCTTACTTTTAAATTAATATCTAAGTTATTATTTTCATAATCAAAAAGAAAATTTTTTAAATCATTTTTCATTATTCTTTTCTTATAAATTTGAGGAAATTTAATTAATAAAGTATTTAAAATTACAATATTAAAAGAGCCAGAATTTAAAAGTATTTTTAAATTATAAATTAATCTTGTTACAAAAGTAGAATTTTTTGTTTTTTCTTGAACACTGAAAATTAGCATATCTACTGAATATCTATTTTCTAGTAATTCTTCAATTAATTTTGAAGGTTTTTTCTTTTCTTTAATATAATCTCCTTTTTCAAAAATATATTCATTTTCCAAAAAAATAATTTTTTGTTGTGGAAAACTAGATTTACTTCTTTGATGAAAATTATTGATTTTTGGATTAGAAATATCATTTTTTTTATTTTTATTTAAATCTAAAATTTGTGTTTCTGTATTGTTTATTTTTTTATTAACAATATTAAAATTATTTTCATTTATAACACTATTTTGAGAAATATTACTTAATTTTGAATAATTATTACAGTCAGTATTTGATATAATATTTAACTCTGAATTATTAATTTTATATTTCTTGTTTAAACCACTATTTTGAATCATAAGATATTGATGTTTAATATTTGCGTTTTTAATGTATTTTATAATATTCTTTTTATTATCATAAACACTTATTTTTGAATTATTTGAATTATTATAAGATGTATTATTATCTGTATCAGTATTTTCATTTATACTTTCTCTTGTATTTGAATTTATTCTATAATTTCTATGACTTTTATTATTGTTTGAAAATAAAATCTTTGAATCATCTGAAATAGTATAAATATTAGCTGATAAATTATTATCCGAATTTTTATGACTTGAAATTATTTTTTTTGAATTAATAGATGAAAAATTAAATCTTGATGTATTTTCAGATATTTCAAAATTAATATTTTCATTATCTGAAGAAAATAGTTTGGAATTAAAATTTTGAGAATTTGAACTTATAGAATTTTGATTATATTTATGATTATTATTATTTGAAAAATTAATATATGAATTAAGATTATCAATATATAATACTGACTGACTTGTATGAGAATTATCAATTAAATTATTTCTTTTTGAATTATTATTGTATTCTTTTACGGAATTTTTATCAAATTCATTATTATTACTAGAATTATTTCCGAAATTTACAATTGGATTATTTGAATTATTTATATGTTCAATATTATAAATATCTTCTTCTGAATTATATTCATTATTATAGGTTCTAATTTCATCTTTTGAAAGAAATGAATTATTACTTATTGTTTTAGAATTATTAATATTTTCTTTCTTTAAATTATCATTTGGCTTTATATTTGTTAATTTGGAGTTTATAATATTATTATTATTAATTTCATTCATTAATGTACTTCTAATTATTGTTTTTTGATTATTTATTCCTCCTTTATTTAAATATTTACTTGAATTTATTTTTGAATTTTCAATATCAATACTAAAATTCTTTTTTTTTCTCCAATTATTTGTTTCATTAGTATTTATAATTTTCTTTAAATATGTTGGTTTACTTTTAATAATAAAAGTTTCATTTGAATTATAGAAACTAAGATTTTCTAATTTTTCTATATCATTACTTCCATTCTCTAAATTTAAATTAAATTGATTATTTTTATTATTAAATTTTTCATCATAGAAATTAGGAGTATTATATTTATAATCATTTAAATATGGAATTTCGCTATTACTACTTATAAAACTTATATTTTCATTTAATAATATTTCATCTGATTTTTTAAACTCAGGAGATTTATTTATTTCTTTTTGAATATTTTCATCTTTAAACTCTTTATTTAATGTATCTGTTTTATTGTTAAGAACATTTAAATTATTTTTTTCTTGATTTTTCTTTTTTTTATTTGATTTTGTATTTAATAATTTTCTTTGTGAAATACTCCTTGAAAAAGGATTTTTCCCTTTATAAGTTTTATTATAATATATACTATCATTTGTTTCTGTTAACTTCTTATTAAAAATATCTCTACTTTGAATATTTAGAGTTTTCCAATTTAATAAACAATTTTTACTGTTTTTAACAAAATAATCCCCTAAAGTTTTATTTTTTATTTTATTTGATTTTTCATCTTTTTGGAATAAAGGATTATTAATTGAATTATCACTTTTATTACTTGAATTATATCTTATTTTATTTTTTCCTTTTTGATTTGAATTAATGATTCTTTCTTTTTGAATTTTTTTAATTGCTTTTAACCATAATTTTGAAATTTCATTTGAACTAAAAAAATAAATTTTAATAATTTCATTGTTTTTTGAAATTCTAAATTCTTTTCCTTCAATTTCAAAATTATATTCTTGAAAAGTATAATTTTGCTTTGGTTTTTCTTTATTTAAAAAACTAGTCTTATCTTTGTAAATTAAAATTCTAAAATTTGTTAAAATTGCATAGTCATTATGAGTAATCATTAATTTTTTTGAACCTATTTCATTTTTAAGTTGAATTAATTCTAAGTTATTTTTATAGGAAATAAAATCTAAATTTGCATTTTTATTTAAATAAGACCTTGGTGAAATATTTCTTTTGAAATTGTTTTTTGTCATATCTAAAAGCATTTTAATAGTAAGTTAATTCTTAAGTAAATTAAATTTAATATAAATTTTTTATTCTAAATTCAAAGAAATATTATAATTTTATTATTAGAAATAAATAATATTTAAATTTTTAAATTATCGGAAGAAAATTGAAATAAATAAATCATTCATGAGTTAAATGAAAATTTATTATATATGATAAATTTAAAAATAAAGATAAAATAAAATATAAGTAAATAAATTCTAAAATTTTAATATTATGGAAATTAAGCCTCATTCTAAATTAAAAAAAAAATTTAAAAAAATCAAAATCAGAAAATATCAAAGTCAAATATATAATTTAAAAAATGATCTTCAAATTTCTAATGAAGATAAAATAATATGTGAAGAAATACATAAAACTTTTGACAAAAATAAATTTTATTTAAAATTATTTACACAATTAAAAAAAATAGAAAAAGAAATAGAAAACAAAAATTTTCAAAATCAAAATAGAGAATCACCTAATATAATAAAAAAAATAAAAATAATTGATGAAAAAAGAATTGAAATAGATGATAATCTTAGAAAATCCTTAGAAAAAATCAAAGAAAAAAGAACTTATAAAGATATAATAAATATAAAAAATTATTTATCAAAAACAAAATTAGCATCTTATTTAAAAGAATTAAAATTTGAAGAAAACTCATATGAAGAATTATTAATAATATTATCATTCGAAATAAAATTATTAAAATATAATAAAGATGATATTATATATAAAATCGGGGATTCATTTAAATATTTTTATTTAATTATTTCTGGGAAAGTTGAAATAATCAAATTTGTTAAAAAAGAAAAATTTATGACTGGTTATGATTATTTTTCTTATTTAATGGATTTAAAAAAAAATAATGAGATCGAAAAATATAATATTACTATTAAAGAAAATAAAAATTTTTACATTTATTATGAAGATAAAGATATTATTCAATTTTATTATATTAAAAATATTATAAATCAAATAATAAATGGTTTTATAATTAATTTTAAAGAATGTTTAAAAATATGTAACATTGAACCTGAATTTTTTAATTTAGATGTAAATCATTTGGAATCTTTAAAATATATAATTCAAAAAAATAAAGATATAATAGCTAAAATTCCTGAATTAAATCAAAATCAAATACCATATTATTTATTTTTTCATGATAATTTTACAAAGAAAAAAATTTCAATATTTAATTTACAAATAATTTCCTTTTATGAATCAAATGATTTTTTTGGTTATTGTTCAGATAATAAATTAAAAAGTGAAGAAACAATAAAAGTAGTAGAAGATAGTTTGGTTATTTATTCAGAAAATGCTTTATTTGAGAAATTTCTTTTAAAATTTAAACAATCTTTAATTGAGAAAGACTTAGATTTTTTAAGAAATAATTTTATATTTGGAAAAATATCAAAAACAAAATTTGAAAAACAATATTTACAATTGTTTAATCTTGAAGAATATCAAAAAGGAGATTTCCTATCATATGAAAATGAACCTCTGAAATATATTTTCTTTATTAAAAGCGGAGAAGTTGAATTATATTCAAAAAAAAATATAATTGAAATTCATTATTTATTAAATCAGTTTAAAAAAGTGGATGAAAAGAATGAAAATTTGTTAATTTATAAATATAATAATTTAAAAACAAATTTTTCGGAATTACAAAAAAGTTTCGAAGAAAAAAAATTAATTAAAATTATGACTTTAAAAGATATAGAAATTATAGGTTTAGAATCTATATTTTATAGAAAAGAAAATTTTACTACTTCAAAAATTTCTATTAATAATACAATATTATATAAAATTTCTATTGAAGATTTTATTCAAATTTTTGAAAATGAAAAAAAACATTTAATAACTTCAATAGAGAATTATGTTAAAAATAGATTAGAAATACTTTATAATAGATTTTTTAATATAAATAATATTAAAATGTCTTTATCTGATTTAAAAGAAAATTTTAATCAAAAAATTGTTTATGAAAAAGATTTAATGTCTCAAGAAAATATAAATGAAAAAAATAAATTGAAAAAAAACAAAGAAATATTTTTTGAAGTTAATAAAAATAAAATAAGAAGAAAATCTTCTTTACCTAATTTAAAAAAATATTTATTTTTAAATAAAATAACATTAAAAAACAATGATGATTTATTAAATTCAAAAAAAGTAAGAAAAAAAAGAAAAAGTGCAGATAAAATATTACAATCAAATATATCATCTAATAAAAGCACTGCATATATTTCTTTTGAAAATCAAATGTTGAAAAAAATAATAAAAAATATGAAAAAAGACAGTCAATTAATTATTCAAAATGAAAAATCATATTTTACAAATTCTTGTTATTTGACTAATATTGATACAAAAATAAATAAATTAACTAATAATTATTCAAGTAATTTAACTAAAAATGTTTCAAGTAAAATTTCAAACAAATTTTCATTTTTTACTCAATTTCCTAATATTAAAAAAAATGAAAATAATATTAAAAGCTATTATAATATCTATAATCCAAGATTTTCGAATAATAAAAATTCAAATACTATTTTTGAATATAAAAAAAAAAGAGTTTATTATCCTTATTCTAATTCTTTAAATGTAGAAAAAATTAAAAAATATGATATTTTTGAGCATAGTTTCAATAGATTGAATCTAAGTGATGATAATATTAAAACTACATTTTCAAATTATAGAAATGGAATTGATTTGAGAAATAAATTAAAAATTGAAAATATAAAGAAAAAAGCCTTAATATATAAAAATTATAAAAATCAAATAAGAGATTCTTTGCTACTCAATGAATAATAAAATACTTTATATGAAAAAATGTGTAAAATTATCATTTAAAGTAATTTATTAAATATAGGTCATTGAATCATTGAATAGAAATAATTTTGAATATTTTATTAATTATTTAAATTTAAAAAAATGTTTAACATATTTTTAAAAAATAATATATGTGAAAATATATAATAGTAATAAAGTAGAATGTGGGGATGGGGAGTGGGGATTGGGGATTGGGCCCAATCCCCAAGCCCCAATCCCCAATTGCCCAACCCCCATACCCAATACCCAATCCCCATTTTTTTTTATAAAATTTTTTTTTTTTTTTTTTTATATTTAATTTGTTTTATTTATTTTTTTTTTTCAAAATTTTTGACATTAAATTTTGATTTGGGGATTGGGGATTGGGGATTTGGCTCAATCCCCAATTCTCAATCTCCACTTTTTTACTATTATATATTTTCACATATATTTTTTTTTTAAAATTTGTTA
>JAEEGL014195313.1_pt1 | contig 15835 bp, 2 predicted proteins | sample 9134231 | NCBI WGS metagenome assembly JAEEGL01 (sample SAMN16246548, study PRJNA631951) | gut metagenome | biome: gut microbiome; feature: rumen; material: fiber-attached | host: Bos | place: Iran: Karaj | collected 2018-10
AATGTGAGGGCTGGGCAACAGAAAAGCGTTTTTCTGACTGATGAGCTCGGCATAAAAAACAAATTTGAATACTTTCTTCTCAGTATTTGAAGAGTAAATACCGTATTTTATCCCGAATTCAGGTATTTTTCTATTCCTTGGCGGCATAATGATGGCGCAGCAACTCCCTAATGGTTCCACTACTTATCCTATCGTTATACCTTAGTTATACCTTAGTTATTCTATTATATATAGTATAACTAAGGTATAACTAAGGTATAACTGAGGTATAACTATAAAAGAAGAAGCGAAGGGACAAATGGGGATGAGAGGGGATGGGTGGAGTACATGGGTTAGGGCTGAAGTGTGTTAAATAATCATAAAAAATAGAGGTAAAGGGTGACGATTTGGGGTGTTTTGGAAGTATATAGTGCTGGGTGTAAAATATACCGGCAAAAAAGGCTGTAAAAAACAGAAAAAACACCAGTAAATGCTAAATAAAAATAAAAAATAAAAATAATGTTGCTAATTCGTTTTTTTTATGTAACTTTGTAAATTCAAAATAGGCGCGTTTTTTGCGAAAAACAGCCTATTTTGAGCATGTATATTATTGAAAATAAAAAAAATATAGTAATAAAGATGAAAAAAAGATTTTTGCTTTTTGGATTGATTTTTGCTTTGTCGACAGTCGTAACACACGCTCAAATCTATGAGGTGTTTCGTCAGGACTTTGAGACGGGGTCACCAGTCAACTACTCACTAACTGCTGCCGATGGGCAAGCCGTGACGCAGTCTACCATCGTTTCGGGTGGTAGCCAATCGATGCGCTTGAGACACACGCAGAGCCAATCTGCTATCATGCTGCTTGACACCATCGACCTCTCCTTTATCCGGTTCAACCACTATCTTCTCGAATTCATGCACATTGCCTATGTGGCCCCGGGTGCATCGGTGGCATCTACGGAAGTGTGTATGATTGAGGTGAAACGACCCGACCAAGGAGACAATCAATGGACCAGACTTGCAGAAACACAATATGTGACTGAAAATGGTAGTGTTGAATTTGGTAGTACTGGCTCATTCAGTAAGCCATCCTATCCCGAATGGGATTTAAGTACGACGGTAAACAACACGATGTGGAAAAGAGAGTCGTTCAACCTCTCCCAACTTTTCAACAGTGTCGACCAAGCCGACAAAAAACTGCTTGTTAGATTTGTCATAAACGCAAGAAATACTGCCACCGGCACAGATGCATGGTATCTTGACGACATAACGGTGCGGGCCTCGACACAGCCCATGGTGTCGCCCAAAATCTACATGCGTTCTTTCCCCGACCACCTGAACTATCCGAGCAGCCGTGGCGCAAAGGTGGTTGCCGACGTGACGACCACTGTGGCACAAGGTATCAACAGCGACTCGGTGATGATACTCTATCGGGTGGGTAACAGAACCACTGTAGACACTGTCCACATGAGTCGGCAAGGAGCCACCTCGCGCTTTATCGGCCGTATACCGATGTATGGCTACGACACGTTGATACACTACCATGTGGTAGCCAAAGACTCTACCACGAACAGCAACACAGTCTATTTCCCCAGCAACTCAAGCCAATGGCTTACCTTTAGATGCGTGCGAGGACGAACCAACACGGGCTCACCTCAAGGGAACCAGACGAACGTGTATGTGTTCCCATTCCCATGGCAGGGCGACAATAGGTCGGAATGGATATACGACAGTGTGTCCATGGCGGAGATGGGGTTCGGCCCAGGATACATCAAAAACTTCCGTTTTATCCTAACGTCGTCGCCCAATAATGTGACGCGTCCTCACCTCCAGTTCCGTATGATGAACCAGCCCTATTCCATCAACCGGACGAACACCAATGAGACATTCACATCCACCGAGATGCAGATTCCTTTCGACTCGGCATTCACTATCGAGCAGGCTGCTGCGGGGTCGTATAAGATGGTCACATTGCAGGACACTTTCTTCTATGCAGGCTCGGACCTTGTGATACAAGTGATGTATGACGGCAACAACCTGCCCTATGGTCACAACATAAAACACGTTCCTGCCCCTTCCAACAAGGTTTCGCTCTACAGCGACGGACATGATGCCGCGATGGGATATAACATATTCGGCTCGGACATCGTACAGGTCCAAACAGGTATTACCGCTAACACACGCCCGTGGATGCAGTTCTACGAGACCCAAAATATTCCGTTGTGGTATGACTGCGGTATCAGTGCTATGTCCTACCCCAGCTTCGACACACCTTGCCACATTGGAACCGACTCGGTGGTGGTGTGGCTAAAGAACTTTGGCGTGAGCACAATGAACGCAGTGCGTATATGGTATCGCGTGGACAATGGCAATATGAAGCATTATGACTGGACGGGCTCTCTTGCCGGCGGCGACAGCATACGCGTGCATTTGTGCGACACCCAGCAGTTCTCCGTGGGCTATCATACCATCCGTGCTTGGGTGGACGACACCATGTATATTGAACATGAATTGCTAAACGTTCGCGACCACGAACCGTACAACGATACGGTCTTCACACCCTTTGCCGCCTGCGATGGTCCTTATAGCGGTGTGCGCACGGTGGGCAACACTCCCAGCTCTGACTTCAGGACGCTGGAGAACTGCCTTTATACGTTGAGCCGCTGCGGCATCGATGCCCCGCTGACCATTAAGCTGCCCGGAGGCGTGTACGATATCACCAAGTTCCCCTACATTCCCGGCACGTCTAGCACCAACTACGTGCAGTTTGAGCCCGCCACCGCATCGACTGTGGTGACATTCCGTCGTGCCAGACAGGGCAACAACGTGAATGCACCGATGTTGGTGGACATGACAGAGGCACACGGCATTCGTTTCAACAACATTCATTTCAGCAATGGCCGCTATCCCGACAACCGCTGCGACGTGCTGGCACAGCTGGGCACTAACAGCGCACACTGCCAGTTTATCAACTGCACGTTTGCCGACAGCAACACCATCAACAATTCTGCACTGTCATTGATTAACACTGGTGACGCCGATTCTGTAACGGTTACCAACTGTACTTTCTATGGTGGTACTATCGGTGTTGATGTGACGGGTGCTGCTCCCGATGTTCGCTCTAGCGGCAACCTTATTTGCTTCAACAATTTCACCAATCAGGTGAACACCGCCATCCGTATCGTCAACCAAGATGCCGCCGTGGTGGACAGCAACTATGCCAACGATGTCATCACCAATGCCAGCTACATCATTTTGGGACAATACTGCTACAACGGCACCCGCATTACACGTAACCGCGTGTTCTCGTCGAAGGGTACCTGCTGTATCGGTGTTTCCGACATGCACGGCAATCCGCAGACCTACTGTATTGTTGCCAACAACATGTTGGTGTCGCTCGACGATGGTAGCAGCAACATGCTGACCACCCCGCTCAACATCATCAAGGGTTCATATATCAAGACAGTGTTCAACTCGGTGCGCATGAATGCTCCCACCCGTGTTAATGTGGCTGGTGCCACATTTGGTGGCGACATCATCAGCAACAGCTATTTCCAAAACAATGTCATAGCCACCTTCGACACTTCGAACTACGCCTTCTCCTTCATCCCTGGCGACAATGCGGCCAACCTACATGTCGACCACAACTGCTACTACTCTGTTAGCGGTGTGCTCAACAAACTAAGCGGTAGCAACTACAACAACCTGAACGGCTGGCGTACCGCAGTGCCGGGCGACGTAGGCTCAGTGAGCGGCAACCCCAACTACACCAATGGTTCGGTATGTCGCGTCGACCTTCGTTCGTTCAACGCCCTGCTGCGTAATGTGGGTGTTCCCGTTCCCGAGGTGACTGTCGACCTATTTGGCTCTACACGTAATGCCACAGCTCCCAGCTTGGGTGCCTACGAGGTGACAGCTCTTTCGGTGGACTTCACTCCTGTTGAATTTGTGACACCCATGGAGGATTACTGCGGCGCACCTGCCAGCATTCCCGTCGAGGTGGCCATACGCAATACCGGTAACGGCACCTACACAGCCAGCACCACTACGCCTATGACCGTGTACTACAGTGTAGACAATGGTCCTGTGCAGTCGTTTGTGGTGAACCGCAGCTGCGGTCCCAACGACACGATTCACTTCCTCTCCACCCGCACAGTGTCGCTGCCTAGCGGTGCTGGCAACACCGACCGTACATACAATATTAAATGGTGGGTGAAATGCAGCCTTGACCCCGACGATCTGAACGACACCAGCGTATGGACGGTCATTTCGCGTTATGCAGCACCTGCACCTAACGTCATCAACCAGAATGTGCCGTACAACACCGTTGCCACTATCACTCCTACCGCAGGCGTGAACACATGGCCGGTCAGCTACTACACCTCTGGCAATGGTCGCCAGCAACGGTCGGGTATCTCATGGTATCACAGCATGGACGATACCGCGGCATTCTTCTATGGTCCGACACTTACGACCACCCCGCTCTATGACGACACCACCTTCTACATTTCGCAGAAACGTAACCTCCCCTTGGTCAAGATTACCGAAGTGCAGGTGAACCGCACGGCAGCAGGTGCCACCTACCCGATGCCTTCGTGGATGCACGCTCAAACCGCCTTCGCTGTTGAGCTGACCAACTGCGGCGACTATCCTGCCAACCTCGAGGGCGACAGTGTCCTAGTGGTACAGAGCAACGCCGCTGCCAAGATATGGGTGCTGCCTAATGTCACCATCCAACCCGGAGCCAACCTGTTGCTGCAGTTTAGGACTAATTCTACTGCCAGCGATTCGACTCGCACCATCTTTGCACCCAGCACCGCTACCGTCACGCCTCCCTATACTGCCAACTTCGGTGTCATCTATCGTGACGGACATGGCATTGCCGATGCTGTAGCATTCAACGGTGTCATCACCACAACGTCGAGCCAGCCCATCAACTGGAGCAACCAGCAGGTGCCGGCCGCCGTGTGGCAGGGCAGCGCCATCGACCTTGCCCGCAATGGCGGAACAGCCAACACACCCACAGCCGGTGCCCGCCGCATAGCATGGCCCACCAATGCCACCAATGCCTCGCCCACTGCCTCCGCTTCGCTGTGGCAGGTGGCAACCGACTCGCTCCGTATGCACATAGGCGAAACCGAGAGCAACCTCATCCGCTATTTCGACAATGGCTGCGAGGGCTTCCGCTCGGCTGTGAACATCACCGTCACCGGCATTCCCAACACCGACCTCTTTGTGGATGAACCTGTCGTGGACACCGGCTGCAACCTCACCAACGCCGAGCCCGTATCAGTGCTTATTCATAACTATGGTATCAACGCAGTTCCCACCATTATCGCCAAATACAGCCTTGACGGCGGCACCACTGTGACCTGTAGCGACTCTATCACCACAGGACTGGGTGCCCGTTCTGAAGTATACCATACCTTCAGCACCCCCATTAATATGGTAACAAGCCACGACACCATGTTCCATGTTAAGGTGTGGGTGGATGCTGTCAGCACCGATGTGGCCCACACAAACGACACCAGCGAGGGCTATTTCAGTGCCTACTACACTCCCGCTATCCCGCAGGTGGACTCCAACCAGTACGTCAATTATGGCGACCGTCTCACCATCACAGCCACAGGTCTTCCCCTTACCGACAACACAATATGGTATGACCACAGCATGAACGAACTCGCCACTACTGCCGGTTCATACACCACACCTTATATCTATCGCCGCGATACACTCTTCGTGCGCTCCATAGCTCTTAAGGACCTACCCAGCGCCCATATCGGTACTTTGGCATCGATAATGAATAACAACTATCCTTCGCCATACAACCCGAAGCAACGGTACGTCAAAGAGCAGTATCTTGTCACAGCCCAGCAATTGCAAGACGCCGGCCATGGTGCAGGCGACATCAGCTCGCTCTCGTTCTATCTTGAAAGTCTTGGCAACAATGTCACTTCCTTCACTTTCGACTACTACACCATCAAGATGGGAACCGTCACACAAAGCACCTTCACTAACGGTACCTTCGCCACAGGACTAACTCAAGTATACAACAGAAACAACTACACATTCACAGCTGAGAATATCGGCTGGGTGAAACACACGCTGGATACGGTATTCCCATGGGATGGCACTTCAAATATTGTAATCGAGATTACCCGTGCACTTAATGCCGCAGGTCCCCAAAACGGTGCCAATACCCGATACACCGCCCAGCCCAACACTGTTATTTCAAAACAGCACGCCAGCACCGACCAGGCTTCACAAACATCTGGCACTAAGGGAAACAACCGACCCGACATCCTCTTCGGATTCCTCGAACCCGTTGGTTGCCAAAGCCCCACTACTCCTATATATATTAATGTTACCAATATTCCTGACTACGATGCCTCTATACAGTGGGATCCGGAACTCGACACAATGGTTATCGCATCCTGCGACTCGACCAACATGAACGTCGTGTTGGACAACAGAGGTAACAACGACATCACCACCTACACCCTCCGCTACAAGATCGATAACGGCAGCTGGACCCAGATTTCTGGCAACGCCAACAACCTCCCGTTAGGCTATTCACGGACAGTGCCCCTGCTGAGCGAACACTTCACGCCCGGCCGCCACACTGTCACTGCTGTGGTGAACATTACTGGCGACACCGTTTTGACCAACGACACCATTGTCCGCACCTTCAATATCCGCTTCTGCGCCGGCACCTATACCATCGGTACCTGCACAGGTAGCGACTACAACACCCTCACAACGGCTCTCGACACACTACATAATGCCGGTGTTGCCGGACCTGTTGTCTTCGAACTATGCGAACAGACCTTTGCCGAACAGCTCAACTTTGGCCATATCCCTGGTGCCGATGCCAACAATACCATCACCTTCAAGACCATCTCTGGTGCAACCGATATGGCTAAGATTACCCACACTCCCACCAACGCCAGCAACTATGTCATCTCCATCAACGAGGCAAACAACATCACCTTCGACAGCATCTACTTCTATGCCAACTACTCTTCCGGTTCGGGCAACAACATCTTCGCCAATGTTGCAAAGATAGAGCAGTCCGACTTCATCTCCTTCCTCAACTGCACCTTGCGCTCCAAAGCAACAACGGCTTCCTCTACCAATGCCAACATCATGCTTTTGGGCGACAACAACCACTTCATCACAGTCAACAACTGCTTGCTCGATAGCGGCTACTACTCCGTACGCTCGAGTGGCAACAACTCTAGCGACAACATCACCGTCATCAACTCCGACATTCTCAACTTCTGGTTCCAGGGCGTTTATCTGCGCAACACCGACACCATTACCGTTACAGGCGACAGCATCGCCTCTGGTGTCACCGTCGCCAGCAAACCCCTCACCGGTATCTATATTGCCGGAGCCAAACACGCCAGCATCCAACGCAACTACATCCACCTTGTCGACAGCCGAAATGGCGGCAAGCGCGGTATCGCCCTCTACAACTGTCGAGGAACCAACATCGACCGCGTCACTGTCTATAATAATATGGTTTCATTATATGGTACTGGTGTTGCCTCGCTCTCCTCTTCTGGCATTTGGATTGACTCACTTTCCAAGCATGTCAGTGTATACTACAACACCTGTAACCTCTACGCCGGTGTTAACCAAAATGCCACCCGCACCTTCAGCTGCCAAAACTCCTCCTACATCCACGCGCTAAACAACATCTTCAAGAACGAGAGTAAGGGCTTCGCCTACTATGTGGCAATCGACACCTGTATGGCCAGTTCCAACTACAACGTCTACTGGTCGAATGCCGACACCCACGCCACTACAGGTGTCATCAAGTTCGCCTATTGGGGTGTCAACTGTAACAACCTCGACAGTCTGCGACTGCTGAACCACACCGACAACAACTCGTTCCAAACCTTCCCCTATTTCGTCGACAGCATCTACAACCTGAGCACACTTTTGGCACAATTTGCCGACCGTGCCCAGTACAACCCCGACGTCATCACCGACATCAGGGGGTGCATCCGTCCTCAGATTCCTAAACCCACCATCGGTGCCTACGAATTCAACTGCATCCGCGAAACGCACGATGTCGCTGTTGCCGAAATCACCGAACCATACGTGCCTGCCGTCACCACAGGCAACAATCCCACCGTTCTCAACATCGAGACCGACTCTATCATGGTACGTGTCAAATTCTTCAACAACGGTACCGCTGTTGAGCAGAACCTTTCCTGGTACTGCTACATGTCCGACACCTATCCTGCGGTACAGTCAGTAACGCGCACCATCAACCGTCTCGCTTCTCAAACCTTTGTTGAGGACTCCGTGCTACTCGAATCACCGCTAGGCATCGTCGACACTCAGAACATTGTGGTCGTCATCAACATGGCCCCCAATGTTACCGACCAACGTCCCGAAGACAATATCGACACCGCACAAGTGTTTATCTATCCCGCCTACGACCTCCAAGTCGTCTCTGTCGCTGTCGACAGCACCTGCGACCCCGCACACTGCCGCATGTACAGCGTACCTCTCCGCTACACTCTCAAGAACGCGGGTAAGAAAGACTTCCCAGGCGACTTCACATTCACCCTCGGCTACGACTACTACTGCCACCAACCCTCCACACAAAGCTTCCCCAACTTCCCCGGCAGCAGCAGCATCGACGTGCAGACCTTTGCCGGAACAGCCTTGCCTGTGGGCACTCAACGCGAAGTCACCCTCACCCCCTCATGCGAGCCTAACCTCTACCCCACTGGCACACTGCTCGACATCACTGCCCGTCTGCGCGGCTTCGTCACTGCTCAATACGACATCAAACAGCACAACGACACCACGTCCTACATCAACATCACTTCAAAGCACACTCCCGAGGCTCCCGTCGCCCACGACACAATGGTCGACTACGGCACCTACGGCAACCTTTGGGCTACTCAGGGCGAAACACGTATCATCCGCTGGACTCGCGACACCACCGACGGCAGCTTCTTCTACAACGGCAACAACAACTACAACCGCTCCACCCACTGGAGCAGCACTCCCCAATACTTCCACGACTCTCTCTACTATCTCTACTGCCTTAGCTCGAGCAACTGTACCAGCTACTACTCTCAAATCAACGTGGGCATCAACATGCCGCTAAACTACGATGTTTCCATCTCCGAGGTTCGTTCACCTCGTGGCAGCGGACGTGTCTATCTCGAAAAAGATACAGTCACACTCCGTATCGCTAACTACGGTAGCCAACCTATCTCCAACATACCCATCGCCTTCAAGTTCATGGATGCCAACGGTCGCATCAACTATCTCGAAGTCCACGACACCGCTCGTGTCACTATACCTGGACGTGTGGGCGACAACGTACACTACTACGACCACACCTTTGGTGGATGTCTCGACGACACAGCCATGCTGATGATCAACCAACCGCTCACCAACCGCTCCTACACCCTCGACGCTTGGGTCTACCATCCCGACGACCAGCAGCGAGGCAACGACACCCTCCGCTACCTGCATGTCTTCAAAGCTCTGGCTGAAACCATCTACGACTCCATCAACAAATACACTCCCACCGCTGTCGAAGGTTTCGACATCACACGCGTATCCTATAACGAGCTCGACAACATCATGCCCGACCTCATCGGCTACGACAACCTCTGGCTAGGGTCCTACAACCCCGCCAATGCCGAAATCCCGACGCTCTTCATCAAACGTGGCACACAAGACACCCTCACCATCGAGGTGGCTAACAACCAAGACGAGCACGACACCACCACCGCCGCAAGCCTTTGCGTCGCCATCGACTACAACCGCGATGGTGAATACGACTTCACTGGCAACGAAAACCTCACCGCTATGGGCTCCATGCTTGCCGCCAAGGTTCGCAGCCGTAAGCCCTATAAGCTTCCCCTCACCATACCCGACTACGCCCACTATGGCTATATGCGAATGCTCGTTTGGGTGGATGGCGACTCTACCCTCTTCACCGACGGTCTGCACTCCGCCGCCACTCACAGCAACGGACAACTACAGCAATACCTACTCTACATCCAAGAGGACTGCATGCTCGACTCTATCGACGGTGCACTGACTCGTGTCGTCTCGCCACGCAACCACATCGTCACCGACTCCGACCACTATGTCTCCATCATGCTCGCCAACAAGGGTGCCAATCCCATCACGCAGGCACATATCACTTACCACATCACACACCCCTTCGAAGGCTATCCTATCCAATCCGACTCTATGACTTGGACGGGTTCTCTCGACCCAGGTATGAGCACAGTTGTGACGTTCGAAAACATCGATTGGTACAGAGGCACCTCCAACATCACCTTCCACCTCAACATCGATGGCGACACCATCCACACCACTAACAACACTCTCAATTATCAATACCACCGCTACTTCGTTCTCGAACCTCGCTTTATCGACAGTTTCGACCAAGCTATCGACAAGTGGTATGTCCCTGTTGGCTACAACAACTTCACCCGCAACTATTTCGAGCGTGGTATGCCTGCCAAGAGCGTCATTTCCTCTGCCTACTCACAGCCCAATGCCTATATCACCAGTGCCGGCGAATCACTCGTTACTGGCAAGCATGGCAACCGAAGTGTCCTCTACTCTCCCATCATCAACACCCAGCAAATCAAAGCCGACACCCTCACCTTCCTACTCAGCCGCAGCATAGCCACAGGTGCCCATCTTAAGATGGAATTCTTGAACTATCTAGGCCAGTGGCAATTGGTCGAAGACCCCAACTACCGTTGGAATGCAGGCGAAGCCCGCGAAGGGTGGTATAACGAAGAGGGTGGATGGACCAACTCAACCGTCAATGGAGCCTACGAATACATGTCATTCCCCACATCACTCATCAGCGGTGACTTCGGACAGCTCATCCAGTTCCGCTTCGTCTTCACCACCCCGGTGTCCGCCTCTCCCGCCCAGAACTATGGCGACGGTGTTGCCATCGACAATCTGGTCATAGGCCGAGCCCGACGTTCAGTCGATGTGGGTGTCCGCGAAATCCTCTACCCGACAGCTCCACAGTTTGGTCAGACAATCTACCCGCGCGTCCGTATCCACAACTTCGGCTACGACAGCATCAGCAACTTCACCGTCTGCTATAAGCCCTTCGGCACACACCTCGCCCACGAAGCAATATGCACCGAGATAGTACCCGCCGGCGAATCTATCGAATACGAGTTCCCCACTCCGTTCATCATCACTAGCCAATTCCCCGACACTTTCGAAATCTGTGCCTTCACCAAGGTCCAGTCCGACTACTACCGCGACAACGATACTACCTGCAATATCTACGGTCTCGCTCCGCTGGTCAACGACCTATACCTCTACGACATCTCTTCGCCGCTCGCTAGCGCAGTAGCAGGCGACAGTATCAACATCACCCTACGTCTGCGTAACTTTGGCCAGAACGAAATCGAAGAGTGCGATGTCCACTACCTCTACAACGACAACGACACCGTTTCCGAACACATCGTCTTCAACGACTTCTTAGGGCGCAACCTCCGCTCTACCGAATTCTTCAACTACACCTTCCGCCATCGCGAGCGCTCCACTATGGGTACCATGCGCCTCACTGCTTGGTGCACCTACGACCTCGATGTCTACCCCTACAACGACACCATCTCCAAAACCGTCGCCGGCATTGCCGCCATCACCGATATCCAAGCCACTGCAGCGCTAGTCGACAACCGTTACGACTCAATCCACATCTGCATCGTCCTTGACAATGTCGGTGCACGGGCTGCCAACGACTTCTTGGTAGGTTATTACTACGACCGCGACACGAGTACACGTTTCGAGGAAACATTCCATCGCGCTTTGCCTTTTGCCTCAGGTGCTCATGCCGTCCACCGCTTCAGTCATGCCGAACCAAGACGTTCCTACGAATGGCAGTATGTCACCGTCTACTGCAGCGTACCTGACGACACCAACCAGCGCAACGACACATCCAATGTTATACAATCCTTCATCACCGACCTCGAGTACGTCAAGATCCAAGTGGAAGAAAACATGAGCGATTCCTGTCGTGTGCGTGCTGTCATCCGAAGCAACGGCAACATCAACTACATCCAAAATCTACGTGTCTACTTTACCATCAACGGACAGCCCGAGCAGTACACCAAATGGGATGCTGGAGAATGCAACTTTGCTCCTGGCGAAGTACGCCATCTGTTACTCAATAAAAAAATACCCAAGAGCCTGACTCGTCAATATGTTGGTTCCGGTTATTATAGGATGCCTAACACCGACAACAACCCTGCCAACGACCAGACCTCCATCGTCGAAGTCGTCAACTACTTCGAAGACGTGCCACACGTGACCGAACCCGACTTCGTCCTCGAGCAGAACTACCCCAACCCCTACGACGGTACCACACGCATCGAATTTGCGCTGCCCTATAGCGGCACCACACGCTTCTTCGTCACCGACGTGGTTGGACGTCTCGTGCATGAGCAAAACGCTACCTACGGCGAAGGTCGCCACACCATCACCTTCGACAAGGGCACCTTGCCCAGCGGCGTCTACTACTACGGCATCGAATTCAATGGCCAGCGTCGCATGCACAAGATGATTATTCACTAGTGCTACAGAAGTTCATAGCACACATCCAGCAGCAGCACCTCTTCCCTACTGGGCAGCAGGTGCTGCTTGCCGTTAGTGGCGGTATCGACTCAGTGGTTCTTACACACCTCATGCACTCCGCAGGCATTCCCTTCGCGATAGCCCATTGCAACTTCCATCTGCGACCCTCCGACTGCGACCGCGACGAAACCTTCGTCCGACACCTCGCCGACACCTATGCAGTCCCCTTCCATGTGGCGCAATTCGACACCCGTGCCTACGCTTCTCAACACCACCAAAGCATCGAGCAGGCGGCTCGACAACTACGCTACGACTTCTTCGAACAGCTACGCCAACAGCACCACTACGCCGCCATCCTCACCGCACACCACCGCGACGACTCCACCGAAACCTTCTTCCTCAACCTCCTCCGCGGCACAGGCCTCACCGGTCTTCACGGCATCCTACCCGTCCAAGGGCACATCGTCCGTCCTTTGCTACCCTTCAGCCGCAACGACATCGAGGCCTACGCCGCCCAACACCATCTCCCACACGTCGAAGACTCCACCAATGCCTCCCTCGACTACCTCCGTAACCAAGTGCGCCACCAACTCATGCCGCTTCTCCGCCAGCTACAGCCTTCCGCCGACCACACCCTGCAACAAACCATACTTCACCTCCAATCCACCGAGCAGCTCTATCTAGCACTGCTCTCCCCCCTACGGCAGCAACTCGTCCAACCACAACCCGACGGCACCGTCCGCATCCTCCTTGCCGACCCTCTGCCCATCCCTCTGCCCGAAAATTCCTCACCACAACTGCGCCAACAGCTCTATTTTGAATTGCTCAAGCCCTACGGATTCAACGCCGACACCGTCCACAACATTCTCACCGCCTCCCAACCGGGCAAAACCTACCATTCTCCCACCCACACCGCTCACCTCGACCGCCAACAGCTTATCATCCACCCAACCACCTCTCCCACTGCCGACCTACCCCCCATCTCCGTCCGCACCATCTCACCCCAAGGTCTCGACCCCCGCCAACTGCCGCCCCATTGCGCCGCCTTCGACGCCGACACCGTCACCCCTCCGCTCCGTCTCCGCCACTGGCAGACAGGCGACCGTTTCCAACCCCTTGGTATGGCTCACGGCACCCAACTGCTCAGCGACTACTTCTCCGACCACAAATACAGCCAGCCCGACAAGCAGGCGCAACTACTCCTTGTCGATGCCACCGACAGCATCCTATGGATTGTCGGCCACCGCACCAGCCATCCCCACCGCATCACCTCCCACACCCGTCACGCACTCATTGTCGAAGTACCCACCCTGCTACCCCAATCATGATAAAAAAACGTATAACCATGAGAAGTAAAAGAGGTAGTTAAAATAGGCGATACTCCTGTTAACATTAGCATCGTCCCTTTTTAACACTCACTCTAAACCCCACTTTTACTCCCACCTTTATTCCCACTTCAACTCCCTTTTGCTCCAATTTTAACTACTTTTAACTCCCTTAATCATCCTCAACCCCACATTTTAACCTCCCTTAACTCCCACTTTAACTACCCTTTTCTACCCACTTTTCCTCTATACAACCGTTTCAATTGATACCAATATGCAATCCAACACTACCAATACCGACAGCAGTCGCTTGATTATATGCCGTGCTGCGGCAGGGTCTGGTAAGACCTATACACTAGTACGCCAATACCTCGAGTTGGCGTTCTCCGCACCCGAAAGTCAGGTCGCCCAACGTTTCACCCACATCCTCGCCATCACCTTCACCAACAAGGCCGCCAACGAGATGAAGGAACGCATCCTCAACGACCTTGAAGAAATCATCGCCCAGGACAACAAATGTTCAATGAGAGACGACCTCGCACAGCGGCTCAACATGCCCCTCAGCACCCTGCGCCGCTATGCTGCCATCGTTCGCCAAAGCATACTGCACAACTACTCCGACCTCGCCGTTTGCACCATCGACAGCTTCATGCACCGCATCGTCCGCACCTTCGCCCACGACCTAAACCTGCCCCTCAACTTCGATGTGGCACGCGAAAGGGACCTCCTAATCCAAAATGCTGTCGACTCACTCATGTCTCTTGCCGGCACCGAAGGACAAGAGGAACTGACCGATATGCTGTGCGAATATGCCCAAAACAATATGATGGAGGGCAACGGCTATATGTTTGAAAATCGGCTCGCGAAACTGGCCGAAGAGTTGTTCAAAGACCAAGCCATCGACTTCCTCGAATCGTTGCGAAACCTCGATACCGAACGTTTCCGCACCATCCAACGTCAGATGGCCGCTGCCAACCAACGCTACTTGGAGCAACTGCGTCCTTTGGGCGAAGAGGCGCTCGCCATCATCTCCAACGCCGGCCTGTCGGTGGAGGACTTCTACCAAGGCAACAAGGGCGCTGGCGCATTCTTCCGCCACCTGGCAGAGGGGTCGACCAACGAGCCCAACAGCTACGCACGGGCATTCCTTGAGGGCGACAAGCTCGGCGCTGGCAAATGCCCTCCCGCCACCTTAGACGCCCTCAAGGCGGCAAAACCCCAACTGCAAGACGTATACCTACGTTTCAAACAGCTCTACGACAGCGAGGGCAAGCTGTACAACAGCCGCAATCTGCTGCTACAAAACATCTATCCCCTCGCCCTGCTCAACAAGCTCGGCGAGTTGGTAGAGGATTATTCCCGCGACAACGAGTTGGTGCATATCTCCGAGTTCAACCGACGCATCGCCGACATAGTGCGCGAAGAGCCTGCCCCCTTCATCTACGAGCGGTTGGGCAACCGATATTGGAACTACCTTATCGACGAGTTCCAAGACACCTCAAAGATGCAATGGCTCAACCTAGTGCCACTGGTCGAGAACAGCATTGCCACCGGCCACACCTCGTTGGTGGTGGGCGACGGCAAACAGGCCATCTATCGCTTCCGTCAGGGCGACGTGGACCAGTTTGTGTCGCTGCCCCACGTCGACAGCCCCCTGCACGGGCATATCCTAGAGCAACCCGGCATGAGCCAAACACTGCACCTCGACCGCAACTTTCGCACAGGCCGCACCATAGTGGAGTTTAACAACGCCCTGTTCGAATGGATCATCCGCAATCGTTTCGACGACAACCAAGGTCTCAAGGACATCTATCTAGGCAATGGCGAACGCGCCGACCTGGCACAGACCCCAGTCCACGAAGGCGGCTATCTACAGCTAGGCTTCTGGAGCCTTGACAAAGACCTCGAGCCCCTCTGGCAAGAGATTC
>JAEEGL014214684.1_pt1 | contig 15835 bp, 13 predicted proteins | sample 9134231 | NCBI WGS metagenome assembly JAEEGL01 (sample SAMN16246548, study PRJNA631951) | gut metagenome | biome: gut microbiome; feature: rumen; material: fiber-attached | host: Bos | place: Iran: Karaj | collected 2018-10
TCGCCATCGAAGCTGGTCTGCGTTTCGCTATCCGCGAAGGCGGCCACACCGTAGGCGCTGGCGCCGTGGTTCGCATGGTGGAATAATTTAAGGGTCTCCAGGGCTTATTACGCTCAAGAAACTCACCGGCAGGCTGAAAAGCCTGCCGTTTTTTTGCATGCTTTATTCTTTGCCGGCGCAACATAAAGAAAAGAAATAAGGGGAGGAATGGAACATGCAGATTCGTACAGACCTGGCGGTGGAAAGCAGCGGCCTGGAGAAAAAACCAAAAGGCGTTTCTGTAACAAGGCTTCACCATGGAAAGATTGAAGAAATTCAGGTGACTGTTGAAACAGTGGATGCGGCGAGGACGCTGGAAAAAGCGCAGGGAACGTATATTACGCTGTTTCATCCATTGCTTTCTCATGCCGATTCCACGGAACGGCTGACAATGATTCATGCGCTGGCTGATGCGCTGAAAAAACTGCTTCCACCCTTCGGCGATATTCTGGTGATCGGGCTCGGGAATCGCTATATGACGGCAGATGCGCTGGGAAGCCGGGTGTTGGAAAGCCTCTTGATCACGCGGCATGTAAAAGATGTGGTCCATGAAAGCATATCCAATCGGCTGCGAAGCGTTTGCGCCGCCGCACCTGGGGTGCTGGGGATCACAGGCATTGAAACTGCGGAAATGGTGCGGGGCATGGCGGAACATGTGCGCCCTGCCGCCATCATTGCTATTGACGCTCTGGCAGCAAGGGAAAGCAGCCGTATCTGTACCACCATCCAGGTAACGGATACCGGCATTCTGCCCGGAAGCGGGGTCGGAAATCATCGGGAAGGGCTGACGAAGGATTCCCTTGGCATTCCGGTTATCGCCATCGGGGTTCCCATGGTGGTGTATGCCGCGGTGATTGCCCGGGATGCGCTGTCGCTTTTGCTGGATGATCTGGGTATCAGCGAAGAAGAACATGAAAAAGCCATTGAAGGCATGGTGCAGAAGATTACCCGGCAGGGCCTGGGAGAATTGGTCGTCACGCCCCGGGAGGTGGACGAGCTGGTGGGGAAGGTGGCCCGCATCATCGCGGACGGGGTCAATTTGGCGCTTCAGACGGAATTATCAGAGGAAGAAATTCAATTATTTTCGCATGATGAAATGTAAGCGCGCATATACTGCCATGAGGTGAGCGTATGCGGGCAGAACGGAACAGAAGCCAGGCATTTGACGTGGGTACAGCATTTGAACTGCTGCTTGTTTTTACAGTTTGCTGGTTATGCGGCAGAACGGCTGCCTACGGATTGCAGCTTGCGGCGGTATATGCGGAATCGGAAGCGGAAGCCGGGGATTTTACCATGGAAGTGATTTCCGTTCAAGCCCCTGCAAAAAAGCAGAAACGGGTGTTTATTTACCATACCCATACGTACGAAGCGTATGAAATGGACGATGAAAACCGATATACTCCCACGGAAACCTGGCGAACGGCGGACCATGCTTACAACATGGTGCGCGTTGGCGCGGAACTGGCCGCTCGGCTTCGGGAGGCGGGCATTTTTGTTGAACACGATATAACGGACTATGAGCCGCCCAGGCTGTCCACCGCTTATTCCCGTTCCTTGGAAGGCTTGCAGAAAGCGGCGGAGGAAGGATATGATTTGTATATCGATCTGCACCGGGATTCCTATTCCAAGGGGAACGGGGCCAACGTGATCCAGGTGGACGGTAAAAGCGCTGCTCGTTTGCTGATCCTGATCGGCCAGGGAACCGGCAGCGGATTGGATGAAAAACCGGATTGGGAAGCCAACCAAAAGGCAGCTCTAAGGATTTCGGAGAATTTGAATCAGCGGGCGGAAGGACTCTGCCGGGGTGTGGCCCTGAAATCGGGACGATACAATCAGCAGGCGGCCACTCCCAGTATGCTGATCGAAGTGGGGAACAATAAAAACACGCTTCCGGAAGCCCTGAATGCCATGGAACCCCTGGCCCGGGCAATATGCCGGTATTTTGATGAAATCAATTGAATCCGTTCGTTCGCAGAACGCTTTTATCCACGATTGACTTTCCTTCCTGATTGTGCTATATTGCCCGCAGGGAGGGGTGTGGCATGAAGCAATTTTGCCTGCGGCAGATGCGGCGGGAGTACCGGGGCGTGCTGCGCAGCTGCACCGGTACGGCGATTGTTTTTCTGCTGTGCCTTGGTTTCATGGGGGCAATATCCGCGGTAAATCATGTGCCCTTGAAAGCGATATGGGCTCTTATAGGGATCGAAGCTTTCGTCGGACTGGTGTCTTTGGGACTGTACATGATTTTCAGCGATGAAAAATGGCTGCTGAAAAAGACTCCCTTTGGCCAAGCGCTGTACTCTCTTGGAAAACCGCGGGAAGTTATGCGGGATATTGACCGGGCTGCCGAAGCGTTTTACGAGCATCACGGCAGCTTTATTCTGCTGCGCGGCTGGCTGGTTTTGCTTTTGCCGGATGGGTGGCGGCTGGAGCCCTACCGGATGACCGCTTACCCTATTCGGCGGGGGGATATTCGGGAAATCCGGCTGCTGAATGATACGGCTCCGGATGATCCTGAGGAACGCCACGTGCTGCTGACTTGCAGTGCTGGCACAGAGGATTTTTATTTGTATCAGCAGCAGGATGTGGACGCACTGAGAAACTGGATGGAAGAAGGCGGTATTTCCATTGATGAATGAGAACGGCAATATTTCTCCCATCGGCATGTTTGACAGCGGGGTGGGCGGCATCAGCGTGCTGCGGGAAGCGGTGCGTCAATTGCCCCATGAGCGTTTTATTTTTTTCGGCGATACGAAGAACGCGCCTTACGGCACCAAAACCAAGGAAGAAGTGCTTTCTTTATCCCGCCGAATTGTGGAAATGCTGTTGGGAAAGGGATGCAAGGCCATTGTGATTGCCTGCAACACCGCCACCAGCGCGGCGGCGGCCACCCTTCGGGCGGAATATGCCGATCTGCCCATCATCGGCATGGAACCGGCGCTGAAACCGGCGTCCCTGCTGCATCAGGACGGCATTGTGCTGTCTCTGGCCACGCCGGGCACCATTGCGGGGGAGAAATATGCCCATCTGTATGCCCTGTATGGGGAGGGCGTTGTTTCCATGCCCTGCAAGGGACTTATGGAATTTGCCGAACGGGGAGAGTTGGACAGCGAAGCATTGCATGATTACCTGAAAGACCTGTTTTTGCCGTATCAAGGGAAAAAGGTGGAGGCGGTGGTGCTGGGCTGCACCCATTACGTATTTTTGAAAAAGGCCATTCAGCGTTTTTTTCCAGAAACGCCTTTGATTGACGGGAACGCAGGCACGGTACGCCAATTGGCCCGCAGGCTGGCGGAAAAGGGTACGTTGGCTCCGGATGCGGCAGAGGGAGGCGCGGAGCTGCTTTCTTCCGGGGGAGAAGCGGCTGTACGGCGGATGAAAAACCTTCTGAAAACAGAATAAAAGTGTAAAAATATAGAAATAGCAAGATGACAAGTCTGCAAGAATGTGCTATAATACTTTTCGGCTTTGCCGTATTATGAACACACAAGGAGTGCTTATGAACATCAAGATTACGTCGGACAGCACTTGCGACTTGTCTCCGGAATTGCTGGAGCGCTACGATATTACGCTGACCCCCCTTTCCGTGATCAAGGATGGAAAGCCTTATCTGGACGGGGTCGAAATCACCCCCGAAGTGATTTTCCGGCATGTGGACAACGGGGGAGCCCTGTGCAGCACCTCCGCCGTGAACGTGGACAGCTACAAGGCTATTTTCAAAGAGCTTTCCGCAAAATATGACGATGTGATCCACATCACTATCGGGTCCCTGTTTTCCGCCTGCTATCAAAACGCGTCCATCGCCGCGGCCAGCTTTCCCAACGTGCATGTGGTGGACAGCATGAACCTTTCCACCGGCCAAGGGCATCTGGTGATCGAAGCGGCCCAGCTGGCGGCTCAGGGCCTGGGGGCCATGGAAATCTGCTCCCAGCTGAACGCCATGCGCAGCAGGGTGCACACCAGCTTCATTATGGACCGTCTGGACTATATGCAGAAGGGCGGCCGCTGCTCCGCTGTGATGGCGCTGGGCGGCAAACTGCTGAAAATCAAGCCCTGCATCGCCGTACAGGACGGCAAAATGGGCATGGTGGATAAGTATCGGGGCAAATATGATAAATGCGTGGAAAAGTATGTGAAGGATCAGCTGAAGGATCGCAAGGACCTGCGGCTGGATCGTATCTTTATCTCCCATTCTCCGGTTCCCGACGGCTCGGTGGAGATTGCCCGGGAAACCATCCGCAAATACGCCGAGTTTACCGAGATTTTTGAAACCAGCGTCGGCTGCACCATATCCTGTCACTGCGGTCCCGGCACCCTGGGTATTCTGTTCCTGACGAAATGATCATCATTGTTTTCAAAGCGCCGTTTTACGCGGCGCTTTTTCCGTATTTTTGGTGGAATGCCTTGATTTGGGAACAAATTCGCGGTACAATGAAAACGATGAATTTCAGCGCCTGCTTTGAAAGGGCTCAAAGCGCTCATACAGGAATTTTTGAAGAGAGAAATGATATAAAACGCACGGGAGGACGAAACATGGACCGCAAGGACGAAATTATCCAGATGCAGAATGAAATCATGCAGGGGCTGCTGCGGCAGCGTATGCAATTGATCAGCGAGGATTTATGGGGCCTGAAGCCGGAAAATATGATCACGGATATGCCCGAAGCGCCCAAAATGCCGACGCTGGAGGAAACGGTGAAACCAGCTGCCCCCGCCGTTTCTCTGGCAAAGCAGGAAGCGAAGAAGGAAGAAAAAAAGGAAATCAAGGAAGAACCGCCGGAAAATATTGAAGACCTGAAAAAAGAACTGCATGATTATATCGGCCTGGATCTGATCAAGGAAGAAGTGGACAGCCTGATCAACTGGATCGAAATCTGCAAAGCCCGGAAAGAGCATGGGCTACCCACCCCGGATCTGTCGCTGCATATGGTGTTTTCCGGCAATCCCGGCACGGGCAAAACCATGGTGGCAAGGCTCATGAGCCGGATTTATAAAAGCCTGGGTGTGCTCAGCAAGGGCCATTTGATCGAGGTGGACCGGTCCGGCCTGGTGGCGGGCTATGTGGGGCAGACCGCCATCAAAACCGCCGAGGTGATCGAAAAGGCCATGGGCGGCGTGCTGTTTATTGATGAGGCTTACGCTCTTTCCAACCGGGGCAGCACGGATTACGGCATGGAGGCCATTGACACTCTGCTCAAAGCCATGGAGGATCACCGGGACGATTTAGTGGTGATCGTGGCGGGATATACGGAGCTGATGAAGGAATTCGTTGAGTCTAATCCCGGCCTGGAATCCCGGTTCAATCGGTTTATGTACTTCCCGGACTATACGGTGGAGGAAATGACGGGTATTTTCAAAATGCGCTGTGAAAAAAGCGGTTACACGCTGGAGGAAGATGCCTGGGATACCCTGCGGGAAATCCTGGAGCGGGAAAGCAAGGATGTGGAAGGCTTCGGCAACGCCCGCGGCGTGCGCAACCTGTTTGAAAAGGCCATCGCGGCGCAAGCGGATCGGCTTGCGCTGGGCAAGGAGGAAATCAATAAGGATACCTTGATGTGCCTGAAAGCGGCGGATCTGCGGACGGCCGTCGGGGAAAAGCAAACGGAAGAAACTGCGGAAGCGGAGGATACGGAAACAATAAACAATCCTGACGCTGGCGCGGAAAAGGAAGATTGATCCAAAATGTAAGCATGAAAGAAAACAGCGCCTTCATTCCAGAATGGAAGAAAAGACGCTGTTTTTCGCATATTTTTTGAAATATCTATTGACAGGAAGACAGAGTTTTGTTATACTGGTCCTAAAGTTAGTATATACTAACTTTAAGAAATCTCCTACAGTCGCATGCTTTGACCAAGGGAAGATGCGGCGCATATCATGAGGATGGGAGCGGCTGATCATCCGCGCCCTGATGGAAGGGGAGATGAAGCCATGACGGCTCAATCGGTGATTGCCATGCTGCTGTTTCTGCTGACGGCAGTATTGGGAATCCGGCACGCTTTAAGGGCCAAGTGCCTGGGCAAATGCGCAATCTGCCCCAACGCGAAAGCGTGCGCCGCGAAAAAAGCGGCATCCTTGCAGCAGAATGAAATATGATCTCCTCCTTTTCTTCTCCCTAAGGCGCGCGCCGTGCGGCATCACGGCGCGCGTTCTTTATGGACGAAGAAGGGGAATTATTTCTTTTCTTCCAGTGCCGGGGCATATTCGCTGTGCAGCGGACGATCCAGATCCCGGTTGCGGGCGGCCCAATGGGCAGCGTTTTGCAGGATCAGCTTCACATATTCATTGTAATAGGAGTGCAGCGTTTCGTGGCCGGGCTGGAAATAGAACATTTTGCCGTAGCCGCGGTTAAAGCAGCAGGCGGAGCGGAACACATCGCCGGATTCATACCAGCCAATGGCCAGCAGTTCATCGGGCTTGGGAATATCGAAGCGTTCGCCGTACATTTCTTCCGCTTCCAGCTCGAACCAGGCGGGCACGCCCCGCATAATGGGATGGGAAGGCTCAATGACAAAAATGCGTTCCTTATCCCGGTTTTCGTGCCAGCGCAGGGAGCACTGGGTTCCCAGCAGCCGCTGCATGATTTTGGATTCGTGGCCGGAATGCAGCACGATCAGGCCCATTCCCCGCAGCACATGCTGCTGCACCCGGGTCACGATTTCATCGGGCACCTGGCCATGCTTGCAGTGGCCCCACCATACCAATACATCGGTATCTTCCAGGATTTCTTCGGTCAATCCGGCTTCTTCCTGAGAAAGCCAGGCGGTGCGCACCTGAAAATCGGGCTGGTTTTCAAACATGGCGGCCACCGCGCCGATGACGCCTTGGGGATATACTGCCAATACCTTTTCCGAGCATTCCGCCGCGCTGTCTTCGTTCCAAACGGTCACATGAATTGCCATTTATATCATCCTTTCTAAAAATTTACCTGTGCTAATTATAACGCGAAAGATTTCCTTGGGCAACCGTTTCAATAAAAAATAATGACGGAAAACAGACGTTTCCGGTATCGACAAGTTTCCTGGCGCATGATATAATGACAAAGAATGGAATACGGCCTGATCCGTAACGCATTCATGACGGAAATGAAACTTACACATCTTCAGCGCTGAATTGCTGCCCGAAAAGGAGGAAACCTCATGGCAAAGGATGATTCTGTACTGAGCCAAACGATGCAGGCCATTGAAGAAAAAGCCATTGATGCCGAAAAGAAAGTGCGCGTTGGCATAATCGGCACCGGCTGGATTGCTGAAGCCCACATTGAACAGTATAAGAAATTCCCGGACGTGGAACTGGTGGCCATGGCTGATCTGATTCCCGGCAAGGCGGAGAAATTCTGCCGCCGCCACGGCATTGATCCCGCCACGATTCATTTTTATCCCGATCATAAGTCCATGCTGGAAAATGAGCAGCTGGACGCCGTTTCCATCTGCACCTACAACGCCACGCACGCCGTATGCGCCATTGATTCCCTGAAGGCTGGCGTGAACGTGCTGCTGGAAAAGCCCTTCACCGTCACTCTGGACGAAGCCGTGGAAGTAATGAAGGCCGAAAAAGCTTCCGGAAAAATCCTCAGTATCGGCTTCCAGCCCCGGATGGACCCCAACATGCAGCAGATCAAAAAGATCGTGGAATCCGGTACGCTGGGTGAAGTGTATTATATTCAGACCGGCGGCGGCCGTCGGCGCGGTATCCCCAACAGCACCTTTATTGAAAAGAAAACCGCCGGTGTAGGCGCGCTGGGCGATATTGGCTGCTACAGCCTGGATATGGTGCTCAACGCCGTGGGATATCCCAAGCCTTTGACGGTATCGGGCTATACCTCCAATTTCTTTGGCACCAATCCCCTGTACAGCATTCCCGATCAGGATCATACGGCGGAAGAAAACGCTGCCCGCTTCAATGTGGATGATTTCGCCGCGGCCTTTATTCGCCTGGAGGGCGGCATCATCCTGGACTTCCGTATCTCCTGGGCCATGCATCTGGATACCCCCGGCGACACCGTGATCCTTGGCAAAAAAGCGGCCCTTCGCATTCCTTCCACCGAATGCTGGAACGGCACTGTGGGCGGGGAAATGACCCTGTACACCGACACCGCCGGGCTGCGGACCGAAACCAAGATTCCCATCCTGAAGGCCTCGAAGCCGCTGTTTGAAATGAAAATCCGCTCCTTCCTGGACGCTGTCAAGGAAGGCAAGCCGGCCCCCGTTCCCTCCTCTCAAATCCTGTACAACCAGGCCATCATCGACGGCATCATGAAGTCCGCCGAGGCGGGGAAGGAAATCGAAATCCAGATCCCGGAAATCTGATTTTTGCCAGAAATAAAACGCAGCCCCGGATGACTGACGGGGCTGTGTTTTTTGCGTAACGGGTATATTGTTTTTTGAAAATTTCAGGGATGCGCGTGCAGGGCGTCCTCTCGGGCGCAGGAAGCAATGTTCATGGCGTGGTCGGCCACGCGCTCCAGATTGCTGATGGACTCCAGGAAAATCACGCCGGATTTGGCGGTGCACTTGTGTTCCTTCAGGCGGTCAATATGCTTTTGGCGCAAAGCCTCAGTCATATCGTCCACGGTCTGCTCTTCCTGCTCCAGAAGCTGCATGATGGAGTCCGGAATATTCCATTCCTCCAGGCCCTCCAGAGCGGAATCCAGCACCTTCATGGTGTGCTCGTACAGCTCGTGGATTTCGGTCACCGCTTTTTCGGACAGCTTGGCGTTGCGCTCGATGCGTTCCTTCGCCAGACCGAAAAAGTTCATGGCATGGTCGCTGATGCGCTCGATGTCCGTGACCACATGGAACAATTCGGCAATGCGCTTGCTTTCGTGTTCGCTCAGTTCCAGAGGCATCACGGCCACCAGGCCCTCGGTGATGGCCTCCTCCAGGAAATCGGCCAATTCCTCATGATCGTTGATTTCCTGCTCGTGGGACAGATCCAGCGTGCGCAGGGCATCGATGGACATATTCAAATGCTCGCGGGTCTCCCGGCCCATGCGGCAAACCTCCCGGTACAATTGCTCCGCAGCCAGGGCGGGGGTTTTCAGCAGGCGCGCATCATAATACTGCATTTTGATGGGCGTTTTTTCTTCATCCTCCTTGCCGGGAATGATCAGACAGGCAAGCTTTACCAGCCCGTCGCTGAAGGGCAGCTCCAGCGCGGCGCAGATGATACTGCTGAAAATGTGCATCATGGAAATGCACAGCTTGGGATTGCCGGGTACCAGCATTTCGGCCCAATCGGTCAGGGGCAGGAAGGCGGAGGCAATCAGGATGATGGCCGCGCCTATGACATTGAACAGCAATGAAATCATGGCGGTGCGCTTGGCGGATACCCGGGAATTGGCCATGGACAGGAGGGATGGGGTGCAGGCGCCGATTTTCGCGCCCAGCACCAGAAACAGGGCCCCGTTGATAGTGACCAAACCGCCTGCCGTCAGCACCTGAATGATACCGACGGATACGGAGGAGCTTTGCAGCAGCGCGGTGACCAGTATTCCAACCAGCACGCCCAGCAGCGGGTTTTCCACGCCCCGCATCAGGTTTAAGAATACGGGCCATTCCCGCAGGGGCTCGGTGGAGGAACTCATTAAATCCATGCCGATGAACAGCACGCCCAGGCCCATGCATACCATGCCCGCCTGCTTCACGGTTTCCCGCTTGTCAAACACCATGATCATCAGAATGCCGATCAGGGCAAAGACGGGTCCGGGATCAAACTTGATGGAGAGCAAAAGGGAAGTGACCGTGGTGCCGATATTGGCCCCGATGATGACCCCCACGGATTGGGAAAGGGTGAGCAGCTGCGCGTTTACGAAGCCCACCACCATGACCGTGGTAGCCCCGGAGGACTGAATGATCGCAGTCACGCAGATGCCGGTGAGCATGGCAATGAATTTGTTCCGGGTCATCAGGGTCAGAAAATGCTTGAGCTTCGGCCCCGCGGCCCGCTCCAGCCCTTCGCCCATCACCCGCATGCCGAACAGGAAGAATGCCAGGCCGCCAAACAGGGTTATGACTGTACTGATGTTCATAAGAAACTCCTTTGTCTTTTATCTTGCAGCTTTTCTCATTCGCGCTGCGGAGAATTGTCTGAATCGTCCCTGGGGCAGCCTTCTTCCGCCGCGAATCACGGATGCGTCCATGCCGCTGGCAGGGGCGAACCAGACGGCCTGCCGCAAATCATCAAACCGTTCTGTGACGATGTACTGATAAGGGGCCAGCCGGTTTCCGGGATACACGCCCCGAAGTTTATGGGGAAAGGAAAGGGCGGAAAGCACCGCGCCGGAAAAAGCCTTCGGCCCATGATCCGCGATCAGGCACGCGATGCGCCTCTGAAGAAGATAAAGCTGATCTTCGGGCATTTCCTTGTCTCCGGCAGCCATTTGGTAGCCCTGCCCGGTTCGGCGGATAAGCGCCTGCAGAATATCCTCCCGCCGGGAGCCCAGGGGCCCCAGCAGCTTTTCGGGAATGATCTGCCGGATCAGGCCGTTCAGCACGGCCATGGCATCCTCGGGGGAAACATCCTCCAGGGCGCGGAGCATGGCCATGGTGACGGTAAAAGCAGATGGACTGTCCGTCACCCGGCGCAGGATGGAATGGACAGCGCGGAAAAGCGGCTCTTTTCCGGCGTTTCCATAGCAGACCCGGCGCATTTCTTCATCCGCATCCATGATCAGGCAGCGGCCCGCGTGGAATGCCGCCCCCATTCGGGGGAAAATATCATCGGCATTGAGGATGTGGTAAAGAGGAATGGAGCCCAGGTCAAACGCTGGATGCTCGTACACCGTGCTGGGAGAAGCGAAGCCGAAGCCCAGCAGATTCTGCTTCATCATTCCTTCACGGATCAATCGCAGGGCGAACAGCTGCATGACCGCGCCGCCCTGGCTGTGGCCCGCCAGCCAGAGAAGGAACCGGCTGTCGGGTCTGCGGCATTCTTCCAGGATGTCCCGCAAAGTCAACCGTTCCAGCCCCAGTTCCCTGGCGGTTTCCGGAAAGGATATTTCATCACGCCTGTTTTCAAATTCCCGGGTCAGCTGCAGAAAGCCGGAATGCACGCCTTCCTCGGCGTTCAGCCGGAAATTGGAAAACCAATCGTAAATCCTTTTGCCAGTGCCCATAAAGCCGATGGCGACAATGTATCGCCCATACGAGGCAGGATGCAGCATAATGATGGCCTTACAGGTATCGCTGCTTTCCCGCTGACGAAGCACGCCGCGAATTTGACTGATGGGGTTCAGCCGATTCAGGCGGGCATGAGCCAGATGATGAAGATAATCGCTGATCACACTTCCGAGGCCGCTTCCCGCAGGCTTGTTCAGGGAAGGGCCGGTGTAGAGCGCATTGTCGATTTGGTAGGAAAAATCACGCCACCCGGCTTCGCGCCAGGCATCCAGGTTCATATCATAAGCGGACGCGGCCAATTCAAAAGATAACAGGGCTGCAGCTCGGGAAAGCGGGGGAAAGAAAAGCCCATTTGTATTCTCCCAAGGCGCGCACAGCGGCGTCACGTCCGATAAATTGCATCCGATGTAGTGTCCAGTCACTGCCATAAAGCAGGAAAGCCTCCTTTGAATTCCATCCCATCCCAGAATATCATATCATTTTCATTTTGAAGTTACAAGGATTGTTTTTGCAAAATACGCCCTTATTCTTTGGAAATAAAGGAAATATTTGATTAATTTATGAATTGATGACCATTTTGTAACAGTTTCGTCATCTTTGTTTACAGCTTTCTGAAATTATGATAAGATGACTGTCGAAAACGAATGAAAACGCGATTGTGTTTCGTATCAATACAGGGAGCGGATATACAAGCGATCAGGACTCCCTAAGGAGGCGGCGATACTTGAAGCGCGCGGCGGCAATTCTATCGATCATGATTTTCATGGCTTCTGTTTTTTATTCTCCTGCTTTGGCCTATGATAAATTGGAAAAGGGCATGAGCGGTGAAAACGTGCTGTGCATGCAGCTGGCACTGAAATCCCTGGGATATGCCATCGAAGCTGACGGGAAATATGGCGCGGCCACCGTTCGGATAGTGAAATCCTTCCAGCGGCAGCAAGGACTGAGCCAGGACGGCGTGGCTGGAAACCAGACGCTGACGGTGCTGTACAGCCTGGCCCCTTCCTACGCGCCGGAAAACGCGGCTTTTCCAACGGCCGCGCCAAGCTTTCCTTCCTTGCCTACGGCTGCTCCCGCTTCGGTTTCCGGTACGGCCACGGTGGTTACCACGGGCGGCTCGCTGAATCTGCGGCAGGCTGCGTCTTCTTCCGCAAAAGTGCTTTTGACGATTCCCAACGGCGATATGGTGATCGTGGTGAACCGGGGAAACACTTGGACCAGCGTGATTTATAACGGCGTGTCGGGCTACGTGATGACGGCTTATCTATCCTTTGCGCAGGGCGCTGCCACCGCTGTTCCGGTTTATCCCACGACTGCTCCCGTTTATGTTACCGCCGCGCCAACCACTTTGCCCACGTCCGTTCCCTCCGGTCAGGCCATTCAGGCGCTGGTGGTCACCTCCGGCGGCACGTTGAACCTTCGGGAATATGCCGATGCATCGGCCAGGGTGCTTTTGACCATTCCAAACGGAGCCTGGCTTACGGTCCTTGATCGGGGCGGCGCCTGGTCCCGGGTGGTTTATAACGGTATCTACGGCTATGTGATGAGCAGTTTTCTTTCCTTCGGGGCTTCAACCCCCGCGGTTTTGCCTACCGCGTTTCCGACCTATCTGCCCACGGCCTCGCCTACCCAAGCCCCGTCTGTATCCGGGGATAGAGCTTATGTGTCCACAACCGGCGGTTCTTTGAATCTTCGTCAGGCGGCCAAGAGCACGGCCAAGGTGATCACCACCATTCCCAACGGTACGGAACTGACCATTCTTTCCCGGGGCAGTCTTTGGTGCGCCGCCAGCTATAACGGCATTCCGGGCTATGTGATGACCTCCTTCCTGCGGTTCCCCGCGGAGGCGGCCAGTCCTGTTCCCACAGCTGTCCCGACCCCCGTTTTGCCTACGGCCAATCCGGGACAGACGGGTGCCATGGCCTATGTGACCACCTCCGGGGGAAGCCTGAACCTGCGCCAGGCGGCCAATACCAGCGCCAAGGTGATTGCCACCATTCCCAACGGCACGGCCCTGATGATCACATCCAGGGGCTCTGTTTGGTGCGCCACGTCGTATAATGGGTATTCCGGGTATGTGATGACCTCTTTTTTGTCCTTCTCGCAGGGAAGCGCCACCGCTGCGCCGACCCTTATCCCCGCCGCTTCACCCACGCCTGCGCCGGGGAGCAGCGCTGCGATTGGCACCGCTTTGGTGACCACCTCCGGCGGCGGGGTGAACCTGCGGGCAGCGGCATCCACCGGCGCCAAGGTGCTCGTCAATGTTCCCAACGCCGCCATTGTGACGGTGATCAGCCGGGGTTCCACTTGGAGCGCCGTCACCTATAACGGCACCTCCGGCTATATGATGAGCCAGTATCTCACCTTCTTGGGCGGTTCCGTGCCGGTGGATGATGCGGACGCGGAGGACGAGGACCCTTCGGCCTTTACCCGTACCCTGAAAAAAGGCATGACCGGCGCGGATGTGACCTGGGTGCAGAACCGGCTGCATGAATTGGGCTATACGGTCACCGTGACCAACGTGTACGACGACGCTACATTTGCCGCCGTGAAGGCCTTCCAGAGCCAGAACGGCCTCACCTCCGACGGCCTGGCGGGGTCCCAAACCTTTGCCATTTTAAAAAGCGACAGCGCCCGGAAGGCGGGGGATGGGAAGCTGACCTATTCCACGCTGCGCATCGATAATTCCGGCGACGGGGTCCGGCAGGTGCAGACGGATTTGAAGAACCTTGGCTATTCCGTCACCGTCAACGGCACCTACGACGTGGCGACCCATAACGCCGTGGTAGCCTTCCAGCAGCGCAACGGCCTGGTGATCAGCGGCATCGCCGACGCCCTGACCCGGCAGGTGCTGCACGGTGGAGGCGGCAAGCCTTATTCCACCCCTGTGACGGAATTGCCCGCCAATGAGGGCTGGATCCAGGGCCCGGCTGTCAGCGAACTGAAGCTTCTGCACTGGCAGAATGACATCAAGCCCAGCGTGAAAGCGGGGCAGACCTTTACTATCTTCGATCCCAACACCCATTTGAGCTGGAAGCTGGTGTTCTATTCCCTGGGCCGCCACGCGGATTCCCAGCCCGCCTCCTGGCGGGATACCCAGATCATGAACCGGTCCTTTGGCAGCTCCTCCTGGACCATTCATCCGGTGTACGTGCTGCTTCCCACGGGCCAATGGACCCTGGCCACCATGCACAACCGGCCCCACCTGTACGGCACCATCACGGATAACGGCTTCGGGGGCCATCTGTGCGTTCATTTCCTGCGGGACATGGCGGAGGCCCAGAAAAACGATCCCAACTACGGCGTGAACAACCAGGTGACCTTGCGCAATGCCTGGAAAGCGCTGACGGGGGAAACGGTGGACTGACTTCATTTGGTTTTATTGGAGCAATTTGAAAGAAAGGGTGCTATGGTGTACAGAGTTCAGAGCACAGAGTACAGATTATAGTGTGCATTTTTTCCTGCAGATATTATGATTAGAGCAGCGGCGTTTTTGCACAGCGCCGCTTTTTTCTGCGTTTTTTTGAAATGTTCGGTTTGAATACTTTCAATTTCGGGGGTTTTATGATATAATAAACAAGTAAGTATATTTGCATCGCCGGATGGCAATCCCGGCGTTTTATGGCAGGACGGACGATGAAGAAGGAAAATGAAGTGAGGAGATGCGTATGACACACGACGATATGACGCACCTGCTGGACGCGATCCTGTGCCTGAAAAGCAAGGAAGAGCTGGAACGCTTTTTTGTCGATCTGTGCACCATTCAGGAAATCAACAGCCTGGTTCAGCGCTTTGACGTGGCGCTGCAATTGGATCAGGGGCTGACCTATGCTCAGATTGCCAACATTACGCATGCGAGCACCGCCACCATCAGCCGCGTGAACCGCAGCCTGGTCTACGGGGAGGACGGCTATCGGCTGGCCATCGACCGCCTGCGCGGAAAAGAAGAAAAAGAGGATGTATGATTGATTTAACCGCATTGAACCCGATGCAGAGGAAGGCAGCGGAAACGCTGGAGGGGCCTGTGCTGATCCTGGCGGGGGCAGGCAGCGGAAAAACCCGCACGCTCACCTACCGGATCGCCAATCTGATCGATCACGATGTGCGCCCGTGGCATATCTTGGCGCTGACCTTTACCAACAAGGCGGCCAAGGAAATGCAGGCCCGGGTGGAAAAGCTGGTGGGGGCCGACGCCGCGGATATGTGGATCGGCACCTTCCATTCCGTTTGCGTGCGCATTTTGCGGCGCGATATTGAAAAGCTGGGCTATCAGCGTTCCTTTACTATTTACGACGACGACGACCAGCTGCGGGTGATCAAGGACGGGCAGAAGGCCCTGGGCATGGACGAAAACCGCATTCCGCCCAAGGAACTGCGCAACAAAATTTCCGACGCGAAAAACAAAATGCTCACGCCGGATGAATGGTTCCAGGAATCGGCCAAGGATTATCAGTGCCAGCAGATTCACGATCTGTATTCCTATTATGAAGAACGTCTGCGGGCCGCCAACGCTTTGGATTTTGACGATCTGCTTTTGCGTACCCTGCAATTGTTTGTGGATCATCCGCCGGTGCTGGATTATTACCGGTCCCGTTTTCAGTATGTGCACGTGGACGAATACCAGGACACCAACGCCGCGCAGTATGAATTCGTGCGGCTGCTCACCCAGGAAAGCCGCA